>Ga0272442_10005679_pt1 | contig 16605 bp, 19 predicted proteins | sample SSMForm2O_FD_200262 | JGI IMG/M metagenome (GOLD analysis project Ga0272442, IMG submission 200262) | Marine sediment archaeal communities from Little Sippewissett salt marsh, Falmouth, MA, United States - SSM-Form-2O | ecosystem: Environmental > Aquatic > Marine > Wetlands > Sediment ... | reverse complement strand
CCGCTGAGCCTTCTGGTGCAATTTTTGGTTGAAATAAGGTGAGAACACTTCCTAGTTTAATCAATGTATCAAGTGCATAATTGCAAAGCCTTGCATCTGGGTTGTTATTATTCTCAAAGTACCTATTGCTTTTATTAACAAAATCAAAAATTATAGCTACGGCCTCAGGGGTGTTGATATCATCATCCATGGCCTGATCAAAACGTTTTTTAAAATCGTCTATTGCTTTGTGGTATGTTCTTTCCTCCTCGGTTAGTTTACTTTCATCGATTTCCGCGCCTGTTTCTCCTGAAAAACCTTCTAGTTTCTCTTTTAATCTATGGATCCTATTTAATCCTTTTTCTGTATTTTTAAGGGCTTTTTCGCTGAAATCCGGTGGACTGCGATAATGTGCTTGTGCAAAGAAAAATCTTATAACCTCTGGGTCCCAGATCTTCAGAAGATCCTTAACGTTGATAATATTCCCTAGAGATTTAGACATTTTCTCTCCGTTGATAGTAAGAAGGCCTATGTGCATCCAATAGTTAACAAACTTTTTTCCAGTAGCTGATTCAGCCTGGGCAATTTCATTTTCATGATGTGGAAAACGAAGGTCCATTCCCCCACCATGAATATCAAAAGGTAAACCCAGGTATTTAGCACTCATCGCAGAACACTCTATATGCCATCCAGGTCTTCCCTTTCCCCACGGAGAATCCCATGAAGGTTCCCCTGGTTTTGCCTTTTTCCATAATGCAAAATCAAACGGATTATGTTTTTTTTCGCCAGTTATTGGACATGATCCCACCTTCATTTCATCTAGTCTTTGGCCTGAAAGTTTACCATAATCTTTGAAATTTTCAACAGAAAAATATGCATCACCATCGGATTCATAGCCGTACCCTTTATCGATGATTTTTTGGCTCATTTCTATCATATCTGGAATTGTTTCAGATGCTTTTGGATATAATTTTGCCCTCCTTATGCCAAGAGTATCAAGATCTCCAAGGCATCTATCGGCAAAAGCACGCGAATATTCAAGCGCATCGACGTTCTCTCTATTTGCTGCAGCAATTATTTTATCATCGACATCTGTTATGTTCTGAACATAGGTTACTTCATAGCCTTTATATTCAAAATATCTGCGTATCACATCAAAAGCAAAATAGGTTCTTGCATGGCCGATGTGGGCATCAGAATATACTGTCATACCACAGACATACATCTTTACTTTTCCATTTTCAACTGGTATGAAATCTTCCTTTTTTCTTGATAGAGAGTTATAGAGTTTTACTGTCATGTCCAACACTCAGCAATTTATTGCAGATTGGGAAAAAATACTTCCATTTATAGTTTACTGATTAATTCATCCAAACTATTTATATATTGTTTAATGATGCCAAACATGGAGGTTAAATTTGTGGCGATTACTGGATCTAAAAATGAACAAATTGCAGTTCTTACTGGGGGCGGAGATGCCCCTGGATTAAATGCTGTGATACGAGGTCTAACAACAAAAGCAATATCTCTTGGATATGATGTTTTGGGTATCCGGGATGGTTGGAGAGGACTTCTTGATTATGGGGAAAGCGCCCCTCTTGATTTGGATGAGGTTGAAGATATCCATATGACTGGAGGGACCATCCTTCATACTTCAAGGACAAATCCATATAAAGTTGAAGGCGGAGTCGGACAGGTAAAAAAGAATCTTAGTAGACTCAAATGCAAATATCTTATTACGATAGGTGGTGAAGACACACTTGGTGTTGCAGCAAAATTACACAAGGACGGAGTAAATGTAGTAGGAGTTCCAAAAACAATCGACAATGACTTATCAGAAACAGATTATACATTTGGTTTTGACACTGCAATAACAAGAGCTGCTGAAGCAATAAAAAATCTTCATACAACAGCAGATTCACATCATAGAGTAATAGTTGTTGAAGTTATGGGAAGACATGCAGGGTGGATGACACTTGAGGCAGGTATTGCAGGGGGTGCACATGCAATACTTCTCCCAGAAGAAGAGTTTGATATTGATGAACTTTGTAAAATTGTTGAAAGCAGAGAAAAGAAAGGTAAACACTATACTATTATTGCAACATCTGAAGGTGCAATGCCAAAAGGCGGGGAACTGAAATTCAAGGATACTAAAGTGGATGCATTTGGTCATAAAATTCTAGGGGGAACTGCAGAACAACTCGCAAAAAAACTTGAAGAAATGACGGGGAAGGAGTGTAGGTGCGTTATCCTTGGCCATCTACAACGAGCAGGATCTCCCACTGCGTTTGATATAAATCTTGGAACTCGTCTTGGTATTCATGCAGCAAAAATGATAGATGAAGGTAAATTTGGAATGATGGCAGCCTTACACGGTACAAAAATTGTTTCTATTCCGCTTGAAAAGGCTGTTGAAAAGTTAAAAACTGTGCCAAAATATAGAATTGAAGAAGCAAAATTATTTTATGAGGTGTGAAAAAATGCCACTAGTACCAATGAGACAAATTTTAGATGAAGCAGCAAAAAAAGGTTATGGAGTACCACATTTTAATGTGAATAATATGGAACAAGCGCAGGCTATAATGAGAGGAGCAGAAGAAGTAAAATCACCGGTCATTATGGCTGCATCAAAAGGTGCATTGAAATATTCTGATATGCTCTTTCTGAGGAATATAATGGGTGCCTGTGTAGAACGATATCCAAAAATTCCTATAGCATTGCATCTAGATCATGGAACAAGCGTTGATATATGTAAAACGGCGATTGATTTAGGTTTTTCATCTGTTATGATGGATGGATCATTAGAAGAAGATGGTAAAACTCCAAGAAGTTATGATGACAATATTGCCGTTACAAGAGAGGTTGTAAATTTTTCTCACCCTCTTGGTATCACTGTGGAAGGAGAACTTGGCTGCCTTGGCGGGATCGAAGATGACATAGGTTCAGGAGAAGAAAAACTAACCAATCCTGATCAAGTAAAGGAATTTGTAGAAAAAACAAAGGTAGATGCGTTGGCTGTGTCAATCGGAACGTCACATGGTGCATACAAGTTTAAAATACAGCCAGATCCTGACAAAAACCTTCTTGCGATGAATATAATTAGAAGGATTCATGAATTATGTCCCAATCTACACATGGTTATGCACGGATCATCCTCAGTTCCTCAAGAACTTATTGCACAAATTAATCGATATGGTGGAAACATCAAAGAAACATATGGAGTTCCGCTTTGGGCAATAAAGGAAGGGATATATGCAGGAGTCAGAAAGGTTAATGTTGATACAGATCTTCGATTAGCTGTCACAGCCACTATTAGAAAGGTTTTCCATGATAGTCCTGAAGCATTTGATCCAAGGAAATATCTTGGCCCCGCAAGAGATGCAATGAAAACTATAATTATTGAACGTTACAATACTTTTGGAAGCGCAGGACATGCATATGATTATGAACCAAAAACTCTTGAAGATATGAAGATCTTTTATGAAGAAAATGAATTGAAAAGCTCTGAATAATGGAAAAGAGGAAATCGACCTTTAGTTTTATATATGATAATTGTATTCGGAGCTTACCTTACCGGTATCTGGAGCAATAAACCATGGCACGAATGCATGCGAGAAGAAAAGGTAAATCAGGATCTACACATCTAGTTAGCAGAAAGAAGCACCCTGAGTGGAGTTCGCTAAATCCTCGGGAGATAGAGTCACATATTTTGGAGTTGGCAAAAGTTGGTAAATCTACAAGTGAGATTGGTATGATATTAAGGGATCAATATGCTGTTCCTGATATAAAGATAGCAACTGGTAAGAAAATTTCAAGAATACTTGATGAAAACAATCTGTTGTCAGATTTTCCAGAGGATTTAAAAAATATTATTAGTACGGCGCTACAACTAAGAAAACACCTTGAAGTACACAAGAGGGATATAAAAAACAAGAGAAATTTGCAACTCACAGAGTCCAAAATAAGACGTCTTACAAAGTATTACCACTCCCAGCACAAACTTCCAAAGGGATGGAAATATAGCCCCAAACAAGCAAAACTTATGTTTGAATAATTAATATCTTTTATAGATAGCATATATTTTACTTTTAACCATGGCGGATAATATTCTAAAACTAAGTATAAAAGCAGCGGCGATGATTTCATCAATGCCGAAATCCACTAGAATTAGAGTTATTTCTCATTATGATGCTGATGGTATTACTGCAGCTAGTATTGTCTGTAAAGCTCTCTATCGCGAAGGGTATGATTTTAATGCAACTTTGATGAGAAATCCTTTTACACGAGGTTTAGAACGTGTAAGTAAGGAGAAAAATGAATTGATTATTTTTTCTGATATGGGCAGCGGACAAATAGAAACCATAGAGCAATTAAATTGTAAAGCAATTATTATCGATCATCATCAATATCTTAATTCAGAGACTAGTACTGATGTTCTTCAGATAAATGCAAATTTATGTGGGATTAATGGAAACTATGAGGCCTGTGGCGCGAGTTTGAGCTATTCTGTTGCAAAAGCCCTCAATTCAAGAAATGAAGATCTGGCACCACTTGCAATCGCGGGTGCAACTGGCGATAAACAGTACATTGGCGGTATTAGAGGGTACAACAAAACTGTTCTAGATGAAGCCTTGGAAAAAGGATTTTTGAAGCCAAATTTTGGAATGAAACTCTATGGGGATTCCTTATTTGACGCTTTATATTACTCGATTGATCCTTACTATAAAGGTCTTTCAGGAAACAAGGAAGGAATAAATGAATTGTTAGGACGGTTGAATCTTGATGAAGCAGTTAAAATAGAGGAACTTGATGATAGTCAAAAAAGAAAACTTCATTCGTTCTTAATTCTTAAATTAATAAAAAATGGTTGTGAAAAAAACATTCTTGATACGGTTATCAGAAAACGTTATCATTCTAGTATGATACAATGTGAATTGGAACGTTTTGCAGATCTTCTTGATGCATGTGGAAAGGGGGGAGATCGTAGTCTAGGTCTGGCCATATGTCTGGGTGATAAAAAAGCTTTTGGTGAAGCAATAAAACTCGAAAAAGAATATAAGCAAAGCATATTACGTGAACTTTTACAACTCGAGAAAAATGGTTTTAAAGAAAAGAAAAATTACCGTTATTTCTATAGTAGTAATTCTTCGTTAGGTGGTGTAATTGGAGGTATTGCCACAAACTTCATTTTTGATAGGAAAAAACCGTTATTTTCCCTTGTAAGTAAAAATGACGAAATTCATATTTCATGTAGAGGAAATCAGTATCTTGTGGCTGAGGGACTAGATTTGGGTTTTGCCATGAAAGAAGCAGCGACAAAACTGGATGGCAATGGCGGTGGTCATAAGATAGCTGCCGGTGCTATGGTAAGTTCCGACAAAGAAAAAGAATTTCTAGACATGGTAGATAAAATTATCTCCAAACAGATGAAGGTATGACGTATGAAGTTTACATGCGACGTAGTTATAGAGTATGATGACATTAAAAAAACAGAGAATGTTTCAAGGTCCATAGAGGTTGATAACCTTGGTTTTGTTGAATCACAGATAAATGGAAGGCAATTGGAGGCGCACATAGAGAGTAAATCTATTTCTTCTCTTATTCACACACTGGATGATTATCTCGCATGCGTTTCTGTTGCAGAGAAAATAGTGGATAAAGATTAATAATCCACGTGTAATGCTGTTTTCATATGAAATTTGATTTAAAAGGAAGTTTTACATTTAGTGACGACATCAATTCAGCTAAGGAGGAGATGAAGAAATTCATTTCTAGTTTTAATGAAAATTTACTTAAGAATGATGCTGAAAAAAGAGCGGAGATTGAAAGCTTTGGTATTGAAAAAAAATCGCTGTTTTTTAATATTGTTTCACATGGTAATTTTCGCCCTCATAATGCATTACTTCAAATAAAGAACTCCATTAGCAAGGAGCTTGGCAAGAAACATCACATTGGAGTTAGAGAGATAAAAATAGATAGTTATGAAATAGAGTTTGATTTAGAAAAAGAACCGTTAAAAGAAGTTGATATTCCATTTGCCAATATAAAATTAGAAGGGAAAAAAGCAAATATGACTCTTACGAATGTCGATGAAGAATTTCTAAGAAGAAACTATATCGATAGGATGATCAATCGTGTAAAAGAGAAGGTTGACAATCAGTATTATGAAGGTAAGGGCGAGTATTGGAAATCCATCTGGGAATCAGAGGAAAAAGAACCGGTATGGGCGAAAGATCCAACAGAAGAAATGGTCAAGCTTGATTGGCTGAAGCAAGGGCCGACAAAGGGTAAATGGTTTTACCGCCCTAAAGCAGCTGCAATCCTTAAGGCAATGGAAAAAATAGCCATAAAAGAGGTATTAAAGCCACTCGGTTTCCAAGAGGTAATTGAATCACAAATTGTTCCATTTGATATATGGCTAAAAACAGGTCATCTTGAAGGAATGCCCTCTGAGATTTATTATATTATGGAACCATCAACTAGAGATGTAGAAAAATGGGAAAAATTTGTTGATCTTACGAAGATTACAAAAGAAGTTGATTTGAATGAACTACAAAAAAATCTTAACGTTCCTACTGCTGGGATTTGCTATGCCCAATGCCCTATGATTTATTGGTCTTTTAAAGGAAAAACAATATCTGAAGAATCTCTTCCTGTATTTGTCTATGATAAAACTGCTGTTTCTGGGAGATATGAATCCGGAGGTAGGCATGGAATAGAGCGGGTTGATGAATTCCATCGCATCGAACCTGTGTATATTGGCACTAGAGAACAGCTACTCGATCTTCGCGAGAAACTTATTGAACGATATAAGCATGTTTTCAATGACATTTTCGATATTGAATGGCGTATGGCCTGGGTTACCCCCTGGTACATGCAACAGGCTGGAAAAATTGGTGAGACTGGTGAACAGGACTGCGGAACCATAGATTTTGAAGCTTATATGCCATACCGTGGTGATAGGAAAAATTCTGAATGGCTTGAATTCCAAAATCTTAGCATTCTTGGAGATAAATATGTTAAATCATTCAATATAAAATCTCAGAAAAGTGAACTTTGGAGTGGATGTTCAGGTATTGGACTTGAACGTTGGACAACTGCGTTTTTAGCTCAGAAAGGCTTGGATCCAGATGAATGGCCAGCAGGCTTTAAGAGATATTTGAAAGAACTACCCAAAGGCATTGAGTTTTTATGAGAATATGAATAGAAAAGATTTATCAGAATATAAAAGAAAATATTATGTTTTCAGGCACCATGCTTGGGCAGGTCTCGGTTTTCTCTCGGTGTTGTTAGCAATTAGAATTATCGTTCCATCACTCTCTGAAATAATACATCCTATCCTTGCTATACTTGCTATATATGTTGTTATTTCTTTACTTTTTACCTATAAATATCGCTTGGGATTGACAGCAGAAAAAGTTATACAAATTCAACCTTCTGATGAAATTGAAAAGGAAAGAATGAGAATTGAGGTTGAAAAAGAGCTATTAAAAGTTGAAAAGAAAAAGGCAAAGGCCGAAGCAAAGAAAGCGAAAAAAACCGAGAAAATTAAATGAGAAAAACCTTTAAATGATAACTCTATCCCACCCCAATGGCAAAAAAGAGAAAAGAAAAAACCGAGGAAGAGGAGTTAGATTTTAAACTCCCAAAATTCGATGAAGATAAATTTCTAAAAAGGGAAAGGCGAAATATAAAGGCCACGTTTCTCTCGTTTCTATTCGGTATTCTAACATCAATCATATCCTTTGGTTTTTGGTCTCTTTTAAGTGGAAATGATTTTCGATGGGAATTAGTTTTATTGTTTTGTGTTTTCAATGCGTCCTGGTTAAAATACCTATTTGTCAGATTAAACCTGGATCTCACTGACTTTGGGCGGAAAGGATGGTTTACATCATATTCGATTTATTTCTTTACTTGGCTTCTGGTATTTATGGTACTTGTCAACCCTCCGTTTTATGATGATGAGCCCCCTATCTTAGAAGTTGTTGCACTTCCCAGTATGCAAGAGTTAGGTGGTACCGTTAAAATAATTGCAAGGATTGTCGATAATGTTGGCGTAGAAAGACAAAATATTGATTTCAATTTAATTTATCCTGATGAGACAATTCATTCTCCTGATTTTAACTTTGAAGATAATATATTTAGCTATACTTACGAGAATAGTGGTAATATGATGGGGACGTATGAGTTTACACTATCAGCTACTGATATTAATGGTCACAATGCGCCAGAAATTGTTGGGACCTTTGCATATGATAACGACACGATACAATTAGCATCCCCTGCGGGTGTTGGTGTTGCACCAGGTCCAGCTGTTACATATGCAGATCCTATTAGATTTGATGTTGGAACAAATATAAGTAGAATATATTATAGAGTAAATGATGGCATAGAGATCAATGCAACTTTTGATGGTGATTACTATGAGACATCCCCTGAGATGGTTGGTTGGTTAAGGGGCGAAAATGCTACTGTAAATGTATATGCAGATATAGTCTACTATTTTGTCAATTTAAATGAGCAATTCAATAATACAATTGTAGATACTTCTAACTATTATTTCAGAGTTAGTGATGATTCTAAAGTTGGTACTGAACCATCTCCTGAGATAGCAATTCCAGGACCTGGACTTTATATGGTGCCTGGATTTGAGTTGCTGGTATTTATCATCTCTCTCATTTTTGTCGTTCTAATCTTTAAATACAGTAAGAAAGATAGAAGAAAATAGATATGAACGAGCTATCAGAGTTCTGTCGAAATCTGAAAAAAGATTTCACACCTAAAATAAGAGATCCAACAAGGCCAGTTAGATTCTGGTCTGAAAATGATGTTTTAGGAGGTAAAATTGTTGATGCATTTGTGATTATTTTCAGAACTAGAGGATGCTCATGGGCTCTTAATTCTGGATGTACAATGTGCGGATATTTTAATGACAGTATGTGGGAGAAAATATCCGATGAAAATTTGATGAAACAATTTGAGACTGTTATGAAAGGATATTCAGGAGAAAAATTTGTTAAAATTTTTACTTCAGGTAGTTTTTTGGATGATACTGAAATAAAACCCATAGTTGGAAATAAAATTTTAAGTAAACTAGTTGAAACAGCAGATAAAGTATCGGTTGAATCTAGGCCAGAATACATTACAGATTATAGATTATCTAGTATAAGGAATATTTTCCAATCTAAAACGTTTGAAATCGGGACTGGTCTTGAGACTGCAAATGATTTTGTGAGAGAACATGCAATTAACAAAGGATTTACATTTGATGATTATAAAAATGCTGCAGATATTTTGAAAAAAAACGACTGTGAACTCAAGACTTACGTACTTGTTAAACCTCCGTTTCTTACTGAAAGAGAGTCTATTGAAGATGCTGTTGATACAATTGAAAAAATTAAAACAATTACAGATGTTGTATCACTTAATCCAACAAATGTACAGCGTAACACTTTGGTAGATTATTTATGGAAGCGAAAACAGTATCGGCCAGCATGGCTTTGGAGTGTTATTGAAATATTAAAACGAAGTAAAAAAACAGTAGGAAATATGAGAATCAAGTGTGACATAGCAGGAGGCGGTGGAATACGAGGTACACACAACTGCAGAAAATGCGATAATAAATTTCTTGAAGCAATATCATCGTTTTCACTTCATCAAGATATAAAAATATTTTATGATCTTGATTGCAACTGTTATGATAAATGGCTCGATCAAATTGATATCGAGAATATTGGCTTTGGTTCTCTTGTTAATATGTACGGGTAGGGCATTATGGAAAAAAAAGTTGTAGAAGGAGACAGTGTAGTCCTTATTGACTTGGCGTTTAGAAAATTCATCATCGATACGAATGATAAAACAGATAAATACAAAGGGGTAGGCGTAATAGATCCAGGAATTCTAGTGGGTAAGCAATATGGCAAGCAAATAGAAATAGGAAATAAAAAGTTTTGGATTCTAAAACCTTCTTTACAGGATAAACTTCAGGGTTTGAAACGCATGGCACAGATTATTTTGCCTAGAGATGCCGCACATATAGTGCTGAATTGCTCTATAGAATCTGGAAATACTGTGCTTGAGGCAGGTATTGGATCGGGTTCTCTTACAATAGCGCTTGCAACTGCTGTAGCGCCAGATGGAAAAGTTATTTCGTATGACAAACGTGAGGATTTCGTAGAACATGCATTGAAAAACCTGAAAACTGCAAAATTAGATAAATATGTTACAACAAAAATTAAAGATGTCACTGATGGAATTGATGAAAAAGAATTGGATGCTGTGATCCTTGATATACCAAATCCTTGGGGTGCTGTTAACTATGTGTGGAAAGCATTGAGTCCAGGTGGTTATTTCTGTTCATATTCCCCCCTTATAGCTCAAGTGGAACAAACAGTAAAAGCAGTTAGCGAAAATAGCTTCATAGAGGTTAAAACATTTGAAAACATCCAACGTGAGATGATAGTATCTGATCACGGGACACGGCCAAGTTTTGATATGCTTGGGCATACTGGATATCTTACGTTTGCAAGGAAAGTGTTATAGTTTTATTTCTCTTTGGTTCTGGTAGTTACCAGATTTTTTATCATAAAGTTCAGATGGTTTTGTGGAAAGATTTTCAAAAACAATTTGGCAGAATCTATCGCCGATTGGTATTTCTATTTCTTCATCATTTGAGTTGAAACAACTAATCGTAAGTGTTCCATGAAAGCCGGCATCCACCTTCCCAAAACTTGCCATGATACCTTTACGTGCGTAGCTTGATCGTATCCATAGTTGAGATGTTATCTTTGGGCCCATTTTCACAAATTCTTTTGTGCCAATTGCAAACCATGTCATTGAAGGGATAGTAGCCATTCCCTCTTTGATATGTTTATCTGATTTTTTTATGTAAATCTCGTCAATAGATAAATCATAGCCATTTGGTGTGAGGTTTTTTTGATTAAATGGTTCTATCCCAAGCTCATTATTTTCCATGGATTTTTCAATATCTTTATCTGAAAGAATGGTCATAGATGTTACTCCTTTTTTAGCTAGATAATTTTAATGCTGTTTAAAACCACATTTTGTAATGGCTTATCATTCCTATTCTTTTCGACTTTTGATATGGAATCAACTACCTCCATCCCCTCAATTACTTTTCCAAAGATAGAATGTTTACCGTCAAGCCAGGGTGTTGGAGCGACCGTAATGAAAAATTGGGATCCCCCTGTATTTGGACCCGCATTTGCCATTGAGAGTATACCTTTAGAATCATGTTTTAGATCTGGGTGAAACTCATCTCTTATGGTATATCCTGGTCCTCCTCTACCAGTTCCATGCGGGCATCCGCATTGTACCATAAAATTTGGGATTACTCTGTGAAAAATGAGACCATTGTAGAATCCTTCGTCTACTAATTTTATAAAATTACCTGTTGTTATAGGTGCCTTGTCTCCATAAAGTTCGATTTTAAAATTGCCTTTGTTTGTATTAAATTCTGCTGCTTTATTTGTCATTTTTATCACCAATTACTTTTTTATTGACTTTCTATTGTAATGCTATTAATTATAATATCTTCATTGGGAACTCCCCCACCTGCCGGATTGCTATTGTCATGAGGTTGAGATGCTATACTTCTCACAACATCTATTCCTTCGACAACAACACCAAATGGTGCGTAGTTACCATCAAGAAATGATTGAGCACCATCACAAATAAAAAATTCACCGCTGCCGCCTATACCTGCTCCGGTGCTTGCCATTGAAATCGCTCCATCAACATGTTTAACATCTGGATGTGTTTCAAACTCAATATTCCCATATGGGCTCTTTTTTTCTGAACCATCTGGAAAATATCGACCTGCTTGAATCATAAAGTCATCACTAATTCTGTAGAATGTCATTCCATCATAAAATCCATCATTAACAAGTTTTATGAAATTCCCTGCAGTTATTGGTGTTTTATCTTCAAATAATTCTATCTTAAAAGTACCAAAGTTCTTTATATCAAAAACTGCAATTGGGTTTTCTTTAGATGTACCACCATTGTTTTGATTGCTATCTGTATTATTTCCTAAATAGAGGATAGTTAACGCTACAACAATTACTATTGCAATAACTGCTAAAATAATGACTATCTTTATATTTGGATTTGTTTTTTTAGGTTCTATGGGATTTGATCTTCTTCTACTACTAACTTTTTTTTTTGCTGCCATAACAAATGTTGAAATACAACATCTAATAAATAAGTATTTTGAACTGGAAACTGAATTTTTTTAATAACATACCAAATTCTTTTAATTTGTAGAAAGTTATACTTTTAATTATCCTAATGTAAGATATTTAAAACAAAATAGCTAATGATAAAATGTTGAAGAATAATAAACTTAATTCAAGAAAACAAAAACAAATTTTATCAGTTCCAAAAGAAAAACCAACAACTTTATGTGGACTTTGCCGTGGTACAAAGCTTTTGTGTGGCCGATCGCGATGCCCAGTTATTGTAAAATTTCATTCACGTGATAAGATAACGCCTTTGATCGATAAGCTTAGTTTAGGTGGTTCTTCTCCACCAAGTGTTTTTATTGGTAGATTCGGATATCCAAAGGTATCAATTGGACCTATGATTCCTCCAGTTATGGGGGATACTTCTCTTATTGATACGCCTGAGCTTTGGTTGGATAAAAGCATCGATGATATTGTGGATTTCCGGTCTATGCTTATTCGTGGAACATATAATGTTGATGTATTTGATGTTGAAAATTCAAACAAGATTGTAGGCTTCACTCGCGAACTTGCGCTTTCTAAAAACAGTGTTTTTACTGAGGCTATTTTTGATAAAAAACCTCGGGGACGAATTGCTTTTTATGATTCTGCACAACCTCATGGTCCTTCTGCACCACTTAAGAAGTTTGATATCACTAATCCAAAATACGAGCAGCATATTGAGAAGGCGTTTTACGATACCGATTTAAAGGCTAGGTCAGCTGTTTTGGATTTGTACAAATACGGAGTAAAAATATCTAAAATTCAACGAGCTTTTAGTGTTGGAGCTTTTGGAATTAATAAGTACAGAAGATTTGTTCCCACCAGGTGGAGTATTACTGCTGTCGACTCGATGCTTGGCAAAGAGTTAATGAAAAAAACAAAGACACGCCCGTACATTAATGAATTTAGAATTTACTATCTAAATCAGTTTGACAACAGGTGGATTGTTTTGATGATGCCAAGTGAATGGCAATATGAGCTTATTGAGGCATGGTATCCAAATACAACGTGGAATCCATATGGGTCATCCATCTCAATGTTTAACAGTTATGAATTCTACAAGGGCAGGACGACTTATGCAGAAATAGGTGGTTGTTATTATGCTGCACGTCTTGCAGTAAACGAAGTTTTAAACAAAGAGCGACGTCAGGCTGGGGCAGTAATAATGCGTGAGTCGCATCCTGGGTACATTATGCCAATAGGTGTATGGAACGTCCGCGAGAGTGTAAGAAAGGCATTAAAAGAACCATATCGAAAATTTGATACTTTGCATGAAGCACTTGTTTATGTATCTGAGAAAATGGATATCCTACTTCAAAGATGGATTAAAAACAGCGCGGTCCTTAAAAATCATTTATATCAGAAAAAACTTGAGGATTTCTAGGGGGTTATTATGAAAATCAGACAGATTGATTGTAAAACTGCGTTATCTACCTCAAAGCTTCCTGGACTTGATTATTCGTTAAATCCGTATAGGGGCTGCAAACATAACTGTGCATATTGTTACGTTCCAAATGTGCTGAGAATCAGTAGAGAAAACTGGGGTGAATTTGTTGATGTTAAAGTAAATATTCCCCTTATTCTTTCAAAAGAACTAAGAAGGAAAAAACCCGGTGTTGTTGCAATTTCAACAGTTACAGATCCATATCAGTATGCTGAAGAAAAACATAAACTCACAATGCATTGCTTGGAACAACTTCTTAGATTTGATTTTCCAATTAGCATTCAGACGAAGTCGCATCTGGTGTTAAGAGATATAGATCTCATATCGCAGTTCTCTGATGCTGAAGTAGGAATGACTATACCGACTCTCAATGATGATGTGAGGAAAATCTTAGAGCCTCATGCTTCATCTATTCGAAACCGATTGAATGCAATTAGAAAATTGAACGATTATGGAATAAAAACATTCATTTTCTTTGGTCCGATCTATCCCACAATTAAGATTGATGATGTACAGCATATTGTGAAGCAATTCAGCGATACAAGAACAACTAAAATTATTGCTGATTCTCTTCATCTTAAGGGGGGTGTTTGGAAAAAATTAGAAGATAACCTGTCTCTTCACACCAAAATTTTAGAGTCGTTTCAAAAAAAAATATTTGTAGATAAAAGCTACTATTCAACTATATTCTATGAGGTTGAGCGGCAGTGTAAGAATTATAAGTTAAATTTTGAGAAAGCATTCTGAAACATAGGCAATATGTCTTTTTATATCGGGAATTGTTTACTCAAAATCATGTTTTACGATACGGTGTATCAAAAGGATAAAAAAAATTTGCTTTCAGTAAAAAATTATTTTGGATGAAGGCATAAAAAGATGATTAATTTAGGTGTTTTTCTCATAAAAATAAAAGGAAAAAAAGATATTTTTAATATCAAATAGTTGAATGGTAAGTTTATTGCGATAATGCCAAATTTTTCAAATACGCATGAACTGTAACAATTGTTACAATATCTTTGAGATAACTTTAAATCAGTCTATTTGGTTCTCATATAAGAAATGTGAGGAGAGATGTGAGATGAAAGTTAATAATCCGCATGAATTAATTGGAAAAGAAATATGTGATGCAAAAGGAAATACTATGGGTACGATAGATAAATGGTGGAATAGCTGGAATCAAGAATATCCTGGATATTTTTTTGGTATAAAAGCCAACGACGATATTAGAGATACTTGGTTCAGAGGGACAACCAAACTGATACCTATATATAGCGATTATATAAATGATATAGGTGAATGCATAACCCTTAGCAAAACAACTGAGGAATTAGGTCGTTTTTGGAATAAAGCAATTCACTTTGGTTCTACAACTTGGCCAATGGATGACCTAATTGAGAAACCGGTTTATGATAGGAATCATTCCAGAGTTGGGATATTCTATTCTTGGGTTGAAAGTGATGGAACATTCAAGAACTATGGATGTTTTGTAGATCCGTATTTATGCGATATTTGGAAAATGCCATATAATACAATGATGCCCATGCCCAAGGAGTATATAACTAATGTAAAAGACACCGTGACCTTAAACAAAACTTTAGACGAATTAAGAGCAAATTGGAATCAATACTTCAATTTCTAGAAAAAATAATACTTTCGAAAACTGAGGAGTTTTAAACTCCTCGTTTCTTGTTTTTAATTACCAATTAGAAGTTATGTTTACTGGATATAAGAGTCATACATATTGGTATCTTCTTCGGCATTATGAAATGATTTCTCTGTTATCTCTATAATTTTCCTGAATTTTTCTCCGTGTATATTGAGTAAAACTGATTCCAGATCTATCCTTAAAGATTCTTTCATAGAGGAAATGACCAAAATATATCGGATTAACCATACAACAAGTTTTTTGGAAAATTTTTCGTCATTTCTCTTGGTTATATTTTTAAAAATACTTGTTTCTAAAAGTTCATCCATCGCTTCTTTAATTGAAATGTCTCCATTATTATCTTTCATTTTTATCGCCTTGTTTGATTTGATTTAAACAGATAGATTGCATATTTATTTTAATATTATGATATTATAAGTTGCACCTCATAATATTTAAATTTATAGTTTTTTATAAAAAATCTTCATATGTTTTTTATTCCAAGTTAAAAATAGGTAAAAGATGACAATTTCCACCAGTTAGAAAATCAATCTTTGGGGTTTGCGGAGGATTAAAAAATGTTAAAAAAATCTTTTTTAAATGTATAGATGTGATTTTTGCAAATCCTATAAATATATCAAAAACTACCATTCTCTTGGCTTAGCTATTACGTCCAGTATTTTCATATCGAAAAGTCTTTTACTATTTGTACTCTCAACAAGGATAACAGTATCTGCACCATGGTCGGTTCCCGCTATACTAATTACTGGTTTTGAGGATATCAATCCAGCATCATTTGCCATTGCGATTATCTACACAACCACTTTTGTACCCTGTCCAAAAATTCGAAGTGTATCTGCAATTATCGTAGTCGGTGTAATCGAACCACATTTCCTTCTATAATAATCGTTCCATGAATGGAAAATCATTGGGCCAGTAAATATTTTTACATTGTTTCTCAGCATCTTCTGTCTATTCTCATTAAGAAGCTCTTGTTTTCCTTTTTGTTTAAATCCAGTGGAATGAGTCACTGCTAATAGATTAAAACCCTTTCTAAAAACATTAGATGCCATCACTCCAGTTTCACCTGTTGTTGTAGCCACAACGATATTTTGTATTCCATTTTCTTCTGCATATTTTTTAGCAATCTTCAATACTTCAATAGTATCCATTTTCGATGTATCAATCATTTTTACATCCTCAAATTTTCACAACATCTTTTTCTTTAATAAATCAACCTTTGGCTTTGGGGAGATAAAAACGATGGGGGATAGAGACAGGTTACAGAGTGA
>Ga0272442_10005678_pt1 | contig 16605 bp, 17 predicted proteins | sample SSMForm2O_FD_200262 | JGI IMG/M metagenome (GOLD analysis project Ga0272442, IMG submission 200262) | Marine sediment archaeal communities from Little Sippewissett salt marsh, Falmouth, MA, United States - SSM-Form-2O | ecosystem: Environmental > Aquatic > Marine > Wetlands > Sediment ... | reverse complement strand
AAAATGCCCGTCTCGGCATTCTGAAGGCTGCGTGGCCGGTGCCTGTGAAAAGAACCTGCTCAATCTCCGCGGCCAGCTCCGGGGAGACCCGTTCATCAGCATCGATCCACAGTACCCATTCTTTCGAGGCCCGTTCCAGGCCGTACTGCTTTGTTTCAGCATACCCCTTCCATTCAGTAACCAATACCGTTTCAGTATACCTGCGGGCTATGTCAACAGTCCCGTCAGTACTGCCCGAATCAACGACAATGATCTCATCGGCGAATGCGAGGCTTTCCAGACAGGGGCCTATATGCTCTGCTTCGTTTTTGCATATGACCAGAGCTGAAAGGGTCTGTTTATGTAGTTTGTGTCCGCTCATAACAGCTGCAAATTTTACTGTACAGCAGATCCAGGTCCATCTCTGTGATGCACCGCCGATGGCTGCATGTTTTTCTCCAGCAGGGAGAACAGTCAAGAGGAGACTGGATTTTCTCTCCCCTGCCGAACAGGTCTATTTCCACACTGCAGGAGATGCCGAACCAGGCCACAACCTGCTTTTTCAGGCCGATGCCGATATGCATGCCCAGGGTATCGCCGCTCACAACAACATGGCATATATTCTCATACACAATGCCCCGGCGCAGGCCCTGGTCTGTAGGTGTCTGCAGAACCAGTGCATTGGCTTTTTGTGCTATCTCCCGGTTTCTTTCTGTATCTTCTTTTCCGCCTACCAAAGCAATAACAGCATCCTGATAACGGGCGTGCAGTCTGTCAATAAGCGCTGCATGCTGGTCAATACCCAGTTTTTTCAGGGGGAAGGTGTTGGAACAGCCGGTATTGAACCCGATAACACCCCTGCCTGTAATACTGTTTGCTTCCATGTATTCCCGGCAGAACGCCTGTTCCTCCTGTGTCAGTTCCAGCACATACTCGTCACGCCGGTAATCGACCTTCCATGTCTCGCCCAGGATATCCAGCCCGGTCCTGGTGTTCTTTCTGAATTTCAGTTCATCATCGAGGCCCATACGGAAATTGTACAGGGCTTCTTTATTAAGCGGTATAATGGCGCCGCGGCTGTTAATGCCGAATCCCCGGTGGCAGCCGGTGCTTACAGACATGGTAAATGCCGCTGAATCGAGATTTTTATCACCGTTGAGTACCAGGTCGAATTCCATATGGCGCAGGATCATCCTGTTTTCACTGGTCCACTCCCATACTTTGTGAATATAGGGATTATTCATAAGAACCGGAACAGCGTTTTTCCGGGTTATCCAGTGAATTGTAGAGACAGGATAGGTGCGCTTTATTGCAGGCAGCATTGCTGTTGTCATGAGTACATCGCCGATAAAATCAAGATTCACTATGAGTATGGTAATGCCGCAGGGTTCCGGGTCGGCGCACGGACACACTTTATACGGTTCACACGGTTTGTAACCGTTGAATTTCCTGCAGTCGATATTCTGGTATTCAAGCAGTTTCGTCTTCATGGTTCCTGTCATTCCAATAGTACGTGCACGAGCTTTGCTGCGCGCAGCAGGTTATGTATGTTCAACCAGCTTTTTCAGTTCTTCCAGCACCTGTTCCGGGCTGAGGCCGTTCATGCAGGTACGCATGCTGCACCGGGTCAGGTTACACCCCAGGCAGTCCAGGTCTTTGTTATACACCACCCTGCTGGCCGGCCCCCACGGGCCCTGCAGGTCCCTGTTGGTAGGGCCGAAAATTCCCAAAGTGGGTGTGTTCATTGCTGCGGCAATATGCATAGGCCCCGAATCGGTGGCAGCAACCGCAGTAAAACGGGACATCAGAGCTGCCAGCTGGGTCAGGGATGTGGGCGGAGCAATCAGCACACCACAGTCTGCAGCTTCTGCAATATTCTCAGCATGCTGCTTTTCACCGGGCCCCCACAGCATAACAACGCTCATATTGAGTTCTGATGACGCGGCCCGTGCCAGCCGGGAAAAATACTCTCCGGGCCACGCCTTTGCAGGCCAGCTTGCCCAGGCATGTATTCCCAGGACCCTGCGGCCCCGGGGTACTGCACTGGAAAGCCATGTGTCAACATACGAATAATCTTGTTCAGAAGCAAAGATTTGCGGGTCTTTTACTGATACTGGAATCTTGAGCCTGCGTAAAGCGTCCAGGTTGAATTCCACTTCATGCACCTGGTCTCCCCGGGGTTCAATAACGGTATTATACCATACTTTTCGGCCCCGGAATGCGAATCCGGCTTTTACTGGAGCGCCTGACACGCCTGTGAGGAAGGCGCTTCTGGGATTTCCGAACAGGTCTATGACCAGGTCATACCGGGCCGAACGGAGCCGGCGGATAAACCTGAGACTCTCGATCCACGCGGTATGGGCAGGCATGCGCTCCCATGTTTTTCTCGGCAGGACCACCACTGAATCGATAGCCGGATTATTCCTGACCAGAGGCGCTGATGCCTCTTCAACCAGCATGTCCACCCGGGCATTGGGCCAGGCCTTCTTGATATTGGGAAACACAGGGGTGCACATAACCACATCTCCGATAGCCCTCAGCTTTACAACCAATATCCGTTCAGGTTCGCCTGTTATAACCGGTCTGTTATGCTTCGCTCTCATTTCCTTTTACACGTAACGCTTCTCTGAATTCATCAAGGATGCTGTAGGGTACGGGATACCGCCCGATATTTATATTCCCTTCACGGCCGCCGTGGCAGTCAGACCCGCCGCATACCAGCAGGTTCCATTTTCTGGCGAGCTTCTGCAAGTGGCCGGTCCGCTGCCTGCTGTGTTTCGGGTGCACTATCTCAATGCCGTCAAGGCCGGCTTTGGCAAATTCCACGATCATATCATCGGATATGTTCGGGCCCGGATGAGCCAGGAATGAAAGGCCGTCGGCCTCGGCAATTACCCGTACTGCCTCGTGGGGAGTAATCTTGAATTTTTCCACGTAGCTTTTTGATCCGTACCCGATGTACCGGTAAAACGCCTCCTGAAAGGTTTCAACATATCCCTGTTCCAGAAGCACATCTGCGATATGCGGCCTGCCGATATTGTTTCCCTTGGATTTATTGACCACATCATCGAATTGTATATTGACGCCTATACTGTTAAGGTTCTCAACTATTTTCCGTGCACGTATCAGGCGTTCATCCTGAAATTTTTTGAAATAGTCCTGAAGAACCGTGCTTTCCCTGTTAAAATAGTACCCCAGTATGTGAATATCGAGCCCCTTGTACTGGCTGCTCAGTTCCGCTCCCGGTACTATTTCCAGGCCGTGTTTTTCACCAGCCTGTTCTGCCTCATCAAGGCCGTTTACAGTATCATGGTCTACAATGCCTACTGCTTTTAAATCCGCTTTTTTCGCGGCTATGACAACCTCTTCGGGAGACAGCATTCCGTCGGAATAGTGCGTATGCACATGAAGATCAATCCATTCGTCTCTCATTTTTTGTTCCGTTCCCGAATTTTTGTATTATAAACGTTTTCAATTTCATCAATCATGCGTGTTTCAGAGAACTCAGATACAGCCCGCTCTCTGGCATTAGTACGAAAGGTAGCCATTTTTTTTGTATCTTGCAACAGAGAAAGCACACTTGATGTTAATTTATCAGCATCCCGGGCAGGAACCAGCACTCCGGTTTTCCCGTGGATCACGATTTCTGGTATTCCGTCACAGTCTGCTGCTGCCACTGGCAGGCCCGATGCCATGGCTTCAATTATGACCAGGCCGAATGCCTCGGCATAAGCAGGATACACAAACAGGTCCATGGCCCGGTAATACTCTTCAACATTCGGCTGAAATCCGGTGAACACCACGCTGTGTTCAACACCCAGGGACCGGGCAAAGGCGTAAATCTCCTCTGCTTCGGCTTCCTCTCCCACAGTGGGCCCGCCAATGGCCATGAAACGGCAGCCGGGCCTGGCTTCCTGTATGTTTTTTGCCATGATCAGAAATTCCCGGTAGCCCTTCCACCAGGAAAGCCTCCCTGCAATGCCTATGACCGTGGCAGAATGGGGTATACCCAGTTCCTGACGTATACGGAGGCCGGATCCGGGAACAAAACGGCTGGTATCTATTCCATTGGGAATGGTAATGACGCGGCTTGTTTCGACAGGGTGTGTCTCAATGATATTTTTCGCTATGACCCGGGATATGGCGATAACCGCGTCGACCCTTCTGTATATCCGGGTGTGAAGCAGGTCTTTCTTGGGCTTCTGGGTGCCGATGTGTTTTGTCAGGACCAGGCACGCACCCCGCCCTGACCGGTTCACTGCAGGCACAACCGCCCACAGGTCTTTGGAATAGTGGGAGTGTACTACATCGACCTTGTACCTGCCGAATATATACCTGAGCCGCTGTACAGCCCTGAAACCGATATAGCTGTTTATGGCCACCGCGTACACTGGAATGCCCAGGCTTTCTGCATGCTGTGTGGCCGGGGCGCAGGGATATCCGATAAACAGGACCGCGTGGCCGCGCTGGCCAAGTTTCTGCGCCTGGGATACCGCCTGCATCTCCATACCGCCCCACGCCCTGGAACAGCACACAACGGCAATTCGAAGGTTTTTATCAGTATGTTCCAAAATTTACCTTGCTTTGTTGCATTAATTTCTGTTATTTTAACGTAAATAATTCAGTATCCGGTAAAACCTGATGCCGGTTTCATCAGAATACAGCGTTATGTTCCATGTTGTCCAGCCCAGGTGCTCCGGTTTTCTATGGGGCTGTTTATGTGTATGAACAGACCGGGACAACAAAAAACCAGGGGACTCGATGAAAAAAATACCTGTTCTGCTGTTGTGTGCATGCCTCGGTATATGCGCGTGTCAGAAACAGCATACTCCTTCCATGAATCCAGGGCAGCAGGCCCTGCTGCAGGTGTATGTGCGGCTCTTTGAACTGCGCAGCACCTATGCCCTGACCGACTCGGCCTATGTTGACTCCACCCGGGCCATATGCGGCAGGTTTGGACTGACCCCGCAGGAGTTCCGGCAGGCCCTTGCCGACTTCAGGCAGACGCCGGAACAGTGGAGCCTGTTTTTTGACCAGGCCGCGGTTCTGATAAAGGAGAGGCAGGACAGGTCAGCAGATACGCGGTAGCATCTCTCCTGTCAGCATATCCAGAATCCTTGAACTTCCGATTGTAGTGCGCAGCACAACCATTCCCCCGGACCGGTCTTTCACTGTTCCGATGACAGCGCTCTGTGTGCCGAAGGGATGACGCCTCATCTCTTCAACCAGGCTCCCGGCGTGGCCCGGCGCTGCAAAAACAACGATGACTCCTTCATTGGCCACATACAGGGGATCAAACCCCAGCAGTTCGCACGCGCCCCGCACCGGTTCAGAAACAGGCACAGCCGGTTCATCTACCTCAATAGTCACACCTGCTGCTGAAGCAATTTCATTGAGCACTGTTGCAGCGCCCCCTCTGGTTGCGTCCCGCATCATGTGTATGTCGGCGCCGGTTTTCTGCATGGCCCTGATAAGGCCGTTAAGAGGCGCCACATCAGAATCTATGGTACTGGAAAAACCGAATCCCTCGCGGGCGGTCATAACTGCCATGCCGTGATTTCCCAGGGGGCCGTTTACGATAATCCTGTCGCCGGGCGCGATATTCGATGTGCTGTATACCAGGCCGCCGCGCACAATGCCCACTCCTGAAGTATTGATGAAAATACCGTCGCCCTTGCCTTTTTCAACAACCTTGGTATCTCCTGTTACAATGCTGACGCCTGCCTGGTCCGCCGCTGTTTTCATGGACCGGACAATCCGCCCCAGTGTTGATACAGGCAGCCCCTCTTCAATGATCATGCCCGCGCTGAGAAATTTGGGGTCAGCTCCTGATACAGCCAGGTCATTGACGGTTCCGCACACTGCCAGCCGCCCTATGTCGCCGCCGGGGAAAAAAAGGGGGTCTACAGTGAATGAATCGGTTGTAAAAGCCAGTGTTTCCCGGCCTGCACGGACCATTGCACTGTCGCCCAGAGGAGCCAGATACACATTGGAAAAGGCCGGAACAAATATCTCATCGACCAGCTGCTGCGAGAGAAGCCCTCCGCCGCCGTGGGCCAGGGTTATTATGTCATTGAAATGATCAGTCATCTGCATATCCTGATACGCGTTACACAGGCAGAGGCCCTGCTTCCCTGTGCCGCAGGTATTTGTAGTAGGCCGCGCACGTACCCTCGGTTGACACCATACAGGGCCCTGCAGGGCTGGCAGGTGTGCACACAGTACCGAAAAGTCCGCACTGGGACGGTATGATCGTTGCCTGGAGCACGTCGCCGCACCGGCATCCTTTGTGTTCTTGAGGCGGAGGCACTGTAACAGAAAAACGTGCGCCCGCATCAAAAGCCGCATACGTCGGGCTCAATGCCAGGCCGCTGCCTGGAATAACGCCCAGTCCCCGCCATTCTGAATCACAGGGATCAAAAACCTTTTCCATCATAGCACGGGCCGCGTAATTACCCTGCCTGGTCACAGCCCGCGTATATGCGATCTCAACCCCGGGCCTGTTTTCCCGCACCTGTTTTGCCAGCATTGCAATACTCTGCAGAATATCCAGCGGTTCGAATCCGGCCACAACACAGGCAATGCCGTATTTTTCCGGAAGAAACCTGTAGGCGTCAGCGCCGATAACAGCGCTGACATGGCCCGGGCACAGATATCCGTGTATGGCAATACTGCCCCGGCTCAGCATGTCCATGGGAGGAGGCATGGTTTTATGAGCCGAAAGCACAAAAAAGTTGCTGATATGCTCCTGCCTGGCCATATACAGCGAAGCAGCAATGGTAGGGGCAGTTGTTTCAAAACCCACGCCGAGGAACACGACAGGCCTGCCGCTGTTCTTCTTTGCAAGATCCAGGGCGTCCAAAGCTGATGTCACAACCCGTATATCACTGCCTGAGGCACGCTCCATGGACAGGCTGGAACGTGATCCGGGAACCCGCATCATATCGCCGAACGTGGTAATGATACTATCGCTGCGCCGGGCCAGCTCCACTGCATGGTCTATGAAAGCATTCGGTGTTACGCATACAGGGCAGCCCGGTCCGGAAATGAGCCTGACCGAGGGGGGCAGCATGGCCCTGATGCCGCTGCGGGCAATTGTCATGGTGTGAGTACCGCACACTTCCATAAAGGTCATGGGCGCTTCAGCCGAATACCCGGCTGAACAATCTGTTATAGAACGCAAAAGAGCCTGTACAGGCTCTTTTCTGCGGAACTCGTCAATGTATTTCACGCCAGGCGCTCCATTTCCCTGAACAGCTCAATGGTCTCTCTGGCCTCTTTCTCATCAATTTTCTGTATGGCGAATCCTGCGTGAACCAGGACAAAGTCACCCTTTCGGGCATCGGGCAGCAGATTCAGTCCTATTTCCCGTTTTGCACCGCCGATTGTCACAATACCCCGGTCGCCGGTGATCTCCTCCAGCTGCATCGGCACTGCAAGGCACATAAGCCGATCCTCTCTGCGATACAGGCATGCCGCAGTAACGGCATATAGTTACAGGTTCACAAATATCTAAGGTTGTTATTTTTAATATAACCACAAAATAACAGCTTTACAAGACGAAATTTTCATCATAATAAAAATCCCCGGAGCTCATACACCCCGCCTGTTACCGGCCCCCTTTGGAACAACATACGGCCCCCTGCCGTATAATTAACCGTAAATAGATTACTGTGCTGGTAGTTGCCCGGCCAGGGGAATTTTAAAAATAACATGTTTTTAACTTGACATTCGGCCTGTTTTAATGTATATTTCCCGCCGTTTTGATAATAACCGGCTGCCGGCGTGTTTGCCGGCGCTATACAGCAGATAAAAACCGATAATTGTAAAAGACGTACAGGAAGACCATGACAACAGATGTAAGTACAATGCGCAACATAGGCATCAGCGCTCATATCGATTCAGGCAAGACAACTATTACCGAGCGGATGCTGTTTTACACACAAAAGATCCATGCCATTCATGAAGTACGGGGCAAAGACGGAGCCGGCGCCACCATGGATTCCATGGAGCTTGAAAAGGAGCGGGGTATTACCATTGCCTCGGCTTCTACAAATGTCACATGGAAAAATCACTCTATTAATATTATTGACACTCCCGGCCACGTTGATTTCACGGTAGAAGTAGAACGGGCCCTCAGGGTTCTTGACGGTGCCGTTCTTGTACTCTGCGGTACCGGCGGCGTACAGTCTCAGTCAATCACTGTTGACCGTCAGATGCAGCGGTACAAGGTGCCTCGTATCGCCTTTATCAACAAGCTCGACCGCATGGGAGCCGACCCGGAAAAAGTGACGGCCCAGCTTCGTGATAAATTGGGGCACAACGCGGTTATGATGCAGATCCCCATCGGCGCTGAAGCAGACTTTACCGGCATAGTGGACCTGGTTACCATGAAAGCCCTCTATTTTGACGGCAGCAATGGAGAGACCATCCGGCAGGAAGAAATCCCTGAAGAGCTCCGGGCCTCAGCCGAAGAAAAACGGGACCAGATGCTCGATAATGTGTCCATGTTCAGTGACGAGCTTGCCGAGGCATACCTTGAAGATTCTGTGTCTGAAGAAGTGCTGTACAAGGCAGTGAGACAGGCCACCATATCCAGGGACATAACCCCTGTATTCATGGGCTCGGCTTTCAAGAACAAAGGCGTGCAGCCTCTGCTCGACGCGGTTATACGCTATCTTCCCGATCCGGCAGAAGTTCAGAATACCGCCCTTGACCGTGATAATAATGAACAGGAAGTAGCCCTGGAGACAGACAGTACAAAGCCTCTGGTAATGCTGGCGTTCAAGCTGGAAGACACACGGTACGGACAGCTTACCTATGTCCGGGTGTATCAGGGCACAGTAAAGAAAGGCGGAGAGATCGTCAATACCCGTTCAGGCGACAAGGTCCGGGTAGGCCGGCTTATCCGTATGCATGCCAATGACATGGAAGATATCAATGCAGCAAAAGCCGGCGACATAGTAGCACTGTTCGGCGTTGACTGCGCTACAGGTGATACATTTACAGAAAACAGCCTTAATTTCGCCATGACATCGATGCATGTGCCCGAGCCTGTTATTTCCCTCTCCCTCAAGCCCAGGGACAACAAGTCATCGGAGAATATCGGCAAGGCCCTTAACCGGTTCACCAAGGAAGACCCCACATTCAAGACATTTGTGGATCCCGAGACCAATGAATCGATTATCCGCGGCATGGGCGAGCTTCACCTCGATGTGTATATCGAGCGCATGAGGCGCGAGTACAATGTCGATCTGGAGACTGGTGAGCCCCAGGTAGCGTACCGTGAATCCATATCAAAAACTGCTGAATTTGATTATACCCATAAAAAGCAGACCGGAGGAGCCGGCCAGTACGGCAAAGTTTCGGGCCGTATTGAGCCTCTTCGGGACAAAGACTTTGAATTCATCAGTGAAGTAAAGGGAGGAAACATCCCTGTCGAGTATATCCCGTCGTGTGAAAAGGGATTCCAGGCCTGCCTGGAAAAGGGTTCGCTTATCGGATTCCCAGTAGTAGGTGTAAAAGTCACTCTCACTGACGGAAATTCTCATTCGGTGGACTCCTCGGACACAGCCTTTATGCATGCAGCTATCGGCGCGTTCCGCCAGGTCTATTCCAAAGCCAGGCCTGTTATTCTTGAGCCGGTCATGCGGGTCGGTGTGGAGACACCTTCGGAATTTCAGGGTACTGTGCTCGGCACAATAAACCAGCGGCGCGGAACTATTATCAGCCTGGGCGAAGACCACAATTTCTCAATTATTGAAGCTGAAGTGCCCCTGAAAGAGATGTTCGGATACTCTACAGTCATACGGTCCGCCACTCAGGGCAAAGCTGAATTTACTATGGAGTTCTCAAAATACGCCAAGGTTCCCGAGTCCATAGCCGAAGAACTGAAAAAAGAATACACTGAAAACAATAAAAAATAGTTGAATATTGTTTAAAAATTCTACAATATAGTATAATTACATGACATTAACCTGCCATAGATAAATGAGGCTTTTGTATGCTTAGAGAACAATTAATCAAACTCAGCCCCCTGCGGGTACTGGAGAAATCAATTAACGGAGGGCTCGGCCCCGGAAACCTGGGTATGTTTACAGCCCGCAAAGGAGTCGGAAAGACCGCTGCGCTTGTTCATGTGGCTGTAGACAAGCTTCTGCGTGATGAAAAAGTTCTCCACCTGAGCTTTGCCGATAATCCGAGGCATATTGAACATTGGTATAAACAGGTATTCAATGAGATAGCGAAAAGCTACAAGCTGGAGAATGTGCTCGAGAATGAGCAGCATGTAATCCGCAACCGCCTGATAGTTCATATCAGCAAAAAAAATGCGGTAAAAGATCATATAGAAAATACAATAAAGAAATGCGTCGAAGCGGCGCAGTTCACACCTTCCATGTTAATTATTGACGGATTCTCGTTTTCAGAGCACTCGAAAGATGATTTCATGTTCTGGAAAGAGCTGTCACAGAAACTCAGTACCGAGATATGGTTCTCGGCAACTCTGCACAGGCATAATCTGGAATTCGACGACCAGGGCATTCCGTCGCCTGCCAGTGAAGTAAAAGATATCTTCTCCGTTATCATCATGCTGGAACCATTGGAAGACTACATTGATCTTAAACTGCTGAAAGATCACGATAATCCTGATATTGATAAACTCAAGCTTAAACTCAATCCGAAAACAATGCTCATAGCCAACCACCGAGTATAATGATTACAGGCCCGGTTTTAAAAACCGGGCTTTTTTATATTCCTCAGCAGAAACTTGCCGGCCAATCTGAGCCCGATGAGGCCATGGCCGTATGCCGGTACCGGCTTACGGCCATGTATAGTTGCCAAAATACCGCGGGGATGCCTACGGTCCATACAATATTTTTTAGCAAGGAAGAGCGGGCATAAGTATATTATTTACAGTAACCTGTTTTATTTGATCTGATGCCCGGTGAATACTCTATGGCAGAAAAACCTTGACAACCTACTATTCAATACGTATATTTACTATAGTTGTAGTAGATGGCTTAAACCCATAGGAGCGGCAATGAAAAGAAGAAACACATTGACACCTGTTGAATGGGAGATCATGAAGGCCGTGTATGAAGCCGGCGAATCCCCTTCAGTGCGCAAGGTATGGGAACACGCCTATCCCGACAAGGGGAAAGCGTATACAACGGTTCAGACCATTATGAACAATCTGGAGAAAAAAGGCATGCTTCTCCGCCGTAAAATAGGCCTTGTCAATTTCTACTCGCCGGCTGTGCCTTATGATACAGTAGTCCAGTCGGAAATATCCCGGCTTACCCACCGTATGTTCAACGATTCCGTCTCGGAGCTGGCAAACCACCTGGTAGACCTGGACGGCGTTACCATGGAGGAGATACAGAAAATACGGCAGATCCTCAATGATAAAGAGCATGAACTTAAGGAGAAAAACCAATGACATTCATATTTTCTCAGGGCTCTGCCGGGCTCATCAGGACTGGATTGTATATGCTGGCCCAGAACACACTGTTCCTTGCGGCTGTGTTCGGCCTGCTCCGCCTTTTACGCAAAGCTCCGGCTTCTCTGAAATATACCGTCGGCATGGCCGCCCTTGTAAAGCTCCTGGTCCCGCCGGTATTCAGCATATCCTTTGAGAGCGGATTGATGAGCCGTGTTTCAGCGCTGTTCTACCAGGCCCCGCCAGTGTATGTATACCCGGGCCAGGGCCGTGAATTCTTTCCTCAGGCCGGCACAATCATTCTGCTCCTATGGGCAATGACAGCCGCTGCTATACTTCTCTTTCACATCGGCAGCCACATACTGTTCATGCTTCGGATAAGACGCTCGTCCCTGAAACCGGTTTCAGTGCCCGCTGACGCCCTGGGCGCCCGAATACGGGCATCCGATGCTGTAGTGCTGCCCCTTACTGCCGGCTATATACATAAGACTATATACGTTCCTGAAGCCTGGCATTCATGGAGCGATGAACGGAAGACATACATTCTTAAACACGAGCAGGCGCACATTCTCAGAAAAGATGGGCTCCTGACACTGGTGCAGATTGTTATCCAGTCAGTATACTTTTTTCATCCCCTGGTATGGATGCTTTCGCGGCGGGTATCAGCATACAGGGAAATGGCCTGTGATGATATGGCTTCGGGCGGCGCCATTGACGCCCGCATCGAGTACTCTCGCATCCTGGTCGATATTGTTGAAACCATGGTACCATCACATACAGCAGTGCTGTCAACATCTGCCCTGATCAGGCAGAAAGGAGAATTGCTGCAGCGTGTCACTTATTTGGTAAAGGAGGATCATATGAAAGATAACCTGAAGAAACACAGGCTGGCTGCCCTGGCATTGCTCGGCATTGCTGTTGTAGCCTTTTCATGGCAGTGCACCCAAAAACAGGATGCCCAGACAGCTGAATCTGTCAATCTGGAGGAGGCTGCCGTCTCCACTGAACCGCCACCGCCGCCGCCACCGCCGCCGGCTGATGAAAAGCCTGAATTTGTGGCCTATGACCAACCCCCTGTTCCTGAGGGAGGGTTTGCAGCCATACAGAAAAACGTTCGCTATCCCGAAATTGCCAAAAAGGCCGGTATTGAGGGCCAGGTAGTGATCAAAGCGCACATCGCTGCTGACGGTTCAGTAACAGAAACAAAAGTGGCGAAAGATATTGGCGATGGGAAAAACGGCTGTGCTGAGGCTGCGGTAAACGCAATTAAATCGGTTACATGGAAACCTGCTCAGAACAAGGGCGAAAATGTGGCCGTGTGGGTATCTGTACCAATTGTATTCAAACTCAAATAGATACGCCCGGGTTATAACCGGGAAGAGAATCCGTTTACTGAAGGCATGGGTTCTCCTCCCGGTTTTTTTTGCTAGTGCTTATGCCCGTGGGAACAGGGTTCCACACCGTCGGCGTCACCGGCCAGAAAGGCGTCCACTGCATTCCGCACAGTTCCGCTTACACCTGTTACCGGCTTAATGCCGTACTGCTCAAAAAACTGCACTGCTCTTGCTCCCATGCCTCCGGCAATCATAACGTCGGCATTTTTGCTGTTGATATATGCCGGCACCTGGCCTGGTGAATGGGCGTTGAAATACGGATTCTCTTCAACAAAGGTGTTTTTTACTGCACCCTCTTCCACTTCGATGAATGTGTAAAAGGGGCACCTGCCGAAATGCTGGTGAATGCCCGCATCCATACCGTTATTGCTGTCTGATGAAACTGCTATCAACATAGTATTCTCCTTGTGTTACAAATCTTCAAACAGTTGCCTGTTCGCTTCGGCTCTGGTCCGCAGCATGTCCCGGGCTGTGTCCAGAAGGTCAAAAAGGGTAGTGTCTGTCACGCGGTAAAAATTCTGCACACCGTCTTTCCTGCATTTAACAAGGCCGCAGTTCCGCAGCACTGCAAGGTGCCGTGACAGTACTGAAATATCGATGTTCAGAAGCGGCGCGATTTCCACTGTTGATTTTTCACCGTCCCGCAGAAGTTTAATAATTTCCACCCGGTGGCCGCATGCCAGGGCGGAAAATATCTGCGTGCGCGGATCCGATCCGAAATATCCGAATGCTTTTCTTCCCGGCCCTTCACAATGTTTTTTCACTGCGCACCCTTTTCATTTTTGCATTAATGTGCAAATATACAAACTAATAGCAGCCATGTCAAGGGGTTTCTATCATTTGAACAGGTTTCACAAATATTAACGCTGGGGGATTTTCATATATTAAAGCAGTAAAAGCAGAATGTTACCGGCCTTCTTCAATATATACCGGTATTTCACATCCGGAAATTCTGTTGTAAAAAATGGAAACGCTGTCAGCGCCGGAAACATAAATCCCGTATGCTGCGTGTTCCCCTTCAATCATATTGTTTTCAAACACCAGGTTCCTGTGCACACCCCGTGCCGGAAGGTGTTCGGCGCCCACAGTAACCGCAATACCGCATGCTCCTTTCTGGGTTCCGTCTCCCCGCCCGCATCTGATGATCCGGTTGTTTCTAATAACAACATCGGCAGAGCCCGGCCCTTCATGCCACTGCCCTTCGGCCGCTATCTGTATTCCGGTTCCGGTGGATTCAATGATCGAGCAGTTCTCAATAAGCACATTCCGCGTTTTGATAAGGATTCCCCGGGCCAGGTGACTGAGTATGGTGCAGCCCTCCATATGAAGCCGGGGCAGCCTGGTTATATTGATCAGGAGATATGCATCAATTTCATCGGGCAGGGCCTTATCAAAGGCCAGATGAGTTTCCATTGAAGCATGGAAGGTGTCAACCCGTGTCACAATAACCGTATCCACCGCCTGCAGCGTTGCTTTTTCTACCAGCTCCAGCATGTCTCCGTTGTCCGGATAGTCGAGAACCTGGGCATGGGTTCCTGTAGGCGCGTTCACGCTGGTGATGTACCCATCCTTTTCCCGGCTGCGAATCGTATAGTAGTAGTTGTGCACATTGGTGGCATCATCACCCTGCCCTTCGAACATACACTCTTTAAAATGAACATACCCGGTGCACGAAGTAAAATGTGTGGCGTCAGTATTGGTAGACATGCGTGTCCCTGCACGGGGAACAACGCGCAGCCCCTGCATGAGAATATTACGGGACCTGTGGCCCACTATTCCCATACCCGGCTGGGAATGTATAGTAATTTCATCGAGGACAACGTCACGGCTCTCAAGTATGAGCACTGCCGGCCTGAAATGAAAACTGTGGTGTATCAGTGCGGTACTGTGCAGGTATTCTGCAGGTATACTGCTGCGTATCCGCAGGGTCTGCTCCCCGGCCAGTTCATTTGTTTCAGGAAAATAGACCGGCTCTTTATGGAGCCTGTCCCGCACATTGTCCCAGAACATGATTCTGGGCATGACCATATTGCTGTGCACAGGATACTCTTCTTTGAACCGCACATCAAAGAATGTATCTGTAACATTGATGACTGTACCTTCTGAATGGGGCTGCCGCTCATAATCGATGGTAAACCCCTTCAGCCGGATATTACTTGATTTTTCAATGGAGACCGGTTCCATCCAGCCCCGGCATAAAAGCGTAACACCCCTGCCTGTAAGTTTCAGGTCATCCTGCCCGCAGATATCCAGGCCCTTGACATAGGGATAATAGGGGGTGAAAATGACCTTTTCCGGATTCGCCCCCATTCTCATGTTCATGACATCATGCATCAATTCCACAGCCCGGGGATGGCTAAGAATATAGGTGCCTGCGGGGAAGTACAGTTCCTGTATGTTATGGGATCTGCAGTATTCCAGCGCTTTATTAATGGCACCACGGTCATTGTTCCCGTCATCAGGAACAGCGCCGAAGGCCTCAACTGACAATACATCGGGATCATTAATTTTTTGACTGTATACTGCTTCCGGTGCCAGGCCCGAAATAACCATAAAAAGCGCCGAACAGATCAGATATCTCATGTTTAAAATTCTCCTTTGTGTAAACTAACCGGGTTCAGGTATGACAAAACAGCAGCTGCATCAGCATGCTGATGTTCTCTGAATAAAAAGGTACTGAGTAACATGGACATATCAAACAGATTATCAGCGGTTCCCCGCGGCTGGCAGTTCTATCATGTAAGCCCGCAGATACACTCTCAGCAGCAGCGGTGAAATGATGCCCCAAAACACATACGTCATATGACACACAGATTAATACTACCTCTGCCTGTAACAACGGGCTGCATTATTCACTGCTTTTCTGCTGCGCGGATTTTGTTTCTTCCGGTACGGACACTATCTCTTTTTCAACAGGTATTGGTACTATTTGCGCAATATTTTCACAGGGCACAATTCGCACGTTTTTCCTGGCCAGGTCATACAAAATCACATACCGTGTGGTGGTGTCGATTAGTATGCAAGGATCTTCAGGCAGTCCGGCTTCCTGCGGCGGTTCGGCAGCGTTCACCAGGCTGACACGGACTCTGCTGCCCCCGCCCGCCATAATGGCTCCCGCCTCTTTTTCTGCAAACCTGGACACATACACACCGGCCACCAGAACAACAACCAGCCCAAGCACCCACGGGCTGAACAGCACCTTGTCTACCCGCTTTGAAGGATAGATCCTGTTGTATGCCGCCCATTTTCCCCTCAGCCATATATCAAATCGCGCTGTAGAGTACATCAGTAACAGCGACCCGATAAACAGCAGTATTGAAACCGGCCTTCGTATGGAAGCCATAAGAAAATCGGTAATATCTGCATAATACAGAACATTTAAATCAAACATAGCCGAAAGGCGCCAGCTGTACGCGAGCCCTGTCACGCTTACAAGTACATACATAGCCGATACAGCCAGGGGCGGATTATCGCTCACAACTGAAGCAAACCATGAGCGCGCCGTCCTGAAAGACGATTCAATGTGTTCTGTGGTTTTTTCCGCATTCATACCTGTTTCCACCTTTCTCCATATTTTTTGTATTCATTGTACAAAACCGGCCCAGTGATTACAGAAGATAGAGGAATCGGGCCCTTGTACAGCACACAACCCTTTGCTTTGACAGATTCATGTTATAGCAACTGAATGGCTACATGTAAAAGATTGTATATTTTAATAAAATTATATGGTAATGTCAAGACTAAAATAAGTTTTCAAAACTCTGTAGATCGTTCCCAGGATACAGCCTCAGT
>Ga0272442_10005677_pt1 | contig 16605 bp, 9 predicted proteins | sample SSMForm2O_FD_200262 | JGI IMG/M metagenome (GOLD analysis project Ga0272442, IMG submission 200262) | Marine sediment archaeal communities from Little Sippewissett salt marsh, Falmouth, MA, United States - SSM-Form-2O | ecosystem: Environmental > Aquatic > Marine > Wetlands > Sediment ... | reverse complement strand
GGGGCATCGTCCATTGACGCACTTGTCGAAAAGGCTTCCCTGTTCGGAATGCCGGCGCTGGCGCTGACGGATACCAACAACCTCTACGGCGCGGTCTATTTCTTCGACAAGGCACGCAGGTACGGTGTGCGACCCGTCGTCGGCGCGATCGTCAATTGCGCGCAGGGCGAGGTGGTCCTTCTCGCTCGGAACTCCAGGGGATACGCGAACCTGTGCGAGACTATAACCAGGCGCAATTTTGACCCGAATTTCGATCTCACGAACACAGTGGGCGAGTTTCAGGAAGGACTCTTCGTTCTCACGGCCGATCCCGCGCTGCTCGAACCTCTCAGGGAGAAAGTCGACCGCGAACGCCTGATGCTCGAAATAATCCGACCGGTCGAAGCCCGGGAGAAAACGAGGTCCGCCATCTCCAGGGCCAGGCGGCTGGATGTCGATATCGTGGCCTCGTGCGACGCGTACTTCGCCGCGCCGTCCGATTTTTACCTGCATAGAATCCTCAGCGCCATGCGGCACAATATGCCGGCCTGGAAGCTGGATGACAGGTTGCTCGCGCCGCAGAACGCGCACTTGCGCACCCCGAAGGAAATGAGGTGGCTCTTCAAGGAATTGCCCCGGGCACTGAAAATGACGCTCCGCATCCGGGAAGAATGCTCCTTCTCGTTCCACGATCTTCCAACGACGTTCCCGAAAGTGCCGGGCAGCTCCCCGATGATGCTCAGGGCGAGAACGCAGGAAGGCGCACAGGCGCGGTACGGGAAACTGACGCGTGATATCATCGCACGGATCAAGCACGAGTGCCGGTTGATCATCAACCTGGGGTTTGCCGACTACTTTCTCGTGGTGGCCGATATCGTCAACCACGCCCGGTCCCTGGGTACGCCCGTGGCCGGCCGCGGCTCGGGCGCGAGCTCAATCGTCGCCTACAGCCTCGGGATTACAAACGTCGACCCCATCCGCTACAAGCTGCCGTTTGCCCGGTTCCTGAACCGGGACCGGCGCGATTTTCCCGACCTGGACATCGATTTCTGCTGGCGGCTGCGCGACGATATAATCGACTACGTGTATAGAACATACGGTCACAAACACGTGGCCATGATCTCCACCTACGCAACACTCCAGCCGCAACTGGCTTTCCGCGAAACCGCGAAAGCCTTCGGTATACCCGCGTCGGCCGTCGCGGACATGATGAAGAAGCTGCACATCAACCTGCCGCGCGACGAATGGGCGGAGCCGGCGGCGCAATCGAGGATGGTGGACCAGTCCATGCGGTTCGCGCAGAAACTTATCGGCTTCCCCCACCACCTGTCCGTCCATTGCGGGGGACTGGTAATCACGCCGGGGAAAATGGCGCGGCGCGCGCCGCTCCAACGCGCCGCGAAGGGCGTGGTCGTCACGCAGTACGACAAGAAAGCCGTCGAATCGGTCGGCCTCGTGAAACTCGATCTGCTCGGCAACAGGGCGCTGTCCGCGATGGGCGAAGCAATACACCTGGTCAACAGGACCAAGGGGGTAAAGATCGACCCGGAAAGAACGCCGGAAAGCGATCCGAAAATCCCGCGGCTCCTTGCGGCCAGCAATACCGTGGGAGTCTGCCAGCTAGAAAGCCCGGCCATGCGTAATCTTCTTAGACAAATCCAGCCATCCACGATGGAAACAGTCATGCAGGTTCTCGCGCTGATCCGGCCCGGCGCGGCATCGCTCGGAATGAAAGGCTCCTTCGTGCGCCGGGCGCGCGGCATGGAACCGGTACCGAAAATCGATCCGCGGCTGGACAACATACTCCGGGAAACCTACGGGATCATGCTCTACGAGGACGATGCCCTTTTCGTGGCAGCGGCACTGGCCGGGCTGCCGGCCGAGAAAGCGGACCGCTTCCGCCGTGCCGTCACCAAGTGCCGCTCCAGCGAAAAACGACTGCAGCTCTCGCGCAGCTTCCTTGCCCTTTGCCGGAGAAACGGCGTGGACCCGGATATAGCCTCGGACCTGTGGTCGCAAATGGCGAAGTTCAATTCCTATAGTTTCTGCCGGGCGCACGCGGCAAGCTATGCGCGCCTCGCATGGACCAATGCGTATATAAAGTCATACCACCCCGCCGAGTTCTGGGTCGCCGTGCTGAACAACAACAACGGGATGTACGACAAGTGGGTATATATAGAAGAGGCGAAACGCGCCGGATTGCCGATCCTACTCCCCTGCGTCAACCGGTCGGCGGAGGAATTCACGATCGAGAACGGCGCAATACGCATAGGTCTCGGGCAAATCCGGATGATAAGCACGGCCTCGAAACATTCGATCTACAAACACAGGCCGTTCGAGGGACTCGCCGACCTCGTCATGCGAACGAACCTCAAAATAGGCGAAGGCGAAAACCTGGTGCGCGTGGGAGCGCTGGACTTCATCGGGCGGCCACGCTCCCTGCTCCTGGAGGAGCTGCACGCCTGCTTCAAGAGCGCCAAGTCGCTTCGCAGATCCGCCGTCCTCATCAGGCCGCCCGACCCGGGTTCGCGCAGGAGCCGGGCTCGTGCCCTTTCCGAAGCCGAACGTCTCGGCCATGAATGGGACCTGCTCGGGTTCTCTTCGGGCAAACACCCCGTCGCCTACGTAAGGCCAAGCCTCGAGAAAAGGAATATCCTGCGCAGTAGCGCTATTCCCGAACGGATAGGGGAGAGAATCCGGCTTTGCGGCATTGCCGCCGCCGCTCGGACAACTCCGTCGAAAAACGGGCGTAGAATGTGCTTCCTTACACTGTCCGATGAGGACGGACTGTTCGAAATAACAATGTTCCCCGCGATCTATGAACGCTACAAGGCCGTGTTCGCCCGTTGCGGCATGAGCCTGTTCTGCGTCAGCGGCAAAGTCGAATCACAATACGACGCCATATCAATTGCGGCAGACAAGATAGCCACCACTGGGATGGGGGGACTAGTCGCAACACTGGAGCACAAAAGAGACTCCAATGATTGGATCGACAATGTCTCCGTAAAGGAGGCCAGTGCAGTCTACGAGACCAGAGAATGCCAGGTGTAACTATGGAAAACAACATTCCAACACTCCAACACTCCAGTACTCCAGTCTTCCACGTCGGCACTTCCGGCTACAGTTTCGAGGACTGGCTCGGGACCTTCTACCCGTCCGGACTGTCCCAACCCAAGATGCTCCCCTTTTACGCTGCTCAATTCGATACGGTGGAGGTGAACTTCACCTACTACCGGCTGCCCACGGCCAGGACCACCGCCGGAATGGCGAACAAGACCCCCGATGACTTCACGTTCTTCGTGAAGGCACACCAAAGCTTCACCCACGATCGTGACCTTGCCGCGCGGGAGAAGTTCCTGGAAGGCCTGGCGCCAATGCAGGAATGCGGCAAGCTCGCCGGACTGCTGTTCCAGTTCCCGCAATCGTTCAAGAACAACGAGAAGAACCGCGCGTACCTGCGCGCCGTGAAGGAAGAATTCAACGATCACACGCTGGCAATCGAATTCCGCGACCGGTCGTGGGACACGGAACCCGTCTACAGCTTCCTCGACCAGCACGATCTGTCGTTCGTTTGCGTCGACGAACCGGAGATCAGCACGCTCTTCCCGCGCAAGGCCGAAGTCACGAACGACACCGGCTACGTCCGCTTCCATTCACGCAATGGCGCGAACTGGTACAAGGATATGACAAAACGCTACGATTATCTCTATTCAGAAAAGGAAATGAAGGAATGGCTACCGATGTTCAAGGCGATCGCGAAACGAGCCCGGAACATCTTCGTCTACTTCAATAACTGCCACCAGGGGCAGGCCGCCCGGAACGCGAAGGAAATCAAGAAGCTCATAAAGGACGCCGGTATCGGCAAACAGAAAAGGAAAGAGGAAGACTTCGAGCTGGACGGAAGTCCCTGAATACCTTGGATCACGAACCTGTCATCTCGAGCGAAGCCGGGAGATCTCAAGTCGGAGCCTATGGCGAAGCCGTAGTAGATATGGAACCCGTTGTCATTACCGATTTCGTCACGACCGGTCCCGACCCGTACGAGGACGAGATCATCCACCTCGCCGCGGCAGTGTACAAGGACGGCGAGATCAGCGCCCGCTTCTCGGAACTGGCCCGGCCCGCCAAGCCGGTCCCGCTCGCGGTCACGAAGAGAACCGGGATCGCCGCCGAAACGGTGCGGGACGCACGACCGCTCGAGGGGGTCATCGCCGATTATATGGCATTCCTGCCCGACGACACGCTCTGCGTGATGCGCGACAGGGACCGCGGCCGCGCCTTTCTGCGACGCGCCTCCGCCGACATGTTTAAACATACCCCGCTCGACCTGCGCGAATTCGCGGCGGTCTGCTTCCCGTCCCTGCCCGGCTACGACATCGAAGATCTGCTAGAGGAACTCGGCCCCGTCCGGCCGGATCTCCTCTCGGAACATGCGAAGTGGGCGCTCGCCGACTGCGAGTTCATTGCCGGGCTCTGGGAGATCCTCGTCAAGCGGGCCGCCGGATTCTCCGCCATGCTCGTTGCGGAAATAGACTTCGTGCTGTCGTCATACCGGCGCCATCCGATCCGCACCGTGTTCCGGAAGCTGCACAAGCTCCGACCCGGTGAGCCACGCTCCAACGTGACGGCGCTTTTCCGCGAGGAATCCGTGCCCCGGCCCCGGCGGGAGCTGCCGGACGCGTCCACGTTCGAGCGGCTCGACGCTGAACAGCTCGGCGGATTGTTCGGCCGTGCCGGCGCGTTCGCGGCCGCCGTGCCGGGGTACGAGTTGCGCGAGGAGCAGGTCGCCATGACGCGCGCGGTCACCGAGGCCCTGAACGGCTCGAAACACCTCATGGTGGAGGCCGGGACCGGGATCGGGAAAAGCCCCTCGCCTATCTCACGCCGGCCGTCCTGTGGGCCGTTACCAACAGGACACCGGTGGTCATAAGCACGAATACGAAGAACCTGCAGCACCAGCTCTACCATAAGGACCTGCCCCAGGTGCGGAACGTCCTCGACCTCGGGATCAAGACCGCCATGATAAAGGGACGTCGAAACTACCTGTGTCTCCGTAAGCTGTCCTACGCGCTGCGCCATGCCGGCATGGAGCTCGCCGGCGACGAGCCGATCCGACTCGCGGGGCTGCTCGTCTGGGCTTCAGCCACGACCACCGGCGACCTCTCGGAATGCTCGGCCTGCAACGGCGGCACGCTCGCCCTGAAGGTGTCGTCCGTGAAAGAGGAATGCCCCGGGCCGGAATGCAGGTGCCGTCGGCGCTGCTTCCTCTACCGCGCGCGCAGGCATACCCTCGCCGCCGATCTGATCGTCACCAACCACGCGGTCGTCTTTTCCGAAATGGGGATGGAAGAATCAAGCCCCGTCCTACCGCCTTACGCCCACGTCATGTTCGACGAGGCGCACAACCTGGAAGACGCCGCCGCCAGCGCGTTCGCCACCGAGATATCGATGTTCCGCCTGCAGGGCATCCTTAAATCCTTCTGGCGGCGGACCCGCAGGAAGCGCGGGCGTGGGCTGGTCCTGTCCCTCATGGACCAGGTGAAGGAGAGCTCCTACCGCGGCACGGAGGGCCTGCGGGAGCGCATCGTCCGAGACGGCACCACGCTTGTCCGGAACGTATCGGAAGCCGAAACGGAAGCCGAGCCGCTCTTCACGGCGTTGAAGATGGTTCTTGGGGGAAAACAAACCATTCGCATCCGCGGCGACCGGAAGAGCGAACGGCACTGGACCGCCGTAGTCCGGGCAAAGGAGCGGCTGGTCTCCAAGCTCGCCGAACTCACCGCTACAGCCGGCGCTATCCTGGAGACGCTCGAGAAGATGGAGGAAGGCGACCTGCGTGACCGTAACGACTTCGCCCAGAACCTGCAGGCCGGCAACGAGTGGCTCAAGAGATTCACCGAGGACCTCGAATACGTGCTCGACGCGGGCGACGAGACGCGCGTCTACTGGCTCGAACGCACACGACCGACGCTGGGCGGCGTGCAGGCGTGGGCCGCCCCGGTCCAGCTGGGCGAACGCCTGTCCGAGGAACTCTACTCCGGCAAGAGCTCAGTCATCTTCACGTCGGCCACGCTTTCCGTGCGCGGCTCGTTCGATTTCCTGAAGAAACGACTCGGCATCGACCGTATCGACGCCGAGCGCATCAGCGAAATGAACGCAGGCAGCCCGTTCGATTATCCGCGCCAGTGCGTGGTCATGGTGCCGACCTTCCTGCCCGAACCGGGAGACTGCGAACGGAACTACGCCGAAGAGCTCGCCGTGCTGCTGGGCGAAACGTTCCGACGAACGCGGGGCAGGGCGATGGGGCTCTTCACGAGCTACGAAATGCTCAAGAAAGCGACCGGCGTGCTCCGGGAAGAAATGGCCGGGGATCCCTACCCGGTCCTCGCACAGGGCGAGTCCGGCTCACGCGAGAGCCTTACCAGGATCTTCAAGCGGAATCATGCATCCGTGCTCATGGGAACACACTCGTTCTGGGAAGGCGTCGACGTGGTCGGCGACAGCCTTTCGTGCCTGGTGGTCGCACGACTCCCGTTCGCCGTCTTCACCGACCCCGTGATCGAGGCGCGCTGCGAACAAGTCGAGGCCGAGGGCGGGAACGCGTTCCTGGGTTACTCGGTGCCGAACGCCGTCATCCGGCTCAGGCAGGGATTCGGGCGCCTGATCCGGCACCGGAACGACCGGGGGATTGTCATCATCGCCGATAGAAGAATCGTCACGAAACGGTACGGGGACTGGTTCAGAAGTAGCCTGCCCGCGCCGCTGGCGAGGTTCCAGGAGCGCGAGCACTTCCTCGACGCCATCGAGGAGTTCCTTGCTTCCGAGACTTGAGATCTCTCGACTACGCTCGAGCCTGCAGTGCGGAGTTCTCCTCCGGCGCAAGCTGCACATTGTCCTGACGAAGTTGACGAATAGATTGGGCTAGGGCAGGAACGCTTTCTTTTTCATCTTCTCCGGCAGGTATTGCTCCAACACGAAATTGAGCCCGTGCTTGGCGAAGGCCTGCTGCTCGATACGGACGCCCATCTTGAGCATGTGGTTCAGGCAGTCCTGCCAGGCCTTGTGGTGTTGGATGAAAGGATCGTTCTTGAGCGCGTCCTTCGCGCGCTTGATGTCCACCGACTCCAGGGGATGAGTGGCATCCTTGAGCTTGTAGTCGAGAATGTCCTGAGGAGTCACCCCGAGGAACCGTGCCTGGGGCACGCAGAAGTACCGGTTGATATGCGCGGCATTGCCGGAACCCACCTTAAGGGTGCGATAGATGTTGCAGTAGCCGTACGGGTCGCCGTCGGTGAACACGTATACCGGGAGACGATGTTCGTCGGCAAGACGGCGCACGAACCTGCGCGTGGCGCGGGACGGCACGCCCTTGAGCGAGACGAGCACGCATTTCGCCTTCTCGTAGTACTTGTGCTTCACGAGTCGCTGGAACATGCCCGCGGTCTCCACGGCCAGGATGAACCTGGCCTTGGTCTCGAAGTTGAATCCCTCAACATTCGCCGGGATGTTATATGCGCCGGTTCCGAGCTTGGTACAGTCCACGCGGACCTTCTTCTTGGTGGAAGGGTCGGTGTCGACGATGACCAGCTCTCCCGCCACCGCGCCGCCGTCCTCCTCGGGAATGAACCGGAGCTGTTCGCGGTTCACCCCGAACATCGCTTCGACATCGTCCATCACCGTGTCGGATTCGGGCTGCTCGTTGAAACGACATTCGCCCCAGTTCTTCGACACGTAGTAGACCTCTCGCTTGGACGCGGTGTCATCCGCCTTGATCAGGTCCTTTGAGACCGCCATCATTCGCACCGACTGGGCGAACGTCTTGACGGTGTTGTAGGTGAGGGTGCGTGTGACCGTCTTGCCGCGGATCTCGAAATGCCCGCGCCTCGGGTCGTACTTGACGTTGGACAGCGCGCGCACGGGAAAGTTCATGTGCGGCTTCTTCCGCTTCTTCACTATGTCGGCGTAGATCTGTGCGCCGGAAGCCACGATCTTCTGGCTCATCTCCTTGGGCGAAACGATCTTCGGCGCCTTGCCGGCCTTGAACCTCGGCGTGGCAGCGGCACGAACTGCCTTGATGGGCGCTGCCTTCTTCGCGGCGCCCTTTGTTCGCTTCTTCCCCTTCGTCCGTTTTGTCTGTTTGATCCGTTTCTTTCCTGCCGCCTTCGTCCGCGGCTTCGCCGCGGTCTTCCTGCGGGCGGGCTTCTTCTTCGCCACTTTCTTCTTCTTTGCCGTCTTCTTCGCCATCTTCGGCGTTCTCTTTTCCGTTCCTAGCCTGATCTATTCATCAAGCTCGTAACGAAGGTCATGAATAGATCAGGCTAGAGTTTTGTGTTTTTCATGGCTCTTCCCTGAGCCCTACGTCTCCAGGTGAGTTCGCTCGAGAATCTTGTTCAGGTTCTTCACGACCGCCGATGTCTGCCTGTCCCCGAGGTCGAGAATCTCCTTGAGACCCTGGGCGAGATGGGGGATATACATGAGCATGTAATTGTGCTTCCGCTCGATCTCCGCCTGCCTGCGCCTGCGCTTCAGGTAGGTGGACAAACGTCGGCCGCACTCCTGGAGGCAGAACGTAAGCTCCTTGATGATCTCAGGGTAATGAGCGATCGCCTCCTTGCTCTCGCTGGTGAACGGCACCCAGACGCTGGCCATGTGGACGACTATCACGACGGGACCGATGGGAAGCGACCCACGTGGCTGGTTGAGCCCGTAGCTCTTCCAGTTGACACCCGTTACGGCCTTGGAAATGGCGCAGGCGCCCGCCATGTAAAGCAGCGGCACGCGGTTCGCGAAACGCATGATGCGTGCCGGATCCTCCGCCCCGAGCTCGGATCCCGCGCCCGGCCTGGCGCATGCGAGCCCGACCTCGACCTGGAATGGATTGCCGCGATACACGGTGGGCGGCCGGGTCGCCGCGGTGAAGAAATCGGCGCTTATCTCCTTCTTCAATCCCGCGATTATCTGGTCTTCCCCGATCGGGGACAGGCAATCCGTCGGCGGGCGCATCAATTTGGTCTCGTTGATGGCCTTGAATAGGGCCTCGCTCTCCCTGTGCGCTATTCGGGTGGGCTTGGCCTTGGGGTTCAGGCCGGCAGCGTTGCATATCTGCAGGGCCGCGTTCGAGCTGACTCGTGAGAAATCCTGGTTCAGCATCGCGCGAAGCGTCCGCGACTGGCTGGCCTTGAGCATCTGCATCAACAACCCCAGCTCCACGCCGTGCGGGTGCGGTTTTATCTCGCCCGGCGGTTCCGGCAACTCCTTGTTCACCCGCATGAAGCTTATCCACGGCGGCTCCGGCGGCGCCTCTTCCTTTTTCTTGCTCTTCTTCTCCTTTGTCTTCTTCTTTTCCCTATCCGTTTTGTCCGTTCTGTCCGTTGTCCCACCACTCCCATTCCAGCCCAACACCACCCGGTAATGCAGCTGTAGATGCGGATTCACCACCGCGCATTGTTTCAGGTATTCGTCAACGGAGAGACGACCCCGGACATAGGCCGCCTCCATCTCAATGGTCACGCGGGTGCCGTGCCGGGAAGTAACCGTTCTGCCGGGCTTCCCGTCCGGCTTGGTCGGGTAGAACTCCGGCCGCCAGTCGATCTCATCGTCCTTGAGAATCGCGGGCTTGTTTTTGCGCGTGTCGATCTGGACCTGGATATAGTGCGCCTTCCGGGCGGATTTGGTCTTCGAAAAGATCTGTGTGGAGCTGCCCGTGGTGAGCTGGCCGTACATGCCCGCCGCGCTGATGCCTATGCCCTGCTGGCCGCGCGACATGCGCAGGCGATGGAACTTCGAACCGTACAGTAGCTTCGCGAAGATCCTCGGGATCTGGCCGCGCAGGATGCCCGGCCCGTTGTCCGTTACCGATACCGTGAATCGGCTCTCGGCCACCTGCTGTATATCGACGCTGATCTCAGGGACTATCCCCGCTTCCTCGCAGGCGTCCAACGCGTTGTCGACCGCCTCCTTGACCGTGGTGAGAAGCGCTTTGCGCGGGTTGTCGAATCCCAGGAGATGACGGTTCTTAAGAAAGAACTCGGAAACCGAGATTTCTCTCTGCTTCCGAGCCATGCTCTCAGCGGTTTCTTTCCTCTTCTTCTTGCCAGCCATAAGAAATAATCAGACAACGACCCCCCGAGATCAAGCCAAAACCCGCAGACCCGCAGACCCCCGCGACCTCGGACAGCAGATCATACAGACCCCCGCGAACTTGTGTCGCGCGTGAACGAGATCCCGCATCCTGCTTGCGCATTCCTTCGCACCGAAGCGAAAGGCCCTCGCATTCCGAACGTTCCCGCCCGCCTCTCCCGCCTGTAGCGGAATACGTTAGTCTTCCGATCTTCTTGCATTACCCAACGTGAAAACCTAGTATTAGCGCGCCATTAGAGGGGTGATATAGACTATGAGAATCCACAGAACAGCCCTGGTAGGTACGATCCTGCTCGCAGCCGCGCTGCGCCAGACGGCCGCGGGCCCCATCCATGAAGCCGTCAAGAAGCACGATGCCGCCGCAATCAAGGATCTGCTCCAGCACGATCGGCGAACTGCCGCCAACGCACAGGCGAAAGGCGGCTCCACGCCCCTGCACTGGGCCGCCGTCTACAACTACCCGAAGGGCGCGGAGCTGCTTATCGAAGCGGGAGCCGAAGTGAGCGCTGTGACAGACCAGGGCTCGACCGCGTTGCACTGGGCCGCCCATAAGGACAGCCGGGAAGTGGCCGAACTGCTCGTGAAAAAGGGGGCCGACGTGAATGCCAGGTCAAAGAACGGCAATACCCCCCTGCACTGGGCTGCCATCGGTAATTCTGCGGCTACGGCCCGGTTCCTCATAGCAAAGGGGGCGAACGTCAACGTGAAGGCGAACGACGGCATCACCCCCCTGCACTGCGCCGTGCAGAAGGACGCCCTGGAAATGATCGAGATATTGGTAAAGAACAAAGCCGATATCTACGCCAGGGATGAAAACGGCACGCAGCCGATAAGCTGGATAAGGAGCGCCAAGGTCAGGGCCCTCCTGGAAGAGCTTATCACCAAGGCAGAACCCCCAACCGATTCGGCGAAGCCAAAGGAACAGAAGAGGCCGAAACCGCTGGAACCGCCGAAACCGCCCAAGAAGCCGAATCCGCTGGAACCGCCCAAGGAGCCGAATCCGCTGGAAGAAGTCATCACGAAGAAACAGATCGTGTTCCCGGACGGATCGAGATACGAGGGATACTGGTTCAACGGCAGGATGCACGGGCAGGGGACTCTCACGTTCGTGGACGGCGAACAGTACTCGGGTATGTGGCGCAACGGCAAGAAACATGGAGTAGGCGCCTACCTGTTCGGCGACGGCGAGAGATACGAGGGCCAGTGGCAGAACGGCAAGATGCACGGCAAGGGCACGTACACGTTTAGCGATGGCAACAAGCTCACCGGCGAGTGGCGTAGAGGCCGGTTCCACAACGGTGCCGGGACGTATACCTTCCCGGACGGCGACAGGTATGAGGGCCAGTGGCGGGAGGACAAGATGTGGGGAAGAGGCGTTTACACCCGGTCGGACGGCAAGAAGATCGACGCTTACTGGGAAGCCAACGGCCCCGTGGAATACCACGGGAATGGCTCGAAAGAACAGGGGCAAACAACTCCAGTCCACGGGGCCCCGGTGCCACTCCCGCCGACAGCCGCGAAAAAGCCTTGGTTCAAGTTCTGGTGAAATGAAAGAGAAGTACCCGTTTGCCGAGATAGAGCCCAAGTGGCAGGAATACTGGGCCGAAACGAAGATCTTCGAGACGGATATCTCGAAGAGCGATAATAAGTTCTACTGCCTGACCATGTTCCCATACCCGTCAGGTACCATGCACGTCGGGCACGGCCGGAACTACATCATCGCCGACGTGCTCACCCGCTACAAGACGATGCGCGGCTTCAACGTGCTGTCTCCCATGGGATGGGACGCCTTCGGCCTCCCAGCGGAGAACGCGGCGAAGGACATGGGCGTTCACCCGCGTGAATCGACCCGCCAGAATATCGTGCGTATGAAGGAACAGCTCAACGCCTGGGGCGTTGGCTACGACTGGAACCGCGAAATCAAGACCTCGCATCCCGACTACTACCGCTGGACCCAATGGATATTCCTCAAGCTGCTGGAACGAGGCCTCGCCTACCAGAAGACCGCGCCGGTCAACTGGTGCGAGCTGTGCACCACGCTGGCAAACGAAGAAGTCCTCGCCGACGGAACATGCGAACGCTGCGGACGCCGGGTGACGAAGAAGGACCTGAAACAGTGGTTCTTCAAGATCACCGAGTATGCGCAGCAGCTGCTCGACGACCTCGCCCTGCTCGACAAGTGGCCCGAGAAGGTCAGGAACATGCAGGCCAACTGGATAGGACGGTCCGAAGGCACGCGGGTGGACTTCACCGTAACCGAAACCGGCGATCCCTGCCCGATCTTCACCACGCGGCCCGACACTATCTATGGCGTCACCTTCATGGCGATCGCGCCCGAGCACCCGCTGGTAAGGAAGCTCATGACCGGCCACGAACGGGAAGAAAAGGTCATGGCCTTCGTCGAGAAGCAGCTCATGGTCTCCGCGGCGGTCCGGTCCGACGACGCCACGAAGAAGGAGGGCGTATTTACCGGGTTACATGTCACGAACCCGTACGACGGCTCGACATCCGAGCTCTGGGTCACGAACTACGTACTGATGGAGTACGGCACAGGCATTGTCATGGCCGTACCCGCCCATGACCAGCGTGACTTTGAGTTCGCGAAGGAATACGAGCTGCCGATCAAGGTCGTGATCCAGGACAAGGACAGTTCGATTGACGCGGCAACGATGAGCGAAGCGTACGTCGAGGACGGCGTGATAGTCAACTCGGCGCCGTTCGATGGACTGGCTAACCGCGATGCGATCAGGAAGATGACCGAATACGCCGCGGAGAAAGGCTTCGGTGACTTCGAGACCAGCTTTCGCATCCGCGACTGGCTGATCAGCCGCCAACGTTACTGGGGTGCCCCCATCCCGGTGGTCCACTGCGACGCCTGCGGTGTCGTGCCCGTTCCGGAAGACGAGCTCCCCGTGGACCTGCCCGATGATGTTGACCATGCCGTGGAGAAAGGCAACCCGCTGGCGAATCACGAGGAATTCGTGAATACCACCTGCCCGTCCTGCGGCAAGCCGGCAAAACGCGAAACCGATACGATAGCGCAATGGCTCTGCTCCTGCTGGTACTTCCTTCGGTACGTCAACCCGCGTATGACCGAGAAGGCGTTCGACAAGGAAGACGTTGATAGCTGGCTGCCCGTCGACCAGTACATCGGCGGCGTCGAACACGCCGTGCTGCACCTGCTCTACTCGCGGTTCATTGTCAAGGTCCTGCACGACGCGGGCTACTGCTCGTTCCGCGAGCCGTTCGATGCGCTGTTCACGCAGGGCATGATATGCAAGCGGAGCGAGGCGGACGGCAAGCTCTACAAGATGTCGAAATCCAAGGGCAATGTCGTGAGTCCCGACGACCTGGTGGCACGTTACGGCGCCGATACCCTCCGCGTGTATACACTGTTCATTGGGCCCCCGGAGAAGGACGCCGAGTGGAGTGACCAGGGCATCGAGGGGGCGTCACGCTTCCTCCGCAGGGTCTGGCGAAGGGCATACGACAACCGGGACCTGCTGAAAGAAGCTGACGCCGGCGCATGCAGGATCGCCGAAATGCCGGGGCCGGAACGGGACCTTTACCGAAAGCTGCACGAGACAATCGGCCAGGTCACGCGCGCAATAGAAACGGGCTTCCGCTTCAACTCGGCGATCGCGCACATCATGGAGCTGCTGAACGCCATGGATGACTGTACCCCCGATGCCGACAGCAGCGCACAGCTGAAGAACGTATACCGCGCGGCCATGGAAACGCTTGTGCTCCTGGTCTCGCCTTTCGCGCCTCACATCGCGGAAGAGCTCTGGCAGGAGCTGGGCAACGAAGGCGGCATCCTCGCGTCGGACTGGCCCGAGGTAGACAAGGACGCCATAACACGCAACGAGATGGAAGTCGTGCTCCAGGTAAACGGCAAGGTACGCGGCCGGATAAACGTGCCGGTGGATATAGACAAGGACGACCTGGAGAAGATCGTGCTGGAGAACGAGCAGGTGAAGAAGTATTCGGAAGGCAAGACTGTGCGCAAGGTCATCGTTGTCCCGAATAAGCTCGTCAACGTCGCCGTCGGCTGAACTACCTTCCTGCCGTAGCGCGGTCTTCCAAGGCCGCGCATCCCCGTCCTACAGAAGGATCCTCACCGTCCTCACCACCAACCCCAGAAGCAATAGGCCCAGGATCGCCAGAAACGCCCGCTGTTCCTCACCGGTCAACCCGAACCACGATTTGAGCAGTTGTTGATAAAGCCGCTTCATCAGGCTAGAACGTAAACCCCAATGTCGCCATAAACGACGAGATCTTGATGTACGCCTCCTTGTCGAACCTCTCGTGCCGCTCGGCGATCTCCTCGTCCGTCAGGTCGTCCCGCACGGTGACGGAGGCATCGGACTCAATAACGTGGTACATCAGACCCAACGACATGGCCCGGCCTTCCGCCATGGGAAGCTCGAACGCGAGCTTCACCTTCGTGTTCGAGTGTTCCAAATCCAGGTCCTTGGCGCGGTGACTCGAGGAGAGCAACCACTCGGTGGACCCGCTGTAGTTCAGCCACGCGTAGTTGCCCTGGAGCACGAAGTTGGGACCGTCGTCGCGGCCGATACGCAGCTCCAGCCCGGCACCGAGCTCCGGGACGCCCGCAGCCAGTGATCCCGAGCCCTGGCCGCCTACGACGAAATCCTCCGGCGGGTCCAGGTACTGGATTACGCCCCGGGCCGGGCCGGCATCGATGTCGTATGACGCATAGAATACAAACAGGCCGATGTCGAAGAACGGTATGAGACGAAAACTGTTTGAAGGTTTGAAAGTCACCGGCGTGCAAAGACCGCGGATGTCGCCCAGGATCGCGAACATGTCGACCGAAAAGGCCGTGCCTTCGGGGATCTGCATATACTCGTACGAGCGTCCGCCATACTCGATGTCGGAGACGAAGATGTAGTAGTTGCGGATTGCGACGGCGTCGGTGCTTGGATTCATCGCCGTCATGTCCCACTGCAGCGTCCACAGGCGCCCGGCGTTCTCCAGCGAGAAACCGTACGCAGCGTAGCCGCCGTCCATTCCGAAATCCTCGAAACTGTAGTCCTCGCGCAGGCCCTGCTTCTCCGGTTGGCCGGTTACCTCGTAGTACCTTCGGTTAGTCTCCTGGACCTCGCCCTCCATGTCGGTAATCGCGCCGGCGGTGAATCTGAAGTGGAAGTCACGCGTCTTGGGCGTGTCACGCCCCGCGACAAAAGGCCCGGCCTGAAGCATTGAAGGAAGACACAGGAGAAACAGGTAACGATATATCCTCACAAAAAAACCCCTCCGCACAGACACGCATCACAGGCTGCTGGTCGCCGGCAGCCGGCAGCCGGGGCCGGAGGCCGGCAACCAGCAGCGCCTATTCAGAAGGCCACCGATATCCCAAACGAAATCACCGGGTACATGTTAAACGGCTCCAGGTCGTCTTCGAGCTCCGCCTTCTCTGCCTCGAGGGCCTCGTCCAGGGGGCCCTGCAGGGCCGCGTTGGAGGCGGTCGCATTGAGCTCCACCTCCGGCTCGCCCTGGAACATCACACCGAGATCGAACGCGAATTTCACGCGGCTGCCGCGCACGGCGTTGCCCCAGCCGAGCCCGACGTATGGGACCACGGGGTCGAATGTAATCTTGCCGTCCAGATCCGATACGGTGTAGACCTGGTCGTTGATCTCAACCGACTCGCCGATGTCCGCCGACAGGACTGCTTCGTTGTTGTTGACTACCGCCCCCAACGTGAACCGGAAGTTCTCGGACCAGGGGTGCCAGTCGAACAGTACGGGTATCGTCTGCCAGTTGAGCTCGACATCTATTTCCTCGGCCTCGCCGTTGCCCTCGTCGTCATCGACGTCCGGCTCGAAGTTGAACATGTTGATCCCGAGCCGAGTGTTGATCTGGGAGGCCAGGCCAAAGGTGACATCCAGGCCGTAACCGAGCGTGGTGGCCTTGAGCGAAATCGCCATCACACGCCCATCGTCCACCGGCTCCACCTCGTCCTCGGCCAACGACGGCGGGATCACTACCCCACACAGCAGAACAATCGCAGCAGAAAACACCGAGGTCTTCATGCAAGTCTCCCGGGTCAAAACCCTATGTCATCCCGCCTGGCCGCCGTAGCGTTGGAGCGCAGGCGGCAGCGAAACCCGGGGATTTCAAGGGAACTGCCCTGAGCCGCCCAGTTTCCGCTTTCCTCGAAATGCCCCTTTATGTAACCTACCTAACTGCAGATACCCATTGATTCTATAGCCTGCTGTCGGAGGACTCAAGGACAATGAACAGCGACTGCATCTTCTGCAAGATATGCGCAGGGGAACTCCCCGCGTCGAAAGTATACGAGGACGAGCATGTGCTCGCCTTCATGGACATCGGGCCGGTGAGCAAGGGACACACCCTCGTCATTCCGAAAGAACACTGCAACCCGATCGCCGAAGCGCCGGACGGTGCCTTGGAGAAAGCGATCGTGGTGGTCAAGAAGATCGCCGGTGCGCAGCTGCG
>Ga0272442_10005676_pt1 | contig 16607 bp, 14 predicted proteins | sample SSMForm2O_FD_200262 | JGI IMG/M metagenome (GOLD analysis project Ga0272442, IMG submission 200262) | Marine sediment archaeal communities from Little Sippewissett salt marsh, Falmouth, MA, United States - SSM-Form-2O | ecosystem: Environmental > Aquatic > Marine > Wetlands > Sediment ... | reverse complement strand
CTTCCTTTCTTGCCATGGTTTTTGTTTCAACCCGTAGGATAGGGCGTTATGGCATTTCTGTACACAATAACAACGATAGTCCAATGACTATTGTCTGTATCACTAACCTTTTCGCATAGGGTCTAGCAACTATCCTGTCGCCGGGTATCCCGAGCTTTGGGTCCCCCTGCAGACCGCGAACAGCGGCTACGCCCATGCGCGCTACCAGGCACGGGTCTTCCCCGAAGGTCTCGGCAATCCGCCCCCAACGCGGATCACGGCCGAGGTCGAGGACGGGCGACAGGCCAAGGTGTACGCCCGCAGCGCGCATTTCCCGGGCCACGGCAGAGAAGGACCGTTCGACAAGTTCAGGGTCCCAGGTTGCCGCCAGGTGTAGCGGCGCCGCAAGCGCGGTGACCCCGTTCGCGATCATGCCGTGCAGCGTTTCCTCGTGCACTATCGCGGGAATGCCGAGCCGTGTTTGCTCAGACAGAACGCGCTGGACCCGGTTGGCCAGGCGCGCGGTCTCGTCCCGCGTGCGCCGCTTGCCCAGTTGGCAGATCTGTCCTATGCCGAGCGGCACCTGGGCAGCCATCTCCTCCTCGGATATGTCGTGGAACCGGTCGCTATTCTTGCCCCAGTAGCAGGCGCAGAGCTGCATGACCTTTTCTTCGCGCGTCATTCGCCCCAGCAGATCGGCCACGCGTTCGTCAATCGGCCTGTCCGGATCTTTGTATGGTGCTGTCATAGTGGCGAAGAAGTAACCACAGCAACGCCGGTCGAATCAAGAAGGGAAGTTTTCACCTACCTCCGGCGGTATTGCCGGGGCGTGCAATGGAACCTGCGGCGGAAATGCTGGGCAAAACGGGAACCGTCCCGATAGCCGGTCCTGGCCGCGATTTCTCGCACGGGCAGGCGGCTGGTCCGGAGGAGCGTTGCCGCCCGGTCCAGCCGCGCACGTTGTACGTACTTCTGGAACCCCACCCCGAAGCGCTCGCGAAAGAGACGCGAGAGATGGCCCGGGCAAACAAAAGCTACCTCGGCCGCAACGTCCGACAACTTGAGCAGCCGATGCAGGTTGAACGCGGTGTAAGCCACCACCCGCTGTACCGGATCCTCCCCTGCTGCCATGGGCCCGGTCCCCTCCACCGTCCTGTAGAACACCGCCTCGAGATGTGAACGTGCCGCATCCTCCGCCGCCCCGGGATCTCCGGAACATATGGCGTCCACAAGATGCCTGTGCTCCCGTGAAAGGCTTCGCAGGTCCGGCCAGTACTTGTGCAGGCTCTCCCTGTGAAAGGCGCGTAGCTCGTTCCAGACAATACACCATACTTGTTCCAACGCGGGGGTTGCCGCCAGCTCGATGATCGCCCCGTGCAGATGCTCATCCGCACGTCCCAATCCATCGCGGTCTTCATGCCGGATAGCCTGTTCCACATCACGACAGGCGCTCGCAAGCGGGCCGGTCGAAGCGCCCTCGCCCGCCGCCTGCGCCGCTTGCCGCGCAGCGAACATCTCTATCCGGGCCCGCAACCCAAGCAGCCGCTCGAACTCCGGTTCCAATGGGACGGCCATCACATCATCGCTCCAACCATTTCATCACGGCACCAAAGTCTCCTCCAAGTAAGCCCCGTCCTCGCCCAAATGGGGCAAATGGAGCGCGGCGGGCCTCCGCCGCACGGATGGGGCAGAAGTCTTGTCCAAGTGCCATTTGAGACTAATATGCCCAATCGAACATTGCGGGTCGACGGATCATTCATTCACATTGGTTTCTGGTGATTATGCATGCAATGCTCGTTCACGCCAGTACAATATTCCTACGTAACCTCAACGTGATGGATATATGCACCAAATAGGACAGATAAGGAAGCCATACAATGAGCGAATTCCGAGGACTCTATCCGCCGCTGATAACGCCGTTCGATGAAGCCGGTCGCGTCAACGAACCTGAACTGCGGAAACACATTGATTTCGTCATCGACAACGGCATCGACGGGTTCTGCGCCGGCAGCAGCACGGGCGAGTTCATGAACCTGACCCGCGAGGAATGGGAACAGGTGTTGCAGGTCAGCAAAGAGCAGAATGCCGGGCGCGTGCCCATGATCGCGGGCGCGGCGGACATGTCGACTCCCGCCACGATCGAACGGTGCAGGTTTGCCGAAGGCCTGGGCTACGACGGGTTGCTGATCATTTCGCCATGGTACCAGGTACACACCATGCGCGAGATCTACGCACACTTCAAGGCCGTGCGCGATTCGGTCTCAATCCCCATCATGATCTACAACAATCCGCCGGTGACCGGCATTGACCTCACGCTCGATGTATTGTGCCGAATGGCCAATGACGGCATCATCCAATACATCAAGGACGCCAACAGTGACCCCTACATGCTGGGCAGACTCAAGATGACGCTGGGCGACAAACTCAAACTGTTCTACGGGCACGACAATAACGCGATGGGCGCGTTCGCGTTCGGCGCCACCGGCTGGGTCTCCGGCGCGTCGAACTTCGACCCCGCCCGCTGGTCGAAGGTCATCCACCTCTGCATCGATGACGGCGACTTCGTTGCGGCACGCAAAGTCTGGTACGAAATCATGCCGTTCATGGACCTGGTAACGGTCGGCCGCAACGGCGAAAGGCCTGACTGGATCGCCGTAATCAAGCGCGGGCTCGAGCTGCGCGGCCACAACGTCGGCGGTGTCCGCGCCCCGATGCTGCCGCTGACCGATGAAGTCGACGCACTGGTCCGGGAAGCCGTGGGGAAGATGACGTTTTGAGCACACGAACAACCGAACCGCACGACAATACCCCCCCGCCCGCCCCCTACCCGCTCTGGTCGGGTGGCGATATTCCGATCAGCACCGAGATCCCATTGCTGGAAGAAACCCGGTTCAGCGTCATCCGCCCGCATCAGCCTGATATCGACGGCGGCCGCTGGCTGTTGGGCACCGCACTGGCCTGGCACCGGGGCAGTCTTTACGCTTCCTACGGGTTCAATACGAACCCGGACGAAAACACGGCCACGGAACAGGCCCATTGCCGCATCAGCGATGATGACGGGCAAACCTGGGGCGACGCCGTCATCATCGACGATGGGCAGGACAACCTCGGCGTCAGCCACGGCGTATTTCTCGCTCGCGACGATGCACTCTGGGCGTTCCACGGAGCGTTCTACGATCATTTCCTGCGCACCCATACCAGGGCCTACCTTCTGGACGATGCAGCCGGCGCCTGGCAGCCAAAGGGCGTTGTCGTCGGAGAAGGCTTCTGGCCGTTGCAGGAGCCGCAGAAGATGCCCGACGGCAATTGGATCATGGCCGGTGCCCGCGTTGCCGACGGTGTTCTCGGCGACAAAGCTCCGGGCAACCTGCCGGCTGTCGCCATCAGTGGCGGCGACGATCTGACCGCATGGGACCTCGTCGTGATTCCTCCCGCCGACGGAGTCGAGGGGATCTGGGGCGAATCGAACGTGATCGTGAAAGGCGCCGAGGTGCTGAACATTTCACGTTGGGCGGGGCGTAGAATACCCGAACGCGCCCGGGCATTGGCGGCTTACAGCAGCGATTGCGGACGCACCTGGACGCCGACCCGTCCCAGCAATCTGCCGATGGCTACCAGCAAGCCCTGTACGGGTACCTTGAGCACCGGACAGAACTACCTCATATGCACGACAGCCGCCGACCGCGGCGGCCGCCGCTCGCCGCTGACCATCGCACTGAGCCAACCGGGAGAACTGACGTTCTCCAAGGTGTTCACGATCAGGCCTGCGGTTTTCCCCGATGGCCCGGGCCCGTCATTTCCCGAAGCCGACCTATCCTACCCCTACGCCACAGAACACAACAACAAGCTCTATGTCGGCTATGCAATCAAACGGCATCCCACCGCCGAAATGGCCGTGATCCCGATTTCGGCACTGGCCGGAAACTTGATGCGGCGGCCAGGCCACCAGAAGATTAAGGCAAAAGATTAGGGCAAAGGATTAGGGCCGGAAATGCTCTACTCATCCAATACGCCTTTATCTTTCGCCTTAATCTTTCGCCCTAATCTCATCCTACTCGTATTCTCAACAAAGCAAGTTTCAACCCCGAACGATCCCGGCAGCGCAGCGCCCCGGGGGCTGCACTGGCCTGATCTCCGATACAATCTGATCACCCGTCCGCGCCAGGTCGGCTTGGTGGTCATACGCCGTTGCATGCAGAACTCACCCTAGAGATCATGGCGGCCGGACCACCAGATGCGGCGGAGACCCCGTGCATCATCAGCTTGATGCGACACGGGTGGAGTTGATATAGAGGCAGCACGGCGCGACAAGTGCAGGCGCAGGAGGACTCGCAATGAAAAGCGATTTCATGCGATGGGCGGACGGTGAGCGGACGGACAAGATAGCGTCCAAGGAAACCCTGAATAACCCGGAACTGATCAGGCTGGCGTCAGGTCATAAGGACGAGGGACGTTGCCTCCTTTGACAGGTTCGTTTTGCCGCGGAAGATAACATTGTATCATGGCGCGCGAACTCACGGTGTGGTAGCATCGCCGCGGACGTACTGGACGCACCCGAATCAAGGCGAATACAGGTGGATATGCTGGATGCCGTTCCCGACCCCATCAACAGCGGCACGCTCGACAAGGTCGGCAACAACCTGGTGCTGACACTGCGTTACGTGCCGCCCGGCACCGTGATCACTGTCCGGTGATTCAACCCTGTCTCAAGACAGCGCACGAAGGAACCTGGAAAAGGCCGACAATCACTTTCCCGCAATAACCGCTTCCAGGTCTTTCGCAGCCTTGGCGCACCAGTCCTTGACCCGCCCGTCCGGATCGTTGGCGGCCAGGTCCTTGATCTTCGGCAACGCTTTGGCCGCGGCCTTGCCGATCATTGGAAGCGCGCGCGCGGCGTAACGGCGAACGTGTCCACGCTTGTCGTCCATGGCCGCGATGAGTTCCGGCACCCCGGCCGCCGCGTCGGGCCCGATCTGGCCGAGGCCGTTGGCAAGCTGTGCGAGATGCCAGCCGTTGCCGGCATCGCCGGCACGCAGCTGCGCTCGGATCAACTCGATAACCTTGGGATCCTTGCTGCGGCAGTACTCGAGCCAGAAGCCAATCCACTGGTCCCACTTCTCCGGATCCGACTTCTGGAGCTTCAGGCCGAGCTCGTCCGGAATCTTCGCGCCCGCCTTCACGGCTCCCATGGCAACGACCTGCTGCGCTTCGCCTTCGAGCTTCTCGATAGCGGCCACAAGCACCGCGCCACAGGGCAGCGGCTTGTGCTTTCCATCGCCCGTCTTGTCCCGATTGTCGGGCATGCGGCCGAGGCCGTGCTTCACCTCATCGAGGCGATCCGGATCCGCCGCGACTTCAACCAGTCGTTCCGCAACGGGAACCGCGATCCACTCGGGCCCCGTCACGGCTTCGTATACGGCCTTGCGCACGTCCACGGACTTGTCGTCCATGGCTGCGGTCAGCTCCTTGAGCGGCGGGCTCTCGGCATCGTGTTTGCGGATCATGAACCTGACCGCCTTAGCGCGCTGCGCGGCGTCATCGCTTTTCAGCATTTCCGCGCATTTCTCGGGCGTCATCGGCTCCCGTTTCTTCTTCTTGGCGGATGCGGTTGTGGTGCAGGAAACCACGACCAGTAAAGACAACAACACGGCCGGCTTAAGGTGTCTCATCTCGGGCTCCTTCCAATTCATGGGTTCACGGACATACTACGGCCGAGCAGAGACTTTGGCAACAGGCTATTCGCCCGCAAACAAGACCGACTGCGTGGGTCTGAATCTGGGACTCGCCCCACCCAACAACAGTTGCTAAGCCGACGAAATGACAGGCCGGCGGCCTACATATTGACAAGCAAGAACACTTTCTCCGGTTGCGTAATCCAGGTTAAGATATCGTAGAGTCCGGGATTCGACAGGACTCGACGGGTGTCGACTGCGACCGAGTCCCACTGTCCCAATGCGAAAGGAAAGAACCGTGAACACAGGCTTCAAGACCCTGGCAGCTCTCATTGCCCTGGCAACTACCGCTCTCGCCACCGACTACCCGCGCTGGCGGAACGACGGGGGCGGCGCGGCTCCGGACTCGGGCGAGAAGCTGGTCTCGTCGTGGAATGACGCGCGGTTGCTCTGGATGAGCGAAGAGCGATCGGCCCGCGACCAATTCACAACCCGTCGCCCCGGCAGACCGTTCGGAACCGGCGGCTACGCCAACCCGGTCCTGGTCGACGGCAGGATCTACCTGCTCTACTTCAAGCCGTCCGGCATGATCGCTGAATGGTCGACTCGGGGCGAAGTACAGAAGGGCAGCGCGCGGAGCTACATAAATGCGGACGACATCATAGTCTGCATAGACGCGCACACCGGCAAGACGATCTGGCGAACCGTCTTCAAAGGTAAGGGCTATAACCACCATACCCACAAGAATTACGGCGGCCATTACACCGCCTGCGTCGAAGACGGCTATGTCTACGCACTCGGCAGCATGGGCCGGGCCTACTGCGTTGACGCGAAGACCGGCAAACCCCGCTGGGATGTTCCAACAGGCCCCCAACACGACGCCTGGGCCTATCACAAGGAGATGCATCTCAGGGCCAAGCAGCAACTTACCTGGTTCAATCCCGGAAAGTGTCGCGGCAAGAAACCTTCCGACCTCGACAAGATCACGGTTGATAAGAAACCCGATCTCATCAAGCCGAAGCCCAAGAGCGTCAGCGAGTTCATGGAGGACTCGATCGACGACGATATGGACTTCGACGGAAGCCTGGACAAGTATATGTTCAACGGCGCGGCGATGGTCGCCGACGGTGTCGCGTTCTTCCACGGAGGCGGCAGCTGCCTTGTCGCGGTTGACTGCAAGTCCGGGAAAATCCTATGGAAGGACGGAGGCGGAATGCCGATAACGTCCAGCCCCTACGTCTGGCGGCATCAGGGCAAGGAGTACCTGCTGACCGGCGCGGGAGGACTGACCTGCTACGAACCGCGAACCGGCAAGAAGATATGGACATACAAGAAATGCGGCGGTCGGCGCGGCCCCGTCGTGTACGGCGACTACTGCTTCGTGCCTGACTCTTACGGGAAAGGCTCGGAGGACTGTGAGGACGAATCCGAGGCGAGCGCCGGCGCCGAGGATGTGTGCATGAAGCTTACCCTCGACGGACCGAAGGAGCTGTGGCGTGTGCCGCTCGGCTCCGCCTATAGCTGTCCGGTGCTGCATAAAGGCCTCGTGTGGTACTACTATCGCGGCTTTCCCTTCCCCAAGGGATCGCGCCCGGGTACGTTCGCCGTCAAAGGCTACCGAGACGACATGGCGTCGCAGGTAATGGTATGTCTCGGTGTCGATTTCAAGACCGGCAAGGTCGTACGTCACCTGGAGAACGCGCCTCTCAAGATGGTGGGTTCCCTGGCCGCCTGCGACGATCGAATGGTCTGTCATTCAGCCCAGGCGCAGCGCTGTCCCAGCCCGCCCTACGGCCTGTACCTTTTCGACATCAATCCCGAGAACCCACGGTCGCTCGGGTATCACCGGGTCCTGTACGAGTACTGCGTGAGCCCACTCATGGTTGACGGCAAGCTGTACTACAAGACCCCGAACCACATGCTCGGCTGCTTCGATCTGCGTGCGGACAGGACAGCCGTCGAGCGCGACACCACGCCCGCGGGCTGCAAGGATGACTACGCGCGATACGTCATCGATCTCGAGGACTACGGCTACCTCGGCAAGCCGCTCCGCCTGCACTTGGGATACCACAACGGCGCGTTCCGCCAGGCCTGGGCCACCGCTCCCCCACTCTACAACAACCCGATGGCCGTACGACTCAAGAAGCTGCGCCTGAAGGACGGCAAGTTGACAGGCGTGTGCGAGATTAATCTAGACGGACCGATCGCCGCAAACACGCTGACGCTGTCCGTCGCCGACGGATGCGTAACCGGCACCTACAAGGCTGCGGAGGAGCCCGTGAAAGTCGGCTACTCGATCCCCGGCAAGCGCATAGCCCCGGGCGTAGTCGCCGCGCCGTTCGACGGCTCCGGAATCCTGAAGATGGAGCTGCATCACTGGTGGCTCAAAGGCTGCAACGCGCGCTATGCCGGCGCCTATGACGGCGGCCACCTGTTCGTCGACCTCAAGGACGGCAACATCTGCGGTGTGCGCATCGAGTCCGAGAAGGATATGTGGGAAGCGAAAGTGCATGGCCACAAGCTCACCTACCGGGACAATACACTCGCGGGTACGGTTAGGACTACCGTGAAGTCGAAGACCAGCGGGGAGCCGCCGCTCCCGGACAAGGAGTTCGTCCTGAGGTTGGATGTGAAGAGATACATCAGCCTGCTGAAGGGAAAGCTCACCATCGCCGACGGGCCACTGCCCGGTCGCGAGTTTGACGTTACGGGCATGGCCTCGGCGGCCGGCCCGCAACCCGACACCTTCTCCAGCGCCTCGTTCCATTTCAACATGGGCCACTCGATCCGCCGCGACTCCTCCATGTGGGTCTCGCTACGCTCGGAGAACGGCAAGATCGTCGAGGGATATGCTATCGGCAACAAGTACGGCGACGAATGGAAAGACTACGGCACCCAGTGCTCAAGCGTATTCCCGGTAAAGGTCGATGGGCTCAAGGTCGACGGGACATCCTTCTCGGGGCCAATCCGGATCCACATAAGGTCAGACGGTCGCATTCCCCTGATTGACAAGATGGGCAGCTACCGCATCGAAATGGCTTTGGCCGACAAGTCGCTCAAGGGAAAATACACCGGTACAGTGCGCACAACCCACTCCGAGACCCGAAAGGCCACGGGCCGGGTTGTGAAGATGTGACATGAGGCCGGCAACCCGCACGACTTCCGTAACCACCGCCGCCGCGGTATTTCCCCTTCTTCCTTTACTGATACCCCCTTGCCGGTGCACAGTCGTCGGCGGTCGGTTTGGATAACGGGCCATACATATGCAGCTGCGATTTCTTATGGTGCTTCAAGCAAGGTGAAGCCCCGCAATGATGCGAACAGTTGTCCTGACAATTATATCCGGAGTCCTCATGAGTGTGGCAGATGCTCCCGCGGCTGATGTGCCGTTGTTGAACCAGCAGGGAAAAGGCTATCGCGGCGTCTGGTACCAGAATCAGCGGCTCGGCGGTGAGTACGTCTTCAAATACAGCGGCGGCCTCGGAACTTATTGCGCGAAGCATCGACCGTTCGCCGTCTATCGTCCCGAGGTGAACAAGACCTTCTTCTGCTACGGCGGCGTCGATGAGGCGTACCACACCAGGCACTTCGACTTTCTTTCGAAATCGAACATCGACAGGAAACGCTCCGACGACGCCATCCATCACATGGTTTCGTACTACGACCACGGGACCGGTGAAGTGCCGCGGCCGACCGTCCTCCTGAACAAGCAGACACACGACGCACATGACAACCCCGTTATCTCGGTGGATGACGACGGATACATCTGGATCTTCTCTACCGCCCACGGGACCTTGCGCGACGCTTTCGTGCACAGAAGCACGAAGCCCTACGACATAGGCGCATTCGAACGGGTCCGACCCTATCGCAAGGTGAAAGGCAGGAAGACCACCATCACGAACTTCTCGTATATGCAGGCGTGGCACATCCCCGGCGAGGGATTCGTGCAGTTCTTCACGTGGTACAAGGATGGGCGCTCTGCCTATTTCGCATTCAGCAAGGACGGCACCGAGTGGTCATGGGTCAACATATCGTCGATCCAGCACGGTCACTACCAGATCAGCGCCGCGAACGCGACAAAGGCGGCCACCTCGTTCAACTACCACCCGAACGAATTCAACGGTCAGAAAGGGAAAAGCGGACTGAACTGGCGCACGAACCTCTACTATATGGAAACAAAGGACCGCGGCCGCACATGGCTCTCGGCCGACGGAACCCAACTCACGGTCCCGCTGAGGGACCGGACCAACCCGGCGCTTGTCCGGGATTTCGAGAGCGAGGGTTTGCTCGTCTACATGAAGGATATCGCTTTCGATTCTGACGGGCATCCGCTCATTCTCTTCATCACGTCAAGGGGCTACGCCCTGGGACCGGAAAACGACCCGCGCACGTGGCGGCTCGCCCGATGGACCGGCAGGAAGTGGATCATCTCGGAAATCACCACCTCGGACAACAACTACGACATGGGTCCGCTTCATACAGAAGACGGAGGTGTTCTCCGGGTTCTCGCGCCGACCGAGCCCGGCCCGCAACCCCATAACCCGGGTGGCGAGATCGCGATGTGGTTGAGCAGGGACGGGGGACAGTCCTGGAAGAAGGAGCGGCAGATGACCGCGAAGAGCGAGTACAACCACACCTACGTCCGGCGCCCCGTCAACGCGCACCCCGACTTCTACGGATTCTGGGCCGACGGTCACGGGCGCAAGCCGTCACCCTCGCGACTGTATTTCTGCAACAAGGCCGGCGATGTCTTCCGCCTCCCGGAGAGCATGAAGAAGAACACGCAGGCTCCAGATCGGGTGCCGTAGTCCGCAAGGCATATGAGAAAGGAATGACCCCATGAAAGTACTGATTACGGGCGCGGCAGGATTCCAGGCGAAGTCCGTTATTGAGCGACTCGAGAAGAAGCACGAACTGACGCTGTTTGACCGTGCACCGATGGAAACGGAACACCGTTTCATCCAAGGCGATATCACCAACTACGACGACGTACTGGCCGCCTGCCAGGGACAGGATGTGGTTGTGCATATGGTCGCGCTGGTCCGCGGACGCAGCAAGAACTCCGTAAGCGACTTTGCCGATATCATGGTGAAGGGCACCTGGCACGTGGCCGAAGCCTGCTCCAAGAGCAGGGTCAAGCGGCTTGTGAACTTCTCGAGCATCGCAGCCACGGGCTGGCCCGATGACAACGACCACTGCTACAAGGCCGCGGATCACTGCGGCTTCAGGGCGGCCGATCTGTGGTACGCCGTCGCCAAATACCTGGGCGAATGCGTTACGCGCGCCTACCGCGAAGCACACGGCATGTCGATCATCAATCTGCGGCCCGGCGTAATCGCCAATGACGGCGCCAACGGCGAGCCGCAACCCTATGAGGGCGACCCCCTGAAGTACCGGTTCGTCTACGTACATGCCGAGGACGTCGCGCAATCGGTGGTGCTTGCGGTCGAGACCGAAAAGGTGGACTACGGCAGCTACTACATCGTGGCCGGCCGGGAAGACAGCTGGTTCGACTGGCGCGAACCGGCCAGGGACCTGGGCTACAAGCCCCAACACAATTGGGAAGACCTCTACTGAAGAAGTGGGCCTGCTATCGACAGTGGTCGACAGCTACCGGCAGCAATCGACACTTCAGAGCCATTGAACCAAAACAGTGTTCTTCACCAGGAAAGGAGCCAGGAAGTGAACAGAACAGTTCTCATCGTCGGCGCGAGCCGCGGACTCGGACGCGGCATCGCCGATGCTTTTGCGGCGCGCGATGGTTGGGATGTCGTGGCCACGGCGCGTTCGGAGTTCGATATCACGGGCGCACGTTGCGTGAGCCTGGACATTTGCGATGAACAGGGCATGACAGAGCTGATCCGCTCACTGGATCGGCTCGATGTGGTCGTAAACAACGCCGCGATCGCGCGGTATTGCCCGTCGCTACTCGATACGCCCACCGCCGATCTTACCGACCAGCTGAAGATCAACGTCGAAGGCCCGTTCGTTGTTATGCGCGAGGCCTCACGCCGGATGGCCGAGGCGGGTGAAGGCCTGATCATCAACGTCGGCTCGGTCTTTTCCATGGAGAGCCACGCGCCCATGGGCCCGTACTGTGCCAGCAAGTGGGCGATCCTGGCCCTGTCAAAGGCTTTCAGACAGGAGATGCGCAAGAAGGGCGTGCGGATAACGACTTTCTGCCCCGGCAACATGGACACCGAGATCCTTGGCGAAATGAGCCGCAATCCGAAATCAATGCAGCCAGCCGATCTCGGCCCGATGTTCGTGCAGATGGCCGAGCTGCCCGGCTACATCGAGATCGGCGAGATCACCGTGAACCCGCTGCCGCAGTGAGGGCTGCCGACAAAGAATGACGCTCGAACACGTACACATTCACGAAGTCGAGTCGGAGCACCAGGAAGGAAAGCAGGAGCTTTGGGTCATGGTGCCAGACAGTCTCGACACGAGCAAGACATACCGCGTCCTGTACCTCCTCCCAATCGGGCCGGGCCGGATGACGCCGGGGGAAGAGCGCTTTGGAAACGAACTCGATGAGTTACCGAAACTCGATCCCTGCAACAAGTACGATGTCATAGTCTGCCGGCCGTCGTTTGCGAAAGCCCCCTGGTTCCGCGACCCGAAGCAGATTGCCTACGTGAAGGACGTGGTTGTCCCGACCATCGAAACCCTCTACCCCACCCTCGGCACGCCGGAAGGACGCCTGCTCATGGGCTACAGCAAGGGCGGGTCCGGATCGTTTAAGATGATTCTTCAGCACCCTGACTTCTTCGGCTACGCCGCTAGCTGGGACGGGAACATGCATGTTGACGAGCTGAAGAAGGCTATCCGGGATAACCCGGGGTCACTCGGACCCTTCACAAAGGAGATTCGCCTGGTACTCGCCGGCGGCGAGGACAACTACTGGCAGAAGGTGGTCGTGCAATACCACGAAGTGCTGAAAGATGCAGGCGTGCTTCACCACTATGACGACACTCAGGCCTTCGCGCATGCATGGAGCGTCAAGTGGATGGCCCCGACCCTCGAGGCGCTTATGAAGCTCCGCACGAACGCGCCTCAGACGAAATGACACTCCAGCAGGCTACATATTGACAAGTAATGCACCCTTGTTCTGTTGTGTAGTTGCGGTTAGACTGGGATCACCTCTGGAACCCGACAGCTACCGGCAGCTATCGACTGCTATCGATTACCAGAGTCCCAACCGAAAAGGGGAAACCGTGAGAACAACCCTCAAAGCCCTGGCGGCCATAATCGCCCTCCTCCACGCTAACCTCGTAACGGCGGATCAGAGTGTTCCCGAACACACCCACCGCATCAGTCAGAAGATGTCCGAGATCGTCAAGCTCCGCGACGGCGTCGTCGCCGGGATTCCCAAGGCCAGCCTGTCCCAGAAGCATACGGGAGTCATGCGGATCACGCTTCAAGGTACTGGCACAACTCAGGCATGTCGAACAACGCCTTACACGCGTCCGCGATGCCGTACTCGCCTGGCGGAAGAACCGGGCTGTGACCGACGCGGCATATCAGACCGGCGACGTGGTCACCGACGACCCCGAATTCGGGCCGTGGAGCCGGGCGGACGCACTGCCGACAGACAAGGACCTGGTCAACGCCCTGCCCGACACCTTCGACAAGGCATCGCCGCAGGTATGGCCCTATATCGACAAGTGGCGAGTCACCGGTCCGGTCCCGGTCATGACGCTCCCGACGCACTGCCCCGGTCTGCCGGACGTGTTTGCCGATCCCGATACGCTGCTGCTCGTCCAGACCAACCGCTTCGAATGGAGCCGCTACATCAAGTACCACGGGACCGGACGCACACCGTGGGTCCTCCAGACCACCGACCCGCGCAACGGCTGGGTCGAAGCCCCACGCTTCAGCAACTACGGGCAGCGATGCGCCGGCAACATGATGCCCTGGGGAGGGCTCTTCGCTTCCGCACGAGTCAAATCTCCGCGCGACGTGACGACCTGGGCGTCGCTCGCATTCCCCTCGCGCGGGGCGGTCTGGGTGAACGACGAGTTGGCCTGGAGCAGCGACTACAACGAAGACCAGGGCAACTGGTTCATCCCGCACCGGTTCAGGGTATCGCTCAAGAAGGGCATCAACCGAATCACCGTCCGATCGGAAATATACGGACAGTACTACGGCCTGGGCTTCGCGATGCGGATATGTGTCCAGGGCAAGCCCCGCTCGGCCGCACAGGTGGCCGCCGACAACGCTGCCCGGGACAAGGCCTACGCAACCATCAAGCCGCCGTGCGATATGATGACCGGCGGCGAAATGAACAACGCACGGCTGTTCCCCGACGCCAATCCGCCCGTTGCCTGGAATATCGATAGGAACGTGAACGTCCTGTGGCGAACGAAATTGCCGTGGAGCCGGGGCGGTATCATAGCCGTTGGGGATAAGCTCTTTACCACCTGGGATCCGTTCCACCTGGTGTGCCTGAACAAGGCCGACGGCAAGATCCTCTGGATGCGGCACCTTGACCCCGTGAAGACCACGCACCCGAAGATCTGGGAGCAGGAGAAGGCCTACCTCGACAAGTTCGACGCCATGGACGCCAAAGGGGAGCTCAAGGGAGATGAGCTGAAGGCGCGTAAGGCGCTGGAAGAAGAGCGTTCCGGATTTCTTGCCAAACACAAGGCGAGGTCCGAGGGTATCAAACGTAAGCACGGCCGTGGATCGGGGATCACCTTCGCGAACCCGGTGAGCGACGGGAAACGCGTGTACCTGAAAGTGCCGAGCGTCTACGGGATGGTAGTAGTGGGCTGCTTCGACCTCGACGGCAATGAGAAGTGGATGAAGGTGCTCGAAGACGCCAAGGGCGGCTACGGCGGGCTTGTACCGTCACCAGTCCTCGTCGGCAACAAGCTGATCATGATGCGCGCGCGCTACTTGAAGGGCGCGGAGGATGTCAAGGCAGCGTGCGGCGGCAACGAGCCGCCGAAGGGCGCGGAGTGGGCAAAGCCACAGCGTTATGCGCTGACGGCCCTGGACAAGATAACCGGCGAAGTGCTCTGGGAATCGCCGGCGTATCCGTACAAGACCTGGAAGTTCGATGCAGGCGCGATAGCCGCACCAATCGTTCTACGCCTGACAAACGGCAAAGACACCATGGACGTAGTGCTGCAATCGGCCGGCGGCGCGGTCATACGCGTGGACGACGGCAAGGAGCTCATGGACTACTGTGGCGCACTTGCCTGGAAGATCACGCCTGTCAATAACAACAAGGGCACCGTCTGGTTCACGGGAAGACGCATGGCCAGGGTCGATCTTTCGATGGTTGATCGTGACAACGTCTACGGCCGCCTCGTCTGGAACCGCGAACGCCTGTTTGAGGGGAAAGGCCCGATCCAGACGCGAGACATGCTGTTCCTGGGCGACCGGGTTGCGATGTTCGAATCGTACTGGAAGACATGGGATGCCGAGACGGGGATCAACCCCGGCCGCCACACGCAGGAGTTCTTCCCGATGGGCACGGAGCCTCTCCATTACATGCCCAGCATCCGCGCCGGCGGGAAGGTCGTTTACGTTGCCACGACGAAGGAGACGAACTGGGCGCCGAACGGCTCGATGGTGGCCATCCTGGCAGGAGAACGGCCGTTGATCCTCGCACGCAACTGGCACGAAGGACACAGCTCGCAGCCTGTCTGCGAGGGCGAGCGCATGTACAGCCGTTGCTCGGCCGAGGTGATATGTCTCGGGTACACCGGTGACGAGGGCCGACGCTACGAGGCGGAGGAAATTGTGAAGACTCTTATCTCACAGATTCCGCCGGCGGCTCAAGAGATGGACCCCGTTCAGTTGCCGGACCGTTTCGAAGCAGTGTCTTCCGAAGTCGGCATGTTCCGACGACAGGTGCCCGACATCCTGCGTACCGGCCTCCCGATCCATACCTTCAAGATCACCGATCCGCTGGCACCGGCCGAGGCCGGCTGGGTACAGGAGTTTCTCCTTAACCTGACGACCGAGCCCAAGAAGCATAGCTGGCTTTACGGTCAGCGCGGCATCGTGGAAGAAGGCAGAAAGAAAGTCCCTGAGGAGGCCCTCGACTACAGGATGCTCCAAACGATCCTTGCCGGAGTGGGAGTGGCGCCCGAGCGAGTGATGAACCCGCTCGAACAGTACGGCATCTACTACCGGCTCAAGCGTGTGCACAAGGGCAAGACCGGCACAGTCTGTTTCTGGCACGCACCCATCTGCTTCGACCGTGAGATGACCGTGCGCCTGCACCTTGGCAGAGCCCGGAACACCAGGGCATGGATAAACGGCGTGGAAGTGAGGGACGGCCAACTGGTCCACGGCAAATTGGGCAAACACTACATCCTGCTGCGCACCGAAGTGGCGAACGAGGACGAGCTGGCGGATACGATACGGCCGCTACTCCGTTACGCACCGTCGCCGAAGTATGAGCAAGCGTACCGCCGGCGATTCCTGGATGAACTGAAGCCAGTGCTGGAAAGAAGAGCACAGTACATCAAGGATTCCGAACTGAAGGAATGGCTCGCATCCATGCTTCCGCAGCCATAGGTCCCATGTGTCCCATTCCTCACAATCCTGTGAAAGGTGAATTTCTGCGAGCGTTCCTGACAATCCTTCTGCTCATCCTCCCCTGCTCCACCGATCTACTTGCCGCGAAGCCGCGCAAAGGCAAAGCGAAAGACCTGGCTCCGGAGTTCAAGGCTGCGGCCGAGAAGGTGGCGGTCGCGGCCAACAAGCTCCAGGACGTCTGGGCGCGCGTGCTTGGCTCGAAGCTGCCGAAGGGCTGCCGACTGGTAAAGATCAAGTGCGACAACGCCGTGATGGGCGCCCCGATGTTCATCGAGTTTATCCTTCTACCCGATGACGTTCTGTCAAATATAACAGTACGTATTCCCCTTTAACGTTCGTTTTTAAAACGGGTTATCAGTCTTCTGTCTTTCTCCCCCGTTTTCTCTCCCTGTCTTCCCA
>Ga0272442_10005675_pt1 | contig 16611 bp, 9 predicted proteins | sample SSMForm2O_FD_200262 | JGI IMG/M metagenome (GOLD analysis project Ga0272442, IMG submission 200262) | Marine sediment archaeal communities from Little Sippewissett salt marsh, Falmouth, MA, United States - SSM-Form-2O | ecosystem: Environmental > Aquatic > Marine > Wetlands > Sediment ... | reverse complement strand
CCTGAATGGAGCCTTTGCGCCCGCCCGGATGCTATTGAAATGATCAACAGAGGGATTACATGTTCCGCATACGCTGTCTCTTTTTTGTCCCGCTCTTGACCGCCATCCCGGCCGCCGGCGCATCCGCGGCGGAAACGCCGGTTTACCGCGATTCGAACCAGCCCGTTGAACGCCGGATCCTCGATCTCATCGGCCGCATGACCCTGGAGGAGAAGATCGGGCAGATGAACATGCCCTGCGTCTACATCCAGGAGCTCGGGCGCTCGCTCGAATCCAAGAAGGACCACTGCCGCCGTTTCGCCCGCGGTACCCTGGTCGACGGAATCGGACCGGCCGGAGGATTTTTCACCCTGACCAACACCATCCTGCAAGAAGGTCCCCGTGCATCAGCCCTCTACCTCAACGAGCTGCAGAAAATCGCCGTTGAAGGGACCCGGCTCGGCATCCCGCTGTTTCAAATCGAGGAGGGCACCCACGGCCTGATGTGTTCGGGTGCGACCATTTTCCCTGAGGGCCTTGGACTGGGCAGCACCTTTAATACCGGACTGGTGCAGCGCGTCTACTCAACGGCCGCGAGCGAAGCTCGTGCTTTCGGCATTCACCAGCTCTTCACCCTGGTGATCGAGCCGAACCGCGATCCCCGGCTCGGCAGAAATCAGGAGGGTTACAGCGAAGACCCCTACCTGTGCGCACAGCTGGCCCGCGCCATTGTCCGCGGCGCGCAGGGCGGGAGTCTCTCCGATCCCGGCTCGGTGATCGCGGGCCTTTGCCACTACCCGGGGCAGAGCGAGCCGGTCAGCGGCTTGGAGCAGGGCGCCATGGAGATATCGGAGCGCAAGCTGCGCACCGTGTTTCTGCCGCCCTGGACGGCGGGCATCAAGGAGTGCGGCGCCCTCGGCGTGATGGCCACCTACCCCGCCATCGACGACGTGCCGGCGCACGGCTCGCGGCGCCTATTGACCGATATTCTGCGCGGTGAGCTCGGGTTCCGCGGCATCGTTCTCAGCGAGGGAGGCGGATTTTCCCACGGTCTGATCCACAAGGGCGTTGCCGCCACCCAGCGCGAGGCCGGCCGGCGCGCGCTGCACGCCGGCGTGGACGTCAACACCACCTTCGAGCCGGCCTACATGAACGATCTCCTGGAAGCGGTGAGGGAAGGTGAAGTGTCGATCCACGAAATCGACCGGGCTGTGAGCCGAATCCTGCGCCTCAAATTCCTCATGGGCCTGTTCGAGAATCCCTATGCCGATCCCGATGAAGCGGAAAAAACGGTTCACTCCCCGGAAGCGCAGTCGCTGGCGTTGACCGCGGCGCGGGAGAGCATCGTGCTGCTCAAGAACGAGGGCGATCTGCTTCCCCTCGATCCGGAGCCCGGCTCGATCGCCGTCATCGGTCCCAATGCCGATGCGCCGCGCAATCAGCTCGGCGACTACATTGCCGATAAGGTCACCCAGGAGATCGTCACAGTGCTCGACGGCATCCGCAGCCTGGTCCCGGCTGCGACCCGGGTGACCCATGTGCGCGGCTGTCACGTCATCCGCACCGGGGACAGCGATATTCCGGCCGCCGTGGAGGCCGCCCGCAAGGCGCAGGTTGCCATTCTGGTCCTAGGCGAGAACGAACGGTTCGCGCCGGACGGGAGCGGAACGAACGGGGAACACAAGGATGTCGCCAGTCTCGATCTCACCGGCCGCCAGATCGAGCTGGCGCGCGCGGTCTGGGAGACCGGCACGCCCACGGTCGCCGTGCTGATCAACGGCCGCCCTTTGTCGATCCGCTGGCTCGACCAGCACGTCCCGGCCATTGTCGAGGCCTGGCTGCCGGGCGAGCAGGGCGGGCGCGCTGTCGCCGAAGTGCTTTTCGGCCGCGTCAATCCGAGCGGCCGCCTGCCCATCACGATCCCGAGGCATTCCGGCCAGCTGCCGAGCTATCACAGCGTCAAACCGTCAAAGGCGCATGTGGCGGCACGGAGGGGCGTGGGTTATGTGGACATGCCCCTGACGCCACTGTACGAATTCGGACACGGCCTGAGCTATACCAAGTTCGAATACGAGGATCTCGAACTACTGCCCGCACCGCCGGCACAGAGGATCGGCCCGGGCAGCGATCTTTTGGTCCGTTTCGACATCGTCAACAGCGGCGGGTGCGCCGGAGCGGAAGTCGTTCAGCTCTATATCAACGACCTGATCAGCTCGGTCACCACTCCGGTTTCGCTGCTCAGGGGATTCGAAAAAGTGACGCTCGAGCCCGGAGAGAGACGGCGGGTCGAGCTCCGCCTCACACCGGACGATCTGTCACTGCTCAACCGCCATATGGAATGGGTGCTGGAACCCGGTGAATTTGAAATCAAAATCGGGCGGTCGAGCCGCGATATCCGGCTTCGTCACCGCTTCACCATCCCAGCGCCTTGATTTCTTGAAAATTCTGATTTCCAACCTGATCCGGTCCCGCCGGCCGGCAATCTGGACATGGAGATGAAGCCATGAACCTTCGTATCTTTATTCCGCTTTTCGTCCTGGCGCTCCAGAGCCGGGCGCAATACGAAATGCCCGGCAGCGCCGCCGCCGATTCCGGGTCTTTCCAGTGGCCCGAGGGAATCCGGGGTGCGCTCAGCCTCAGTTTTGACGACGCCCGCTCCAGCCAGCTCGACGCCGGTCTGCCCATTCTTGACCGTTACGGCGTCAAAGTCACCTTCTATGTCAGTCCCGGACCCGCCGGCGAACGTCTCGAGGCTTGGCGGGCGGCGCAGGCCAACGGACATGAGATCGGCAATCATACGATCAACCACCCCTGTTCCGGGAATTTCCCCTGGGCCCGTCACAAGGCGCTGGAGCAGCACACCCTGACCAGCATGGCGCAGGAGATCGACGGCGCCTCGTCATGGATCGAGGACCATTTCGGCCGGTCTCCCCGGTCCTACGCCTATCCCTGCGGACAAAAAGTCGTCGGACGCGGCCGTACGGTCCGAAGCACCATACCCCTGGTCGCCGAGCGCTTTGTCGCCGGAAGGGGCTGGCTCGATGAAGGGGCCAACGACCCGTCCTACTGCGACCTGGCCCAGATTTACGCCATGGAGCTGGACGGTCTCGGGATCGAGGATGCGCGTGCCCTGATCGACGATGCCGCGGACAAAGGGCTTTGGCTCGTTTTCGCCGGGCATGAGATCGGTGCCGGCGGCAGGCAGACGACGCTCTCGCCGACCCTTGAGGCCATTTGCCGCTATGCCGGCGATCGCCAAAACGGCATCTGGATCGCTCCGGTGGCGGAAATCGCGGGCTATATCAGCGATGTTCGGGAGGGCGCCGGACAGCGGGATGACACGATCGAGACGCTGCTGAGCAGAATGACCCTCGAGGAGAAGATCGGCCAGATCAATATGCCGTGCGTCTATCTCCGCGCTCTGGGCGGCGACATCCCGGCCAAGCGCGAGTCCTGCCGCAGGTTCGCCGCCGGGGAGCTCATTCCCGGAATCGGACCGGCCGGCGGTTTTTTCACTCTGGCCAACAACATCCTGCCCGAAGGCCCGGCGGCCCAGGCGCGTTATTTCAACGAGCTGCAGCGCATCGCCCTGGAGCAAACCCGCCTCGGCATACCGCTGCTGCAGGTCGAGGAGGGCACTCACGGCCTGATGTGCGCCGGAGGCACCATCTTCCCGGAAGGCCCGGCTCTGGGCAGCACCTGGAATCCGGACCTGCTGCGCCGGATCTACGCCGCTGCGGCGCTCGAAGCCAGCGCTATCGGAGTGCACGCGCTCTTCACTCTCGTGGTCGAGCCGAACCGGGATCCGCGGCTGGGAAGGAATCAGGAAGGCTACAGCGAGGATGCCTATCTCTGCAGCGTGATGGCCCGCGCCGTGGTCGAGGGCGTTCAGGGCGCGGATGTCTCGGCAGCGGACAAAGTGGTGGCCGGCCTTTGCCACTATCCGGGACAGAGCCGGCCGTTCTCCGGTCTGGAACGCGGGGCCATGCAGATCTCGGAGCGTATGCTGCGCCGCGTCTTTTTGCCGCCCTGGATCGCGGGCATAAAAACCGCCGGCGCGCTGGGCGTGATGGCGACCTATCCGGCGATAGACGGTGTGCCGGCCCACGCCTCGAGTTACCTGCTCACTCATTTGTTGCGCGGCGAGCTCGGTTTCGAGGGCGTAGTTTTGAGCGAAGGCGGCGGCATCGAAACCCTGGTCTATGAGGGTCTCGCTCCGTCGCAGCGCGAGGCCGGAGCGCTCGCGATCCATGCGGGGGTGGACATCGGCATCTCCTACGAATCGGGCTACATGCTGGATATGATCGAGAGCGTCCGTGATGGCGATGTTCCGATGGCCGAGATCGACCGCGCCGTGCGCCGGGTCCTTGGCCTGAAAAAAAGTCTCGGCCTGTTCGATTCACCCTATGTCGACCCCGTCCGAGCCGCTGAAATCGTTCACAATCCCTCGCATCAACAGCTGGCGCTCAGCGCGGCGCGCGAGAGCGTAGTGCTGCTGAAAAACGAGGACGGTCTGCTGCCCCTGGATCCGGAACTGCGCTCCGTCGCCGTCATCGGACCGAACGCCGATCATGCTAGAAACCAGCTCGGGGATTACACCTCCAAGGTGATCACGCAGGAAGTGATTACGATTCTGGACGGCATCCGCGAGCGTGTTTCGCCCGGGACGCGCGTCTCCTATGTTCAGGGCTGCGACGTGATCGGAGAAGGTGTGAACGAGATCGATGCGGCCGCCGCCGCCGCGCGTCAAGCCGAAGCCGTTGTCCTGGTGCTGGGAGAGAACGAGTGGGGGGCGCCGGACCGCAAGGGGACCAGCGGAGAGGGATACGATTCGGCAACTCTGGAGCTGACCGGATTGCAGCCCGAGTTGTTCAGAGCCGTGCTCGAGACCGGAACACCGGTCGTGGTCGTGCTCATCAACGGCCGGCCGCTGGCCATCCCCGAAGTGGCCGCGCGCGCGCCGGCCCTGCTGGAGGCGTGGGTGCCCGGAGAATCGGGCGGCCGGGCGGTGGCCGAAGTGCTGTTCGGCGATGTCAATCCGAGCGGGCGCCTTCCGGTTACCCTTCCGCGCCATGCCGGCCAGCTTCCGGTCTTTTACGATGCGCCGCCGTCCAAATCCTATTGGATCGAAAAGGGCTGGGGCGTGCCCTATGCCGATCTCGATCCCCTTCCGGTCTATCCATTTGGCTACGGTCTCAGTTATACGCGTTTCGATTATCTCACCCTGAATCTGATGTCCGATTCCCTGGAACAGAACGAACCGCTGCGGATGAGCGTCGAGATCAGCAATATCGGACCGCGAGCCGGAGCGGAGGTGGTTCAGGTCTATCTGCGCGACCGGGTCAGCAGCGTGACCACGCCCGTCAAACGGCTGGCGGGATTTGCAAAGGTCGAGCTCGAGCCCGGAGAGACCAAGGAGATCGAATTGCGCCTGGCGCCGCAGCAGATGGCTCTTCTGAACCGCAATCTGGACTGGGTCGTGGAGCCGGGTGAATTCGATCTGATGGTGGGCTCCAACTCTCAGGAGATCCGCCTGCGCGAAAAATTTGTGGTTCTGGAATAGGATTCAATAACACAACAGGACGGCGGATATGCATCTCAACGGACTGGAAATCGCCACTTTTATCGCCTATCTGCTCGCCGTGGTCGTGATCGGCTTCACTTCCGGCAGAAGCGGGAAGCAGAGCACGGCTCATTTTTTCCTCGCAGGACGAGGTCTGCCCTGGTTCGTGATCGGATTCTCGCTGATCGCCTCGAGCATAAGCACCGAACAGTTCATCGGCGAGGTCGGCTGGGGCTACCGCTACGGCATGGCCGTCTGCAACTGGGAGTGGCTGGTGTGGCCGGCTCAGGGTCTGCTGCTGTTCTTCTTTCTGCCGATCTACCTGAAAAACCGCATCTACACTATTCCCGAATATCTCACGAGACGGTTCGGCTCCACCAGCGGCACCCTTTTCGCCATGGTCTGCATCCTGATGTACGCTGTGGTCAATCTTCCTCTCGTGCTCTACTCCGGCGGATTCGTGATGCACAGCATCTTCGGATTGAACCTTAATCTGGCCATCTGGATCCTGGTGGTGCTGGCCGGATCCTACACCATTTTCGGCGGCCTCAGCGCCGTGGCCTGGGTGGATCTGTTCAACGGCATTCTGCTCATTGGCGGCGGACTGCTGGTGTTCACCCTCGGCGTGCTCGAAGTGCCCGGAGGATTGAGCGAAATCATCGGCACGGGCGAGCGCGCTCACCTGATGCTTCCCGCCGATCACCCGGCCCTGCCATGGACCGGTATCCTGGCCGTGGCCGTGGTCTCGAGCGGCTTTTACTACTCCACCAACCAGTACATCACCCAGCGCTGCCTCGCGGCGCGCAGCGAATGGGACGGCAAAATGGGCATAGTCCTGGCCGCCTTTCTCGCCATCCCTCTCGCTCTGAGCGTGACCTGGCCCGGCATGATCGCCTATGCCCTCAATCCCAATCTCAGTCATCCGGACGGCGCCTACCCCTATCTGATCACCACCCTGATACCCATCGGACTGCGCGGTCTGCTTTTCGCGGTGCTGATCGGCGCCATCATGTCGACCATCGATTCACTGGTCAACTCGACCTCCTCGCTGGTCACCATGGACATATACAAAAAATTATTGCGGCCGTCGTCGTCCGAGTCGCATCTGGTGAAATTCGCCCAGGGTGTGGGAACGGCGATATTGATATTCGGCGCGCTCTGGTCGCCCATGGTGGGCCGATTCGAGTCCATTTTCGCCTATGTGCAGGACTGCTGGGCTCTGATGCTGGCGCCGTGCATGGCGGTGTTCATGAGCGCCATTTTCTGGAAGGGGATCACGCCGCGGGCCGCGGTATTGACCCTTTTCCTCGCTTTTCCCATGCTGGTGACCGTCTTCATCCGTGAATTGACCGGGGTGCTGAGCGGGATCAATATCTTCAACCTTTCGGCGATCTTTTTCGTGCTCAGTCTCATTTTCATCGTTCTGGTCAGCCGGATCACCAGACCGGCCACGGCGGCGCAGCTCGAGGGAACGCTGTGGCGCAAAGAGATGATCCACCTGCCCTCCTCCGAGACCGCGGGGGGCTACCCGTTCTGGAAATGGATCGGTTTCTGGTTTTCCCTTGCTGTTCTCTGTTTCATCGTCATCTACGCCTACTTTTGGTGAACCGATTCGATGCGGAACCCTCCTTTCCGTAGGCCGGCATGCTTTTGACGTATCGGATGCGCCCTTTTCATATTGATGAATCTGCAAACGAGGATGTCCATGATCGCTGTTGAACGTTTACACGCCATGATTCTCTGCTTCACGCTGTGCATGACCGCGGCGTATGCGGCTGACCGGGTGCCCTATCTCGATCCCCAGGTCCCTATCGACCTGAGGGTCGAGGACCTGCTCGCCCGGATGACGCTCGAGGAAAAGATTGGCCAGCTCAATGTCCCCTGTGTCTACCGTCCTCAGCTCGGCGGTGAGATCAGTCACCTGACCCATATCGTGCCCGACGATCCATTGGGCGAAACCATAAAGCCTGGATTTGACCGCGAGGCCAAAGAGGGGGCGTGCCGCCAATTCGTGCTCGGCCGGCTGCCGATCTGCGAACACGTCGGGCCGGGCGGCGGTTTTTTCACTCTGGCCAACACCATTCTGCCGTACAGCGCTGCCAGGCAGGCGGATTTTTTCAACGCCCTGCAGCGCCTGGCCGTCGAAGGGACGCGCCTCGGCATTCCGCTGCTTCAGGTCGAGGAGGGGACGCACGGTTTCATGGCCACAGGAGGGACCGTGTTTCCCGAGGGATTGGCGATCGGCAGCAGTTGGAATATGGATCTGGTCGGGCGGCTCTATGCCGCCGCCGCCGCCGAGGCGCGCTGTGTGGGCGTGCATATGCTGTGCACCCTGGTGGTGGAGCCCAACATCGATCCGCGTCTCGGCCGCAACGCCGAGGGCTACAGTGAAGATCCCCTGCTCTGCTCCCGCATCGCGGAGAGCCTGGTGGCCGGTATGCAGGGCGATGCGGTTTCAGCGCCGGACCGCACCGGAGCTGTGCTGTGTCATTTCCCGGGCCAGAGCCAGCCGGTCAGCGGAATGGAATACGGCGCCATGGAGATGTCGGAGCGCTCCTGGCGCACCGTTTTCCTGCCCCCATGGGTGGCCGGACTGCGCCGCGCCGGAGCGCTCGGTGTCATGGCCACCCACCCTTCGATCGATGTCTTCGAAGGCATGCCGGCGCACGCGTCCAAGGCGTTGCTCACCGGCCTGCTCAGAAACGAGTTCGGATTCCGCGGTGTGGTCCTAAGTGAAGGTCTCAGCGTGGGTACCATTTTGTGGAAAAACGTTGCCGTCACTCAGGAACAGGGGGGACGGCTGGGACTCGACGCCGGTCTCGACATCAGCATCTCCCTGGAACCGGGATTTGCCGACGATCTCTACCGCGGCGTCAAACAGGGTCTGCTCGATATCGCGGCCATAGACCGGTCTGTGCGCCGGGTGCTGCGCCTCAAGTTCCTGCTCGGGCTGTTCGAGAATCCCTATGTAAATCCAAAGCGGGCCGGCCGGATACAGCACAGCCGTGCAAATCAGCAGCTCGCGCTGCAGGCGGCGCGCGAGGGCATCGTGCTTCTCAAGAACCAAAATGAGCTTCTGCCGCTGGCAAAGGATATCGCCTCCATAGCCGTCATCGGTCCGAACGCGGATGAGAAACGGCCCCAGCTCGGCGACTACGCCCCGCGCGTCCTGCTTCACGATGTAATCACCGTGCTCGAGGGGATCCGGAGCGCCGTCTCATCCGATACCCGCGTCACCTATGTGCGCGGCTGCGATGTGCTGGACCTCGGCCTCGACGAGATCGAGAGCGCGCGCGCCGCGGCCGCGCAGGCCGATGCCGCCGTGGTCGTGGTCGGCGAGAACCAGGACAGTGTAGGTGAGAAACGGGACGCCGCCCGCCTGGAATTGACCGGCCGCCAGAGCGACCTTGTGCGCGCCGTCTGCGCGACCGGAACGCCGACCGTCGTTGTACTGATCAACGGCCGCCCGCTGGCGGTCAACGAATGCGTCCGGCACGCCGGCGCCATTCTTGAGGCGTGGAACTGCGGCGAGCGCGGCGGTGAGGCTGTGGCCGAAGCGCTGTTCGGCGATATCAATCCCAGCGGCCGGCTGCCGATCACCATCCCGCGCCACGCCGGACAGCTGCCGGTCTATTACTTTCACAAACCCTCCAAAGCGCAGCGCTGGTCCGCCGGCTATGTCGATCTGCCGGCCGATCCGTTGTTCGAATTCGGCTTCGGCCTCTCCTACACCACGTTCGACTATTCCCGGCTGAGCATCACGCCCTCTGAAATCGGTCCGGCCGGACGTGTCGAGGTCGCGGTTGACGTGGGCAACAGCGGCGGGCTCGCCGGCGCCGAGGTCGTGCAGCTCTATCTCAATGACATCGTCAGCAGTGTCACCACACCGTTGCGCCAGCTGCGCGGATTCCGCAAAATCCATCTGCAGCCCGGCGAGACGCGCACGGTCAGGTTCGTTCTCGATCCCCAAGACCTCGCCCTGCTCGATCGAAACCTCGAGCCCGTGGTCGAACCCGGCGAATTCGAAGTTCAGATCGGCCGGTCGTGCGACGATATCCTGCTGCGCGGACGCTTTCGCGTGCGCCAAACCCTTCCGCCTCATCTCGACGAGGGCACGGGACGCGGCCTGTGAAGGCCGCCCGACAGGGAGATCACCATGTACACGGTCGACGGTCTTTACTACCTGGACCGCAAGCCCATTGTTTTCGACATCGACAGCGACAGCGGCCGCATCGCCGCCATGCGCCGCCCCGATAAACCCGGTCCCCTGGCCTCCAGGGATTTGTACATCGCCCCCGGCCTGTTCGATAATCAGGTCAACGGCTACTGCGGTGTCTCTTTCATCGAAGAGCGTTTGAGCGCGGAGAGGGTGGAGGCGGCCACGCGTGAATTGTGGCGCAGCGGCGTAACCCGTTATCTTCCCACCCTGATCACCTCCGAGCTCGGGCTCCTGGAACGCAATTTCCGCGTCCTCGGCGAGGCCGTGGAGCGGAATCCCGTCCTCAGTCTCTCCATTCCCGGATTTCATTTGGAGGGACCCTACATCTCGCCGGAAGACGGCTACCGCGGCGCCCATCTCGCCCGCTGGGTGAGGCCGCCGGATCTGTCCGAGTTCCTCGCCCTGCAGCGCGCCTCCGGTGACCGCATTCTCCAGCTGTCGCTCGCCCCCGAGCTTCCCGGTGCGCTGGAACTGATCCGCGGCTGCCGCCGGCGCGGCATCGTTGTCGGACTGGCCCATCACCACGCAAGCGCCGCCGCCATCTCCGCCTCGGTCGACGCGGGTGCGGCTATTGCCGTGCACCTCGGCAGCGGCCTGGCCAACACCATCCACCGGCACGACAATGTCTACTGGCCGCAGCTGGCCGAAGAGCGGCTGAAAATCAGCATGATCGCCGACGGTTTTCACCTCCGTCCAGAACAGGTCGCGGTTTTTTTCCGCGTCAAAGGGGTTGAAGGGATTGTGCTCACATCGGATGTCATCAATCTGGCGGGATTGCCGGCCGGCGAATACACTATCGAGGGGCGGGAAGTGGTGCTATCGTCCGATGGACAGATCACCTATCCGGCCGAAGGGGTTCTGGCCGGGGCGGCGCGGCCTCTGAGCGCCGGGATCGGCAATGTCATGCGTTTCACCGGCTGTACCCTGGCCGACGCCGTCCATATGGCCTCGCGCACTCCGGCGCAGCTCTACGGCCTCGGAAAGCACGGCGGTATCGAACCGGGTGAACGCGCCGATCTCATCGTCTTCGGTCTCGAAAAGGGCGAGATGCGCGTCGGCCGCACGATCCTGGCCGGAGAGGTCGTGTATGAAGAGGAATCGCTAGCGTCCGCTTGAAAGACCCAGGCCGAGCAGCGCGGCGCCGCGCAGCGAGGATTGCTGCTCCAGGCGATATTCACCTTTTCTGTACCACTTTTGTTTGGCCCGGATGATCGCCTCGTTGACCGCACCGCCTGTGATGTGGGTCACCGGATTGAGCGTCAGTTCGCGGCCGATCTCGCGCAGGTGCCCTCTCTGGTTGCGGCTGCAGCCGCGCACCAGAGCGGCCAGCATCTCCTCCCGCGAAGTCTCCCGGGTCAATCCCCTGAATTCCGCCTTGAGGTCCCTGAGCGAGTAGCGCGATCCCATCAGATAGGGCACATAGCGCACTTTGCTTTTGCCATCCACCCAAACATCCAGAGCGGCCGGAATAAATTCGCGGTAAAAGCCATCGGCCGTCATATCACGGCAGAAAACGGTGCGGAACCACTCCAGCGCGGCTCCGCCGGCGTTCAAAACGTGAAGGGTCAGCCAGCGCTGAGCGACCACATGAACGCGCACATTGTAACGCGGCGAGGTCATGCAGCGTGGCAGGCACACCAGCGTGATCTCGCAGGTGCCGTTGACGTTGATGACATCGCCGGGATGGTTTATTCCGACCGAATAGGCTGCCAGCACGGCGTCGTTGCCTCCGATCAGGACCTGAGGCCGGCGGCTCAGTCCCAGTTCCGCGGCCAGCTTTGACCTGACGCGGCCAACGCTTTCCTCGGCGCGTTTCAGAGGCGGCAGCCGATCGGCGGAAAGGCCGAACGTTTCGAGGATGGGCTCGTTCCAGCTCAGGTCGTCGCGCACCGTGTTGTAGAGCGCGGTCAGGGATGCCGATGAGGGGTCGATGGCAGAGGCTCCTGTGAGCCAGGCGGCGAAAAAGGTGTTGGAGTGTCCGAACAGCCGCGCGCTGCGGTAGATCTCCGGTTCGTGATCCCTGAGCCAAAGTATGCTCGCCAGCGAGCAGCCGCCGGCGACCGGCAGGTTGCCGGTTTCGCGCAGCAGCGTCTCCGGGCCGATCCGGGCGATGATCTCCGCGGCCTGAGCCCGCGATCGAAGATCGAGCATGAGAATGGCGGGATAGAGGGCGCGTCCCTGCGCATCCATGGCCGTGAGTCCGGGTGTGGTGCCGGACAGGGCTATGACGTCCACGTTTCCGAGATGGCGGCGCAGATCCCGGCATCCCGACCTGAAGGCCGCCTGCCATTGGGCCGGATCGACATCGCTGAACGCTCCGTCGTTGTAGGTGCGGATCGTGACCGGTTTTGCGCACTCGGCCGACAGAACCGGGCCGTTCTCTCCCTCGCCGTACACCCCCATTTTCAGCGACGTGGTTCCGATGTCAACGGCCAGGATCGACATGTCCACCTCTGCTCACAAGGCCCTGCGGCCTTCCTCGAGCATTGTGATGTAATTCTCCAGCGGAATGTAGTTGGCAATGGTATTGCCGCTGCCCAGGGCATAGCGCCTCCCCCTGGCCGCGGCCAGAATTCCGCGAACATAACGGCGCAGCTCTTCCGGCCGGCTGCGCGCCAGACGGTCCATATCCACGCCGCCGAGAGCGGCGGCACGGTCGCCGAAGCGGCTGATAAAATCGCTCACCGGCGTAATCACCTCTTCAAAGGAGTGGAAGGCGTCGATGCGTACGCGGTCCAGCAGAATCGGCAGGGTTCCGGCACGATAGTGGTTTCCGCAGGAGTGGAGCCAGAACGTGCGCTCTTTGCCGTGGGCCAGGGCGGCGAAACGGGTCAGCCAGGGGAACACCAGACGGTCGAGAATCTCGGGGGAAAGCAGCGTGGAGGTTTTGTGCCCGAGATCATCGGCGTGAAACAGCGCTCCCACGCTGTCGGCATCGAGAGCCGTGCGGTAAAAAGATTCCACCTTCTCTCCCCAGCGCTCGAACACCGCCGCAACGAGGCCGGGGTCGTCATGGATTTTATAGAACAGTCCCTCGAATCCGAGCAGGTTTTCCAGCACATGTTCGAAAAAGTTGGTGCAAACCACGATTCGCATGCCCTGCGGCAACAGGCTCGAGGCAAGCTCGAGCTGGCGCCAATCCGGTTCGATTTTATCCCAGGGGAACCGTTCAAAATCGCGCCAGCCGCCAATCAGACCGCGGCCCTCATCGACCCAGCGGCGGTTTCCGCGTGACAGGAGGGCGGTGTCCGCGCCTGTTCTTTCGCTGGCCCGCGGGTGGTGCATCCAATCCAGCGGCCATTGCGCCCAGGGATAATAGTCATACCCCAGCCCCAGGTAGAGCTGGATTTTTTGTGCAAAGTGCTCGCGGCGAGTCTCGGCCTGGTTGGGGATCCACGCCTCACCGACCCAGCGATCCTGGATCGCGGCCAGTACCTCATCATCAATGTGGAGTTCGACCGGGTGGATTCGTTCGCCCATTACTTCACCTTTGATGATCCCGGTCAGCTCGGTGAAATCGGGACGGGGTTGCTGCAGCAGCGGCGATGCGTTGTACCTCTTCACGCTCGGTTCTTTCGTTTATGTTCTCAAAGGTCGCGGATTATCGCCTCAACATCATAGACACACCCCCCCCAGGTGCCGCCGCCTCGGGTCTGAAGAGCGGCCCACAAACGGGTATCGTCGGGCAGATCCGGGTAAGGTTCGAGATCGTCCCGGACGCGCCTCGTCCGCAGCAGCGTTTCTCCGTTTCGCCGCGAACCCGATTCCGGTGGCGCACCCGCTTCAGCGATCAGGTCCACGCTTCCCTCGAGCCGGTTGGGGTCGATCACGATCTCGATGATATCGCCCTCAAGCACCCGCCCGATCGGACCGCCCGCGAGCGCTTCGGGACCGATATGGCCGATGCAGGCCCCGGTGCTGACCCCGCTGAAACGTCCATCCGTGAGCACCGCCACATTTACACCCCAGGAGAGATTTTTCAGTGCCGCCGTGATCTGAAATACCTCTTCCATGCCGCTGCCCATGGGACCGATGCCGGCGATGACCATGATGTCACCGGCGCGGATTTTGCCTTCTTTGATGGCGCGGATCGCGCGCCGCTCTCCTATGAAGACACGAGCCGGGCCGCGGAAACGGTATACGCCGTCCGGGTCAAGAACCGAGGGATCGATGGCCGTGCTTTTGATCACCGCTCCGTCCGGCGCCAGATTGCCCGTTGGAAAGGTCATGGTGCCTTTTAAACCGCGTTCGCGGGCGCGTTCAGGCGGATAGATCACGTCATCCGGGTCGATTCCTTCGCGCTCGCTCAAAAGCGCTCGCAACCTTTGACGCCGTTCGCTGGATTCCCACCACTCCAGATTCTCACCGAGGCTCCTGCCGCTTACGGTCCTGGCATCGAGATCGAGCAGATTCAGGCTTCGAAGGTGCAGCATCACTTCCGGCACAGCGCCGGCGAGGTATACCCGCACTGTGGGATGGCCGGCCGGACCGTTGGGCAGGGCGTCGACCAGGCGCGGCACGCGCCTGTTGATACGGCGCCAGCTTTCGATATCGGGCCGCTCGAGACCGGCGGCATGGGCAATGGCCGGAATGTGCAGCAGCAGATTGGTCGATCCGCCGAATGCGCAAAAGACGGCCATGGCGTTGTGCAGTGCCCCGGTCGTGATGATCGACTGTGTTGTGGTTTTGTTCTTCACCAGCCGCAGCAGAGCAGCGGCCGAGCGGCGCGCGATATCGAGCCACAGCGCGCTGCCTGAGGGGGAGAGCGCCGAATGGGGCAGGGCGAGACCGAGCGCTTCGCCGACAACCTGAGAAGTCGCTGCTGTGCCCAGGAACTGGCACCCTCCGCCGGGCGAAGCGCAGGCCCTGCAGCTCATCTCGCGGGCGTAGGAGAGTGTGACCTCCCCGCGCGCGAAACGGGCGCCGATCGATTGTATCTTTCCGAGATCCTCCCCGTCGCGCGGCGGCAGGGTGACTCCGCCGGGCACCAGCAGGGTCGGGAGATCGTGCGCGGCGGCGAGAGCCATCATCATGGCCGGCAGTCCCTTGTCGCACGTGGCGAATCCCATCACCCCGTCCCGTGTGGGCAGGCTGCGCACCAGGCGGCGCAGCAGAATGGCGGCGTCATTGCGATAAGCCAGGCTGTCCATCATGCCGGCCGTTCCCTGGGTCCGGCCGTCACAGGGATCGGTGCAGAATCCGGCATAAGGGACGGCATCCCGCGCGCCCAGGTCGGCGGCGGCAGCCCGCATCAGGTCGTGAATCTGGTAATGGCCGGAATGATAACCGAGCGCCTCGGGAGAGCCGTCGGCAGCGGAAATTCCGCCCGTTGTGCCGAGCAGAAGCACCTGGAGCCCGGACAGGCGCTCCGGACGCCAGCCCATGCCTACATTCTGAATGGCGCCGAACAGATCGCCACTCGGACGCTGAATCAGCGTTTCCGGCGTGAACGGTATCGCGCCAGCCGTTCCGGGCGCGGAAATTTCCACTTCATACAAGTTGGTTTGCGCGCTGTCCAGTATCTCGTCCATGCCGCTCGTCTCCTGAAAGTCCGCTGCAAAATAACATATCGAGCCCGAAATAACAAGGACAAATTGGAGGGCCGGGTCAGGGGGGATGCGCTTCAGCCGGCTCGACACAAAAATATGTCAGATCTTGAACAACTCATCATCTAATTATGACTGCCCCGTTGCACCATTTTTTCGATGAATTGACCTATTATTCTGTTAATAATGATTTTATCAATTTTTCATCTGGAGCGGCAGAACGGCATAATTCTTGTTTTAAGCCCGTTCGAAGGGGTAAAACGCCTGGGATTCAATCTGCGAGAGGCCATGAAAGAGACCATGCCGTACAACTCTCCGCTGCCGGCCGAATATCCGCCTCATTATTTCCGGCTGGAAGAAATTCTCGATCTCATCGACGAGATCGGAAAGTATCGCGCCGGATCGGACTATCCGCTGACCAAGGATCTGCTGCGTCATATCATTGATGTGGATGACCAGCTGGTCTACATCATTCTTGTGCTCGAATACATCTCCGAGAACAAGGAGATCCGGGAACTTGAAGAGGATTATTCTGTTGAGAGCGCCATTATCGATCGCGTCTATGACCATGTCTGCCAGGAGAGTCATAACATCACCCTCAGCAAGGAATTCATATTCAAGATCCTCAATCTGGTCGAGGAAGAGATTGTCAAGGATTTCATCCTTCAGGATCTTGACAAGACGCCGGGCGATTACATCGAATTCGTACGCCGCGGCAACGCCTACTGTTTTCTGGAAAACTACAACGAAGCTCTCAAGGATTACAACATGGCCATAAGCCTGAACAGCCAGGACTATCTCGCCTATTCAAAGCGGGCGTCCCTGTTCCAGAAACTCGGCGTGTTCAACGAATCCCTGAAAGACCTGCAGAATGCCATCAACAATGCCGACGGCATGAACGTCTACTACGTCATCAGCCTCAAACTTCGCAAGGCGCGGTTGCTTCTCGACCTCGGCCGGGCCGGTGAATTCGAACAGTTCATCAAATCTCTGTTCTGCACTATCCTCAAGGAGGCCAGGAACAGCAGCACGCTCGACCTGAAATCACAATACATCGAGATCATCCAGCAGATGATTGAAATCGTCGAGCAGGTGGAGGGAAAACATCTCGAATTCAAGGATCTGGCGCGTCTGAAGAAAATGATACTGGAGACCCGTACAATTTTCGGCATATGACCCCCCTCTGTGTTGAAAAATGGCTTGCGATTGACACCCCATTTTAATATTTTTTCATACCAACCTCATCTCTCGGATTCTGAATAATTTCTCAAACAGATAATTTCCCCGGTCCGGTGACGTGTGCC
>Ga0272442_10005674_pt1 | contig 16612 bp, 7 predicted proteins | sample SSMForm2O_FD_200262 | JGI IMG/M metagenome (GOLD analysis project Ga0272442, IMG submission 200262) | Marine sediment archaeal communities from Little Sippewissett salt marsh, Falmouth, MA, United States - SSM-Form-2O | ecosystem: Environmental > Aquatic > Marine > Wetlands > Sediment ... | reverse complement strand
TGGCCAGGACGGCGCCCTCTTCGTGTCGGACTACGGCACGACGGGCGAAGAGCGGTGTGACTTCAACTGGGACGGCGGTGTGGGTGGCCAGGACGGCGCCATCTGGGTGTCGCACTACGGTCACTAGTTGCACGACCCGAGTCTTCTGAGAACGGGAGATCAGGGAAGGACGCGCACCGAGAGATGACAGCGGATCGCCGGGGATGTCTCCCGGCCGGTCACGAAGGAGGAGAACTCATGAAGTCGTGCATCAAGACCTGCCTTCTGGCAGTGCTCATCGTCGGCGTCGTGCTCGCCTCCCAGGCCTCCGCGGGCTGGAAGCCGCAGGTGGTCCTGGGTCCGGGCACGGGTCCCGACCACGTCGCTGAGCCCTTCTATCAGCAGTGGAACCGGACGCTGTCCGCCGACACACTCTACATTCTCACGGGTTTCTACTACGTCGACTCGACCTACTCGCTCACGATTCCCGAAGGCACCGTTTGCATGGGCGACACGGGCGCGACGCTCGTCATCCAGCGCGGCGCCGAGATCCACGCGCGGGGCACGGTCGAGCGGCCGATCGTCTTCACGAGCATGAAGGACCCGGGCGACCGCGAGGCCGGTGACTGGGGCGGCGTCGTCATTCTCGGCGAGGCTCCGGTGAACCAGGTTAACCCGGTCATCGAGGGCGGACTGCTCGACGGCTACTACGGCGGGAACGTTCCCGACGATGACTCCGGCGAGTTCTACTACTGCCGGATCGAGTGGCCCGGCTACAGGATCCAGGAGGGCAACGAGGTCAACGGTCTGACCATGGGCGGCGTCGGCACCGGCACGGAGATCCACCACGTGCAGGTCAGCTACTCGAACGACGACAGCTTCGAGTGGTTCGGCGGCGGCTGCGACATGGACTACCTGGTCGCGTACGGTGGTCTCGACGACGTCTTCGACACCGACTTCGGCCACAGCGGCAGGCACCAGTTCTGCTTCGCGCTTCGTGATCCCGACTACTTCGACGACGCCGGTCAGGCGAACGGCTACGAGTCGGACAACATGGGTTCCGCGAACCCGGTCGTCCCGCGCACGCAGCCGACGTTTGCCAACTGCACGATCGTCGGTCCGGAGTACAACGACGGCATGGTCGGCAACCTTCCTCCGGGACACACGTTCGAGTACAGCGCGGTGCTCCGTCGCTGCACCCAGCACAAGATCCACAACTCGGTCATCATGGGCTTCCCCTACGGCCTGAGCGTCCGCGACGGCTGCACGAGCGCCGACGCCCTGACCGACACGCTGAACGTTCACTACACGAGCATCCAGGCGACCCTGAGGCCCGGCACCTCCACGAGCGTGCACGACGAGGGTCGTTGGGCGGGCGTGACGGCCTGGTTCAACGCCGAGCCCGGCAACAACGCGACGCACTCGCAGCCGAGGAACCCGAGCACGGTCGGTCTCACGAACATGGCAAACTTCAACGACCCCGATCCGACCCCGACCGGAACCTCCGAGCTTGTGACGGTCCCGGCCAACTGGCTGCACTCCGACGTCTCGACCTACTTCCAGCAGGTCAGCTACCGCGGCGCCTTCGAGCCCGGCAAGACGATGGACGAGCAGTGGACGGCCGGTTGGACGAACTTCGACCCGCAGAACACGGACTACGATCCGGTGGCGGCGGGCGTCGATGAGGTCGTGACCCGTCCGGTCGCGGCCCGCAACTACCCGAACCCCTTCAACCCGGTCACGAACATCGCCTACAGCGTGCGCGAGGCCGGTCCCGTGACCATCGATGTCCTGAACGTCGCCGGCAAGGTCGTCCGGACCCTGCTCGACACCGACGTCCAGGCCAATACCGAGGGCACGGTTGTCTGGAACGGCCGCGACGACCACGGGACGGAGTGCGCGAGCGGCGTGTACTTCTACCGCGTCAAGACCGACAAGGGCAGCGAGACCCGCAAGATGGTCATGCTGAAGTAGGCACAAGTAGCACCGAGTGACAGTGGATGTTGGGCTCATGAGGGCCCGAGAAGACAGACGCGATCGGGGGGCCGCTGTGCGGCCCCCCGACTGTATGCTCAGTCACCGGCCGGCGTGGCGAGGTTTCTCCGGCCGCCGGCCTCCCCCGTGAAACCTCTTCCCTCCCTCTGCATCAGAAGTACTGAGTTTCCCGACTGACTATCGCTCACACCCAAACAAGGAGGCGCCCCGGCTCGTGATGGAGCGGGAGGCCACGCACCCAGGCTGGCCGCGCACCCGTCGAGGAAGAGTGTCAGCGAGCAGTACGAACCAGCAGACGGAGGAGAACGGCAATGAGAAAGGCTTCAGCACTCTTGATCGTCCTGGCCATGATGCTCGCGGCCGGCGCCGCGAGCGCCGACGGCACGGCGTCGCTCCAGGTGGTCCACAACGCGGCCGATCCTGCCGCCGCGGTAGTGGACGTCTACGTCAACGCGGGCGCGGACCCGTTCCTCGATGACTTCGAGTTCAGGACGGCCACGCCGTTCGTCGACGTGCCGGCGGGCGTGACGCTCACGATCGGCGTCGCCCCGGGCACGAGCACCGGCCCCGGCGACGTCATCGCCAACTTCGACGTCGTCCTCGAGGAGGGCAAGAAGTACTACGCCGTCGCGAACGGCGTGCTCTCTCCCGGGAGCTTCGCCCCGAACCCCGACGGCATGAACATCGCGTTCTCGATCTTCCCGGCCGAGGCCATCCAGCGGATGCCGTGGGGCGGATGGGTCAAGATCAAGGGATTCCACGGCGCCACCGACGCCCCGACGGTCGACATCGTCGCGCGCGGCAGGCGCGGGAAGGTCATCATCAACGACCTGACCTATGGTGAGTTCTCGGGCACGAAGCGCCTCAAGGCCAAGCCCTACATCCTCGACGTGACGCCCGGCGGCGACAACTCGATCGTCGTGGCTTCCTACGAGGCCGATCTCTCCGGTCTCGGCGGCGGCGCGGCGCTCGTCTTCGCCTCGGGGTTCCTGACTCCGGCGGCAAACCAGGACGGCCCCGCATTCGGTCTCTTCGTGGCGCTCCCGGACGGAACGGTCCTCGAGCTTCCTGCGTACGAGCCGACGGCCAGACTCCAGGTGATCCACAACGCCGCCGACCCGGGCGCTGCGGTCGTCGACATCTACCTCAATGAGGGCGACGATCCTCTCCTCGACGACTTCGCGTTCCGCGCGGCGACCCCGTTCATCGACGTGCCGGCCGGCGTGATGCTCAACATCGGCGTCGCCCCGGGCACGAGCGGCGGCCCCGGCGAGATCATCGCCGACTTCGACGTCATGTTCGAGGCCGGCAAGACCTACGTCGCCATCGCCAACGGCGTCCTCGCCCCCGGCAGCTTCGACCCGAACCCGAACGGCCTCGACATCGAGTTCACGCTCTTCGCGAAGGACGGCATCAAGGAGTCCGGTGTCAGCAGCTGGGTGAACCTCATCGGCTTCCACGGCGCCACCGACGCGCCGGCGGTCGACATCCGGATCCACGGGCCGTACCACATCTGGAAGCTCTACGGCGACCTGTCGTACGGGGAGTTCTCCTCGTACAAGGCCGTGCCGCCTCTCTCCTATCAGCTCGACGTGACGCCCGCGGGGAACAGCGCGGTCGTCGTCGCGTCGTTCGAGGCGGACCTCACGGGTCTCGCCGGAGGCGCGGCCGTCGTCTTCGCGTCCGGGTTCCTGAACCCGGCGCAGGGCGAGGCGTTCGGACTCTTCGCGGCGCTCCCGGACGGCTCGGTCATCGAGCTTCCCCAGATCACGACGACGGCGAGGCTCCAGGTGATTCACAACGCCGCCGATCCGGCCGCCGAGGTGGTCGACATCTACGTGAACGGCGACGCGACGCCGTTCCTCGACGACTTCGCGTTCCGCACGGCGACGCCGTACGTCGACGTGCCGGCGGGCGTGACGCTGACGATCGGCGTGGCCCCGGGCACGAGCACCGGTCCCGGTGACGTCATCGCCGAGTTCGACGTCGTCCTCGAGCCGAACGAGCGCTACGTGGCGATCGCGAACGGCGTCCTCGACCCCGGCAGCTTCGACGCGAATCCCGATGGCCGCAGCATCGGCTTCACGCTCTTCCCGCGCGGCGAGATGCGCGAGTACGTGCACCTCGGGCTCGTCAGGCTCATCGCCTTCCACGGCGCGACCGACGCGCCGGCGGTCGACATCATCGCCCGCGGCTCCTGGTTCGACTGGAAGCTCGCGAACGATCTCGCGTACGGCGACTTCTCGGGCTACGCTCTGCTCCTGCCGAAGACCTACGAGATCGACGTGACGCTCGGAAGCGACAACTCCGTGGTCGTCGCCTCCTACGAGGCGCCCCTCGCGGCCGCCTCCGGCAAGGGCGTGACGGTCTTCGCGTCCGGATTCCTGAACCCGGCCCAGGGCCCGGCGTTCGGACTCTTCGCGGCGCTGCCCGACGGCACGGTCCTCGAGCTTCCGCTCGCGGGATCGAAGGACCTCGCGGTCGAAGGTGAGCGGGGCATGCCGGCGAAGTTCGCGCTCGAGCAGAACGCGCCGAACCCGTTCAACCCGGTGACCTCGATCTCGTTCTCGCTCCCCGAGACGCAGAACGTGGTCGTGACCGTCTACAACGCCAGGGGACAGCTCGTCGAGACGCTCCTGAACGAGGAGCGCCAGGCCGGTGTGCACACGATCCCGTTCAAGGCCGACGGCCTCGCTTCGGGCGTGTACTTCTACCGGATCGACGCCGGCCCCCATACGGCGAAGAGGAAGATGACGCTTCTCAAGTAGTCGGCTCAGGCCGGCTGACGCGCGGGCGCAGACCCTTCCCCCGTGACACCGGACTCGCGCTCGCAGAGACGAACCGCCGCCCCCGAGATGGGGGCGGCGGTCTCTCTTTGGGGGTTGGGAGCTCTGGGTCAGGGCCGGATTGGCGCGATTGCCTGCGCGGCGACTGCCGGCGGGGAGCCTACGTCCTTCCGGCCGCGACCGCCTCCTCCATCCGCGTGAGCCTCCTGAACTCCCGGAAGAGCATGAGGAGCGTGACCGCAGTCGCGAGCGTGTCCGCGACCGGGAACGCGGCGAAGATCCCGCGGAGCCCCATGAAGAGCGGAAAGACGAGGACGAGCGGTATGAGGAAGATGATCTGCCGCGAGAGCGAGAGGAAGAGCGCCTGCGCGGCGCGGCCGAACGCGAGGAACATCGTCGCGCCCATCACCTGAACGCCGACGACCGGGAAGGCGATCGCGACGATGCGGAGCGCGGGGACGGAGATCGCGATCAGCTCCGGGTCGCGCGTGAAGAGCCGGACGGCGGGACCCGCGAAGATGACGAGCAGGCCGAACGCGCACGTCGCGAAGACCGTCGAGCGGATGCTCGAGAGCCGGAGCGCGAGCTTCGCCTTCGAGAATCGCTTCGCCCCGTAGTTGAACCCCGCGACCGGCTGGAGCGCCTGCGAGAACCCCATGATCGGCATGAACGCGAAGTGGAGGAGCCGGTTCAGGATGCCGTAGGTCGCGATGGCGATGTTCCCGCCGTAGTGCCCGAGCGTCCGGTTCAGGATGATGATGACGGCGCTCCCCGCGACCATGCGGCTGAACGACGACGCGCCGACCGCGAGCGTCTCCCGGACGATCGGGAGCGAGAGCTTCATGTCGGACGGCGCCATCGCGAGGCTGCTCCTCCCCGTCCGGAAGTAGATCGTGATGAAGGTGGTCGTGCAGGCCTGGGCGATCACGGTCGCCGCAGCGGCGCCTCTCATCCCCCACCCGAGGACGAAGATGAAGATCGGATCGAGCGCGATGTTCGTGAGCGCGCCGATGAGCATGGTGGTCATCGCGACCTTCGCGCGGCCCTCGGAGCGGATGATGTTGTTGTGCGACATCGCGTAGCAGCGGAACGCCGTGCCCCACAGGATGACCGAGAGGTACTGGTGCGCGTACGGCAGGATCTCCTCGGTCGCGCCGAAGAGGCCGAGAAGCTGGTCGATGAAGAGGAGGCCGCCCGCCGTAATCGCGCCGCCCAGGATGATGACGAGCGTGAGGACGTTGCCGAGCGTGCGGTGCGCGCGCGCCTCGTCGCCCGCGCCGAGCGCCCGCGAGATGATCGACGCGCCGCCCATCCCGATCATCTGCCCGATCGCGAGCGTGATGAGCTGGACGGGAAAGCAGATCGCAAGCCCGGCGATCCCGAGCGTGCCGACGCCGCGCCCGATGAAGATCGCGTCGACGAGGTTGTAGGTCGCCATGACCATCATGCCGACCATCGCCGGAATCGAGAGCCGCCAGAGGAGCGCGCCAATGTCCGTGTCCGCGAGGATGTGCTTCCGCGTGGGCGGCGGCGTGGTCGCGGCGGCCTCGGCGTCCTCGGGGGCCGAGGCTTCGAGGGCGGCGGGGTCGGGGGGCCGGCCGGGTGGCTCGGGGCGGCCTGAGGGGCCAGGGGCGCCGGGTGTGTCCGGGGGCCTCGTCATTGTGAGTCAGGGGTCCTTCCGTGTGGTGGAGGGTGATTGGGTGTTGGGGGGAGTGTAGCAGGGTGTCGATTACGAGGGAAGGGCACTCCTGAAGGGTGCTAGTCTGCAACGAACGAAGCGACGGTGTCCGAGTGTCGCAGCGGGACGAAGCGCCCGTGCACGACGACGGCGGCAAGTCCGTCGAGCACGATGCGCGCCGCGCTGTGGATGTCGAGTCCCTCGTTCACATCGTGATGCCCTACGGGGAACCGGAACGTGACCTGACCCCGCTGCTTGTGCCGCTTCTAGAGACAGGATGCCGCCGTTGGGAACTTCGGCATCACCGCAGCTCCCGGCACATCTCAGACACCGTACACCCCCGTCTGAGGGGAACCTCCGCCTCTCTGAGAACCCGTGAAGAACCCCCATGCTGCCCAGGTGAGACTCTACGTCTCAAGCTGCGTCAGGTCTAGGGGGTCAGGTCACCCCTGTCATCAAGCAGGAAGCCCCCGGCATGAATCCCGGGGGCTTCGTCTGTGAGACAGCCCAGACTTGGTCGATAGGGTTGCCTCCTACTGCTACGTTGCCACGCCCGTTGGGAGGCCGCAGGCAGTCGGCGCCTCCGGCTGACTAGTCGCCACTCGCCCTGGGTGCTCAGCCACACTGCTCAGCCTAGGTGCGCTGACGAAGGGAACTGGGGCCTGCACTCGACCGCACTACCGCACGACTGCCAGCGTCGCCGTTCTCGTCTCCCCCCCCGCCTCGACCGTGACTATGTAGAGCCCGTCAGGGGCACAACTTCCGTCCCTGTCTCGCCCGTCCCACCAGAGAACATTGACTCCCGCTGCCATCAGGCGGCCCGATGCCAACGCCCTGACGATACGACCGGCGCGGTTGTACACCTTCGCCGTGACCTTTCCTCCACGACCCAGCGTGAATCCGATGGCGGCCTCGTCCCTGGCAAACGATCCTCTCGGAGAGAACGCGCGTGGGGTCACAGTCAGCCCAGAGAGCCCATATACAAGCTCGGAGCCACCAGAGTCTGTGAAGAGCGCGTATGAGCCCTCAAGCAGCGTCGTAGCAGACACCACTCTGCGCGCCGGATCGTAGGTGCCTCCGACCCGTTTCCACTGACTCCCAGTTCCCACGTACAACGCAGGACTCCCAAGCCTGACGGTGTCGCCAGCATCGGCCTCGAGCCGAAACTCGGCGATGAGAGGCTTCTCTGGAGCAACACCTTCCCAGTCTACATCGTATCCTTCCGCCAGCAGACTCGCACCGCAGGGTAGCGTGTCAGGCACGCTGCCTGCGCCAGCCGGATCGATGCTGACTGTCACGGCCCGGGCGAGTCCCTTCGGAGGGAAGTAGAGATGGAGACCCCCGTCGATGCTGCTCACGTCTCCACCTTCGGTGGCTGTTATCAGCACCGGACTGGTCTCTGATGCCCCTGGCAGCTCGTTGTCCACTTCAACGCGTACCATGGACACTCCTGTTCGACCCAGCGTGTCCGACACTGCAAGCATGATGTCGTATTCGGCGTCCTGAGCGAGCGTTGTATCCCAGCCACCAAGGAAACCCTCAGTGACGGGTGTCTGTGACTCCGTCAGGACAACTGGGGCTCCGGGCGGCACCGGGCGCACCTCGAGCCGATATGAGTCGAAGCGAAGGTCGTTCGCCGTGCCGATGACGGCTATCGAGTCTTGCACTGCCCCCCCATACGGCGGGTCGAGAATGACGGCCATGGGCGGCGTTGCATCCACAGTGATGTGCACCTCGGCCGGCGTGGGATCGATGTTCCACGACTCATCGCGTGCCCGAAGTCTAAGCAGGTACTCGCCATCGGCTAGGCCGGCTCCGGCCCAGTAGTGTGCCTGGCTCCACTCAGACCACGAACCCCCGTCAAGCGAACCCGAGACGTAGATCCCCGCAGTCTCTCCGTATGCCCCGACCACGGCCACGGTTGGCGCGGAATCCAGAAACAAGTGTGGCGGTTCCGGGTACACAAGAGTCTGAGGAGCAACCCCATCCGGCTCGTGGATCGTCACTCCCCCGCCCGAACTGCCGAACCAGAGCTGGCCAGACTGGCCCTCATGGATGGACATCACATTTCCGTGAACGAGCCCGTCATCGGTGCCATAGGAGGCCCAGTGCTCGCCGTCGTACCGCCAGACCCCCCAGCGATGGCCAACCCAGATCCGCCCCTGCCTATCTTCCTCGATGCAGATGGCACCGTACTGAGGAAGCGTCGTCCAAGCGGAACCGTCGAACTGGCTGATGCCGAACGTCGTTGAAAACCACAGAACGCCCCGCGAGTCCTCACAGATGTCGTAGACGAAGTCCATAGCGAGACCGTCCGCCTCTGTGTACGTCGTCCACTCGTAGCCATCGAAGGAGCTCACTCCACTACCGCAGGATCCGAACCACAGGTCTCCTCTGTTGTCCTCCTGTACACAGTAGATGCAGTCGTCTACTAGACCGTCCTCTTCCGTATAGACGATCCAATCGTTCCCGTCGTAGCGCCCCACCCCGCCACACAGAGTGCCGACCCATAGATCTCCCGAAGAACCCACCTCGAGGCCCCACACGTGGTCAGCGGGAAGGCCATCTGAAATCGTGTAATTCTCCCAGCCGGAACCATCGAAGGAGCTCAGCCCACCGAGGGTGCCGAACCACAACATGCCGGAGCCGTCAACGACTGAACCGCGCACGTTGTCGTGTGCAAGGCCGTCCGCCGTCGTCCAAGTCCTCCACTGCCCATTCTCATACATGCATACGCCGCCACCGTCGGTGCCGAACCACATTCGTCCTACAGGGTGCTCCAAGATGGACATAACGGCCCCATCCGGAAGTCCACTCCCTGGCGGCAGCGTCGTCCATGAGGTATAGTCGTGCCGTGTCGCTCCGTTCCCGGGGAACCCATGGGAGATCCAGAGATTGCCACATGTGTCCTTAGTGAGGTTACACACGTCCTCACAGGCCAGACCTTCCGAAGCCCCGTAGCTCCGCCATGTGGCTCCGTCAAAACAGCTGAGTCCTGAGGAAGTCCCGAACCACATGCGACCCTGTTCGTCTTCGGCTATGGCTCTCACCCATCCGCTCACCAAGCCATCGGCAGTTGTGTAGGATGTCCATCCCGAGCCGTCGTAGCAGCTCACGCCCCCGTAGCCGCCGGCCCAGACACAACCAAATCGGTCTTCGAACATCGAGTCGACTTGGATGAACGGCAGACCATGAGGCACTGAGTAACTCTGCCAGCCTGTGCCGTCGTACAACGTCACGCCTTGGTGCGTTCCAAACCACACGTTGCCGGCAGTGTCTTGAAGCATCGAGAGAACGTAGGAGTGGGCCAGACCATCGCTTTCCGTATAGGTGGTCCACGCCGAGCCGTCGAAGTGCGCCGCCCCCCCGCCAGTCCCAAACCAGACCTCACCGCTGTCCCCCTCAACTGCGCAGTAGACGCGCTCGCTCGGGAGCCCGTCGTCCACACCGTAGGAGAACCAGCTCTGCCCGTCGAAGCGGAACAGCCCGTTGCCATCTGTGCCGACCCAGATCGACCCATCCCTGACGGCCAGTACCGTTGTTACCCTGCCGCCTATCTCATCGTACGTCTCCCACCGAATGCCATCGAACGAGCTCACACCCCCGTATCCCCCAAACCACAGCACCCCGCGCCCGTCTTCGCAAATCGCGAAGATGAAGTCGCTCGGCAACCCATCATCAGCCAGGAACTGCTGCCACACACCTACTGCCGTATCAGGCGTACCCACGCACAGCCCGAGCACAAGACCAAGCACTGCAACTCTGACCACGGTTCTGGCCGACCGTTTCCAAACACTGGCGAGCGTGTTCACAGGCCTAGCTCCCGGGCTTGAAGGCTGATGCATGCACTCAGTTCCGTGGCATGGCAAGCACCCCCACGACGCCACTGACTTAGAGCATCGTGCCATGCGTGATGGAAGTGCCGCCAGACTAGCACAACCGACTTGCTCGGGCAATCCGAGGCGAGGACCTGCACAGCGACACGGGACAAACTGCATCAGAGTGGTCTCAGGACGACCAACCTTGCTGGCGTCAGCATGCCTCTTCTCCTGGGGTTCTAGAAACATGTTCTTCCAGTGGGCTCCCAGAGAGTGGACCCGGCCAGTACTCGGGGAGGCTCGGGACACGCAGGAACTCGTGGAGTTCCGAGACACCGCCAACTCCGTACACCCCCGATGGTCCCCCTCCCGTCCCGGAGGCGCACAGGACTTCGCCAGCCGCTCCCTCATCGCATTGTGAATAGCCTTGTAGCAGGCCCCCGCTACCAACCTGCGACCTAGCTACACAACCTCCGAACCCACGACACCACCGGCGGCTCTCTCCTAGCCCCCCCCCTTCCCCTCCCCCCACTCCACCTGCTATACTTCAACTGATACTCACTCACCAATCCCATCTCTCACCTCGGGCCGGCGCGGCCTGCTCGAAGGAGGTCTGTCATGAGACGGACGCTTCTCGGGGGCGGGGTGGCGGCGGGGCTTACCTTTCTTCTGCTCTTCCTCTGGACACCGACATGTGTGGCCGGTGCCTGGTATCTCGACGACGGGCACCCCCCGAACATCTGGGGCACGACCGACCAGTACGGCCAGTTCACACACCTCGAGGCGATGTCGGACGGCTGCATCTCGAACGGCGTCTTCGCCTACCTCGACCCGGACACGAACTACGTCGCGATGACGCAGGAGCTCATGGGCGACTACTTCAACCAGACGTTCCAGGCCGTCCTCTTCATGAAGAACACCTCCCCCAGCCAGAACTACCCGGTCATCTGCACGCTCCGGGTCTCGCAGACCTCCGGGAGCGTCATCAACTGGGTCACGATCGGCACGGACACCGTCTACGTCACGCACGACGGCACGCCCCCGCCGGTCTCGGGACCGATGTACCACCGCTACGACTTCGGCGTCTGCAACGTCCACACCCAGAACGAGACCCTCGAGCTCGTGATCGACTACAACACCTCCTCCGGAAACACGACGCACACGGTGCTCTACTGGGACGGACAGGAGACCTACGGCAGTAACGTCTGCTGCTATGCCGCGACGACGCCGAGCGACCGCGTCGTCTGCGAATACACGACCGGCACGCAGCCGGCGCACCCGGACACCTACTGGTACGACGTGACGCCGGTCGCGACGCGCCGCGACTTCCACGTCCGGATCTACGACGGCGGCCACACCGCCGACTACTCGAACTGGGTGCAGCCCACCGGCTGGGCCCACACGATCCGCTCGCACGGCTGCGGACGCTGGCTCTCGTGGTACGCACCCACCGCCGCGGAGTCGATGCTCGCCTACGCCACCTACCGGTTCGGGTTCACGAACCCGAACGCGAAGACCTGGGGCGACTGGACCACGACCGTCTCGGGAACGACGAGCCCGTACGTCTCCGTCGCGGACTCCTCGGGCGCGCACTCCGCGCAGCCCGACGGCTACGGCGCCCGCGTCCACGTCCCCAAGAAGCAGCAGAACGGCACGCTCCCGGCCCTGACGCCCCTTCCCGACGGATTCTTCGAGGGCGACGCGGTCTTCGACGACTTCGACGGCGTCGCGGTCCTCGCCATCTGCGGCGAGACCGACACCTCGACCGAGAACAGCGAGACGCACATCTACGAGTGGAACGGCTCGGGGTTCGATCTCCTCCAGATCCTCGAGGGCGTGAGCGGCACCGGGAGCGGCGCGCTCGCGTGGGGCGACTTCAACGAGGACGGATGGCCCGACCTCGCGGTCGCGGGCAAGGCCGGCGCCGTGGCCGGCATGACGCGCGTCTTCCGAAACGACGGCGGGAACCTCGTCTGGGACGGCCAGGAACTCGAGGGGCTCTACGACGCCTCACTCGCTTGGGGCGACTACGACATGGACGGCATCGCCGACCTCCTCGCGATGGGCCGCGACAACAACGCCGTCCGCCGCACGATCATCTACGAGCACGACGGCATGGGCGGGTTCGTGAACGTCGGCGAGCTCGTCGGACTCTCGAACGGCTCGGCCGACTGGGCCGACATCGACGGCGACGGCGATCCCGACCTCGTCACGACCGGAACCGACGGCAGCGTGCGGCGCACGATCTTCTACGAAGGGAACCCGCCGGCCCTGCCGACGCCGATCGGCGAGCTGGGCCTCCCGGGCATCGCGCTCTCCGACACCGAGTGGGCCGACTACGACCGCGACGGCGACCCCGACCTTGCCTTCACCGGCGAGACGAGCGCGGCAGTCAAGATGGCACGCGTCTACCGAAACGAGGGCGGGCTCGTGCTCACGCAGGTCGCCGACCTCATGAGCGTCTATCGGAGCTCCTGCGCCTGGGGCGACTACAACCTGGACGGCGACCTCGACGTCGCGTTCTGCGGATACGACGGGGCCGGCCTCTCGACCACGATCTTCGAGAACACCGGAAGCGGGTTCGTCGACTCCGGGTTCAGGCTCCCCGGGACGCGCGAGGGCGCGCTCTGCTTCTACGACTTCGACGGGGACTGCGACTGCGACTTCTTCCTCTCGGGCGGCGACTGGATGGACGAGCTGGCCGAGCCGTACGAGAACACGGTCGTCGACCCGGTCGGCATACCCGACGGTGAGCTGGACGCGGGCCTCGCCGGCGGGCGGCTGCTCGATGTGAACTATCCGAACCCGTTCAATCCTAAGACGACGATCCGGTTCGTCGTACCCGAGAGCGGCGACGTGGAGCTTGCGGTCTACGACCTGACCGGGCGGCTCGTGAAGCGACTCGTCCGGGCGTCGCTCGCCGCGAGGACCTACGAGACGACCTGGCGCGGCGACGACGAGAACGGACGGCCCGTCGGAAGCGGCGTCTACTTCTGCCGGCTCGTCACACCGGCCGGCCGCGATCACATCCGGATGGTGCTTGTGAAGTGAGAGGGGGCGCAGCGGGTCGCGGACCCGCACAAGAGCAGCAGGAGAGGCTTCGCCGCCACAAGAGGAGCCCGGCCGATCGCGGCCGGGCTCTCTCGTTGCGTGCGTATGGATGCTACCGCGTCGCTGGGCCCTTCGTCACCTCGACCGCCCAGAGCACCTCGGCGTCGAGGTCGAAGCCGTACTCGCGGAGCTTCTCGTAGGTGAGCGGGTAGTCCATCGGGAGCGCGCGTCCCAGCTCGGGGTCGTCGGGGAAGTCGGCGAACCGCTTGTGCGAGACGTTCCCCGAGAGGCTTGAGTTCGGTAGCTCGAACGGGACGATGTCCCCGAAGCAGTTGCTCGCCTGGCCCGAGGGCGTCCCGGCAAGCTCGGCGCCGGCCTGGTAGAGGTACCGCATCATCGTGTAGCCGGAGCTGAACGTCCACGGGGTCGAGATCACGATCACGTGCTCCGGCGTGTAGTAGCCGTCGTGCTCGCCGCTCTCGAGCTCGGTCGCGAAGGTCGCCATGCTTCTGAGGTTCGTCAGCCGCTGCTTGAGAAGCTCGGGCGTCACGCCGAGACGCGGGTTCGAGAGCGTGTCGCAGTCTCCCACGGCGAGCGGCACGTCCCGCCCCTCGTTCAGCTCATCGAGCGTCCGGCCTGTCCGCGTCTTGAGGTAGTAGTCCGAGTACTTCTTCACCTCGAGGCCGGGCGGCCGTCCGAGGAGCGTCTCCCTGCCGTAGAGGAAGTAGACGAGGATGTTCGACATGAACGAGTTGCCGCCGCTGTTCTGCCGGACATCGACGATGAGGGCCTTCGTCCCGGCGTCCTTCATCTCCCGGACCAGGTCGCGGAAGACCTCGGTGACCGACGGCGCCCCGGCGATGACCTCGGCGTAGTCCGAGGGGGCGGTCTCGCCGTGGAACATCTCGTACGCCTCGCGCCCGTGGTCCCGGAACGCCTCGTTGCCGTTCGCCTCCCACATCTCGAGCGCCTCGCGGTAGCGCATCATCCCCGTGATCCGGAGAAGCGCCACGTCGCGTTCTTCGTCGAGGAACCTGTACGCGAAGTCGCGCCGATCCGTGGCGGGGAGCTCGACGGTCCGCTCCGGTACGATCGGCGGGTACTCCACGCTTCGCGGCAGATCGAACGCCACCCTCTCCGTCTCATCCGACGGCAGGAGGAGCTCCACGCTGATCTTCGAGTGATCGGTCCACTCCGGGAGGAGCGCCGCGAGCTGCGGCTCGCACCAGAGGTCGTTGTAGCGTCCGAGCATCGCCAGCACGCCGTACTCGTTCTCGACGGGGCGGAACCGCGGGTACCGCTCGACGATCTCGGCGAACGGGACGCCCTCGATGGAGACGAGCCTCGCGCCCAGGAGCCGCCGCTCGTCCTCGCGCGTCACGCCACGCACGTAGAGCTCTCGCCCGACGGCGCCGAAGTAGAGCGGAACGCCGCCCGGCCGGCCGTAGTCGACGTCGAAGTCCGCGTGAACGACGGTGTGCGCGTCGCCGATCGCGGCCATGAACGGCATGAGGTGGAGCGAGAACTCGGCCCGCGTCATCCCCTCGTCCGGGATCCCCGCGATCGTCTCGGCGAGCTGCCTCTCGAACGCGGCCTCGCCGCGGATCCGCTCGTACGGATCCGGATGGACCTCCCGGATCACCCACGCCAGGTACTCGACGTCCTCGACGAGGGCGTCCCGAGAGATCGGCCTCCCCCCGCAGCCGGGGAGAACGAGCGCGACGACGATCGCGGCAGACAGAACGAAACGGCGGGCGGGATGGAGGCGAACCGACATCGGTGGCTCCTCTCTGGGCGGGCGCCGGCGGCTCTCCGCCCCCTACCCCCGAAAGACACTCGCGGGCTCGACCTTGCCGATGCGCCGCATGGCGAAGACCGCGCCGCCGAGGGCGATGACGACGGTGAGGATGAAGAACCCGATCTTGAAGGCGCCGGTGTACTGGAAGATCACGCCGGTGTTGGCGATCCCGTTCCGAAACCCCTCGATCAGGAGCACGCCGAGCCCGTAGCCGACGAGCGCGAACGCGACCGCCTGGAGCAGAATGAGGTTCCGGATGTAGGCGTTGTTCGCGCCGATCGCCTTCAGCGTCCCGTAGTCGCGCAGGCGGTCGACCGCCGCCGAGTACATCGTGAGCCCGATGATCACCATGCCCGCGATGAACGCGAACACCACGAGCGTCCCGATCGAGTAGGCGATGCCGCTCGTCCCGAGGATCGTGCTCACCGTCGCCCGCGAGAAGTCCCGCTTCGTCCACGCCCGCACGCCGAAGATCGCGCCGTTGATCCGGTCGCGGACAGCGAGCACGTCGGCGCCGTCCTCGACGTCCACGAGAAACGCGCTCGCCTTCGTCGAAGGAATGCCGCCGAGCGCCCGCGCCGTCGCGATCGTCGTGAAGACGTACTGGCCCCCGAAGCTCCGGACGCCCTTCGTGCGGACCCCGACGCGCACGCGGCGCCCGCCGATCTCGAACATCGTCCCGACGTCCGCGTCGTTCAGGACCTCGCGATCGTAGTAGTCGACCGAGACGACGCCCTCCTCGACGAGGTCCGCGACCTTGCCCTTCTCGATCCGCCAGGGCCCGCCCCGAAAGGCCGGCGGCTGCGCGCCGACGAGCGCGACCGGCGAGCTCTTGCCGGCCGCGAACTTCGCCGTCGCCGCCGTCACCACAAACGGGTAGGCCTTCGCCACGCCCTCGAGCGACTCGACCTGCGGGCCGATGCGCACGTCGATCGGCGCGAGCGCGTTCACGTCGCTCGTCCTGCTGTCGACCACCCAGATGTCGGCCTCGGTGTTGTCGACGAGCGCCGACATGGCGCCGGTCAGGAACAGGAAGATGCCGATCTGCTGGCCGACGAGGAAGGTCGAGATCATGATCCCGAGGATGACCCCGATCGACTTCGGCCTGTCGTAGGCGGCGAATCGCAGCGCGAAGCGCAGCATGGCTCCCCCGTTACTTCCCCACGTCGATCACGCACTCGATGCGCGAGCCGAGCAGGAGCCCCTCCACGTCGTCGAGGAACATGTGGACCTCGCGGACCCGACGGTCTTCGAGCGCGCCGACGTCGTCCGAGAGGAGCGACTTCTTCCTGAGATACGGGCCCACGAACGTGATACGGCCCCCGGAGAGCGGCTCGGTCGAGCCCTGGTAGCGGACGTGGCCCGTCTGCCCGACCTCGACGTGTCCCGCGAAGAGCTCGTCGATTTCGCAGCGCGCGATCACGGGGCTCTCGAGCTCGAACGCCCCGATCGGCGCCTCGGGCGAGACGACCGATCCGAGCGTCACGTCGAGCGCGAGCACTCGCCC
>Ga0272442_10005673_pt1 | contig 16614 bp, 12 predicted proteins | sample SSMForm2O_FD_200262 | JGI IMG/M metagenome (GOLD analysis project Ga0272442, IMG submission 200262) | Marine sediment archaeal communities from Little Sippewissett salt marsh, Falmouth, MA, United States - SSM-Form-2O | ecosystem: Environmental > Aquatic > Marine > Wetlands > Sediment ... | reverse complement strand
CGTTCTGAACGTTAGCCACGCGACGCCGCACGGCCGCATCGCCTCCATCCAGAGCCATCAATTGCGAAATCTGGCTCTTTCGCGTTACGCGCCACCCCTTTTCGCATGGCGTCTCGCTATGATGAGTGCGAATGATGTGGAATGGGGCAGGAGGGTAGGGACATGAAGAGACGTCTTGGTTGTGCCATTGCCGCGATGGTGCTTGTGGGAGAGGTCGGTGGACTGGTGGCCGGGGAGAATACGTTGAGCGAGGAGGAGAAGAAGCAGGGCTTCGTCCTGATGTTCAACGGGGAAGACCTGGCCGGATGGAAGGCGCAGAGCGAGAAACACTTCCGCGTGGAGGATGGGAAGCTGATCGTTGACGGGACGAAGGGCCGGTCGATATTAAGCTGAACGGGGACACGGTGGCGGAGTACACGGAACCCGCGGACGGGAAGAAACGGAAGCCGCTCGGCGAGCTGATCGCTGTTCAGTGCCACGACCCTGCAGTGGTCGAGCTGAGAAAGATTCGCATAAGGCCGCTGGGCGGGAGCAAGGGCTCAACGCGGGCTTCGCCCGCACTAGAGAAGGTCGTCGAGAAGTGAGAAACTCGAAACGGGGTTGCGGAGGGGGAAAGACGCGTGGTATGCTGGCGGTCATGAAGCACATTGTGTCGGTAGTTGCACTACTGTCCCTGCTTGTTGCGTCGGCAGCCGAGGCCGGCGGGCACCTGGCCGTTGCTCCCAGCATCTGGTGCAGCACGCAGGACGGAGGAGATTCCGACGTCGGCGGGCTACTGAAGTGGCGCCAGGATATCGGGGAGGAGGGGGGTCATTGGCTGGAGCTTCGCGGCGGTTTCTACCCGGGTTTTTTTGCCGACGAGGTGGACGTCACCGTCGCGGAGATCGCGTGGATCCGGACCGTTGCAGCGCAGGAGAACAAGATGTGCTATTTTGGCGCCGGCACGGGGTACTACTCTTTCGACTCCAGTGACGCCTTTTCGTGGTCGAATCCGATGGGCGCGTTCCTGCTGGCGGGCATGGAGACGAGCACGGGCGTTGAAGGCGGCTGTTTCACGTTCGTGGAGTTGAGCTACGCGGTTCTGAGAGCCGACGCGGCTACCTCGACAGAGGCGCTGGGGATCAGCACGGTGCCCTCCGTGGAGCTCTCCGACACGATTAGTCTCGATGGGCTCCGCGCAACCTTTGGCGTCGGCTTCCGATTCTGATCCAGCCGTCCGACTTTACGGGCTCGGGGAGAGACGGGCAGGGAATTCACCGGAAAGAACGCAAAACCCGTCAATCGATCCCATTTCCCAGAACCCCAGGCAGGAATGCCTGAGGTACGTCCTTCCTGATAATCATTCTGCCCTCAATCATTCCGGCATTCTCTTCTCGAAGTCGGCGAGGAATGTTTCCATGTCCGGAGGGGCGAGGACGAATATCTGTCCCTGGTTGTCCCGGATGAACAGGATCCTGTCGCCGTTTGAGCATGCGAGTACCTTGCTGTCGTCCCTGTGCATCCTGGACCAGCCGACGCGTTCGTTGCCGTCGGAATAGCCGCTGATCTTACAGATGCCGCCGAGAGCCGTGACCGTTTTGAGTTGGTTGGGCTGCGGGGGATCGGTATGCTCTGGGCACTCAATCAAGAGGGAGGAGCTTTGGCCATGGAATCGGATGCGAAGATAAGCAAGGCGGTTGTGGCGGTTGGCGTGGTGGCGGCCCTGGTGCTGGTGGTGATGCTGGTGTTGCTGGGGCTGCATTACCGGGAACAGAAGACGGTGGACAGGTTGCGGATGATGTCCGATGCCCAGTTGACGCGCTACATCTCGGACGGGATTGCGCGGGCCGGCAGCCGACGCGTGCTGAAACTGGCGGTGGAGGAGAAGAAGGCGAGGGAAGCCAGGTTGGTGGCCGCCGAGCAGGCGGCGGATTCCACGTCCGGCGACTGGTTGAGCAGGGTGGACAAAGCCGATGAAATGGCCCAGTCGGCGGGGATGGTGATCGGCATCGGGATTGGTGTCTTCCTGGCGGTGGTATTCTACTTTCTGCCCACTTACATTGCACGGCGCAGGGAGCACCACAACCTGTTGGCCATCTTCCTGGCCAACTGCTTCTTCGGATGGACGGGCGGCGTGTGGCTGGCGCTGATCGTGTGGGCATGTTCCGATCTCCAGCAACACAGGGCGATAATGGAGATGTACGTGATGATGCATGACCAGGACGGCTACCGCTGATTTGCACCGATCGGTACTGATTGGCGGGAGTGGGAGGGCGTGTTGCGTGGGAGTGTGAATGGTGAACGGTGAATAGTGATCCTCCTTCGTGAAGAAGCTACGGAGTACAAGATGGTAAATGTTGGGTGGCGCCGGGAAGCGCCGATGCAGGATACGGGACGCAGGATGCAGGATACGGGATACAGGGAATGGGTGATGGGGCTGGTGCTGGGACTGGTGGTCTGTGAGATGGCTGCGGGGCAGGTTGCTCCGTACAGGGCATCGGGGCCGGACCGTACTGCCGGGCGCATGCTTGAGAGCACGATCGACGCGTATTTCGTCAAGCTGCGGAACAAGGTGGCTGCGCGTAAGGGGAAGAAGCTGACGGTGGAGGCGTGCGATCATGCGATGGCCGAGGTGGTTCTCGACCTGTGCGACCTGCTTGCGACCAACGGGCCGCACACGGCGGAGATCAGGAAGGCGGGAATCCGGCATGTGCGGTCGAGGGCCTGGCGGGAGAAGGAAGCCGAGGCGAGGGCGGCAATCTGCATCGTTGCCAACCTGTGCGGCGAGCGGGTCGGCGGAACGAACCTTGTGACGCTCGCGAAGGGAACGGGTAAGCCGGAGCTGAGGAGCCTTGCGCTACTGGCGCTTGGCCGGAGCCGGGATCCAGGGCCGGCGTTGGCGCTCGTCCCCCTGCTCGGCGATCCGACGGAGCTCGTCCCCGGAGACCGGCTCGGACGGAGGCTCGGGAAGACGAAGTTCCCGGTGCGGAAGAGCGCGGCCGTGGCGTTGCGTCGGATAGGATTGAAAGTCGAGGAGCCGGCCCCGGACGAGTTCAAGGTGGACGAGGGGAGCGTGGCGGCGTTGCGCAGCCGGCTGGCTCACATCGCCGAGATGAAGAAGCTGAGCAGGAACCTGGATGGGCTGATAACTACGAAACAGTACGACGTTGCCATAAAGAGGCTGGACGGCATCCTGGCCCAAACCAAGGACGAGGAAGTGGTGCCCTCGGTGCTGCTGAAGAAGGTGATATGTTTCTATCGGATGAGACGTCTGGAAGACGCCGCGGCCGCGTGCGAAAAGATCGTCAGAGAATACGCGGAAAGCGAACATGCCGACAAGGCGGCGAGCACGCTGAAGCGGCTGAACGCCAGGTTGGGGAGGGAGTAGGAGGAGCGTGCAGCGTCGATGCGGGATGTGGGAGTGGAGTGGGAAGAGTGCGAGTAGGAACGGTGGGAGTGGAAGGGTAGGCTGGTGCAATCGACGGTCGTGATGGGCATGCTCTTCGGTATCACGGCGGCGTTCAGCCAGTCGCTGTCGTACATTTTCTCGCGGGCCTACGTGGTGAGGCATCCCAGGGCGCCGGGCATACTGCTGGTTTCGTCTCATCTGGTCATGGGCATTGCGGCGCTTGTGGTGCTGCCGTTCGCCTGGTCGCCGGACGTCCCGCCGCTGCGTGCCTACATCTGGCCCTTGCTCGGCACTGCCATGTTCTACGCCACGGGCCAGGCGGGGTTCTTCCTGCTCATGCAGCGGATCGGCGCTTCCCGTGTTGCCCCGTTGCTGGGCTTCAAGATTGTGCTGCTAGCGGTGATAGCAGTGCTTTTCATGGGCGAAAGCCTCTCGCCAAGGCAGGGAGTCGCCGTGTTGCTTTGCTTCGGGGCCACCATGGTGCTTGGCTATTCAGGAGGTCGGCTCGCCCCGGCGTCCGTGGGGTACCTGCTGACTGCTTGTCTGGGCTACTCGCTGTCGGACCTGAACATCCAGGTCCTGACGCGCAGTCTCGAGCCGTTGAGCAGGATACACGCGGCTGTCTATGGCGCGGCCGCCACGTATGTCCTGTGCGGCCTCGTTGCCGCGGGAGCGGCGCTTTTCCTGAGGCGCCGCGTTCTTGCCGACTGGCACATCGCCGTCCCGTTCGCGGCTGCCTGGTTCGTGGGAATGATCTTCCTCTTCGCCTGTTTCGGCACGGTAGGCGCGGTCTTCGGCAACATACTTCAGTCCATGCGGGGCCTGATGTCCGTCATCATCAGCGCATTGCTCGTGCAGCGTGGCATGGAGCATCTCGACGACAAGATGTCAAGGGGGCTGTTGCTCCGCCGGCTCGCGACCGCGGCACTCATGACCCTCGCCATAGTGCTTTACGTCACGGCCCGCCCGGCCGGGTGACGGTTGGCTTTGGTGTGAGGGGGACCCGGTTGCGGCGGAGGCCCGCCGCTCTCCAGGGCTATGGGCGAGAAGCGTGCGCTACTACAGTGCTTTACGTCACGGCCCGCCGGGCCGGGTGACGGTTGGCTTTGGTGTGAGGGGGACCCGGTTGCGGCGGAGACCCGCCGCTCTCCAGGGCTATGGGTGGGAAGCCTGCGCTACTGTGGAAGGGAGTGCAACGCCGGCGCGGGGGATTTTGCTACCGTGGGGTGGGGGTAGCGGGTATACTCACCCGAACTTTCCTGGAAGCGGAGACCATTGATGGCCGGGAGTTTACAGGAGATGCCGGTTGAGAAGATCCGGGAACTGTACGAGCAGCACCGGTTCATGGACGCGTATGCGTTGACGAAGGGCCTCTGGTCGCGCACGGAGCTTGTCGACGAGCTCGGCGCGGCGGAGCTGGTGCTGGCGTGTCGCCTGGCGCACAGGCTGGGTAATCCCGTGCTGGCACGGCGGCTGTACGCTGTCGCCGCGAGCCGATTTCCGGAGCACGAGGCCGTGGTGTATTTCGGCCGCTACTTCGGGCGGCCGAGAGGGACCTACCTGGAGCTGCTCAAGAAGATCGACGGCGCGTCGTATGATTGGATGACTCCCGGGTACCGGGCTTCCGCGCTGGCCTCGGACGCGAGGCTCTGGGCAACGGTCCGCGACATGAAGCGCGCCTACCGCCTGCTGGACGAGGCCGACGCGGTAGGGATGGAAGAAGCGTGGCGCACGGCCTGCAGGAGCCTGGTGCTGACGTTCGACGATAAGTGGACGGAAGCGCGCGCGGCGGCGGAGAAGGCATGGAGCATGTCACCCGGAATGCCGGTGGGCGGCCACGTGCTCGGGCAGGCGCTCGAGAAGACGGGCGAGCTCGAGAAAGCGGCACAGGTGCTCTACGATAGCGCGCGTGAGCGGCAGTGCTACGAGATCGTGGTGATGGCCCTGTTCTACCTGGGGGCCATGGTTGAGCGGACGACGGGGGATGTGCAGGGCACGTGGACCAACCGCACGCACGAGGTGGCCGATTCCCTGGCCGAGCTGGTGCCGTTGGCCAACCGGACAACGCGGAAAAATATCACGAAGTGGAAGCTGAGCGTCGCTTTCACCGAGGGCAGCTACGAGGATCTCGCGGAGATAGATGGGGACGAGCGGCCGACCTCTTTCTTCCACAAGGTGCGGGAGCACGTCGCCGGGAACCCGGACGGCACGCGGGTTATACTTCCGCATGAACCGGTCCGACAGAAGTTCAACACGTGCCTTCCAAGCAGCATGGCGGCGATCATCGGCGGGTGGGGCATCGACGTAGACGAGGACCGTCTTGCCGCCAAGATGACGTATGGAGGGACCCAGAGCGACGTGGCGGCGGACTGGCTGAAGTCGAAGGGCTACCATGTCCGGCATATCACGGTGACCCCGGAGCTTGCGCGGGACCTGATCGATAACGAGATGCCCTTCGTGTTGGTGCTCGAAACGGAGTCCACTTCGCACGCGGTGGCGGTGATCGGAACGGACACGGCGGCGGGAACGCTGATTCTGCACGACCCGTCGTTCCCGCGCATGGGCCACTACCTGTTGGATGACCTGGTGGAGAAGGGACAGCCTCTTGGACCGGAGGGGCTGGTGTTCGTGCGGCCGGACGACGAGGAGAAGCTGGCGTGTATCCCGGAGTCGGCACACGAGCCGATGTCCCTGTCGATCAGGTACGGTGCGGAAACGCGAACGTCGGGATATACGGCCGCCTCGCGCGTGCTTGACGAGTTTTCCGAGAAGTACCCAGACCACCCGATCGAGCGCTTCTGCACGGCACAGCACCTGTCGGGCACGGGACGGACAACCGAGGCGCTCGATATCCTGGAGAAGCTGGCGGAAGGGAATCCGAGATGCATCAGGGCGACGCGTTCGATGATGACGACGATCGCGGAGAGTGACGACGTTGCGCGGTTGCGAGAGGCGTTGGAGGAAGCGGTCACGCGCCGGGCGTTGCCGGGCATCAACATGAGAGGCACGTGGCAGCACCCGCCCACCTACTACGTGTGCCGATACGCGGACCTGCTGAAGCTCAGCGCCGACACGTTGCCCCGGGCGAAGCAGCTGATCGCCAGGGCGTTGCGCTGCAGCCCGTACGACGGCTTTGCCTATCACGTCTGCGGCGACATTCACCAGGACGCGGACGAGCACGAGGAGAGCCTGTTGCCGCTGAAGATCGGCGCATTGCTCACCGAGGAGGACGATCATTCGGCCCGCGCCTTCTGCGACGCGGCGCGGCTGGCCGGGCGGGAGGAGGAAGGACTGGAGTTCCTGCGGTCCAGGGCGGAACGCATGTCGGACCTGGTGCGCGGCCGGGCGGCGTGGGGTGCTGTTGCGCAGGCCTACTTTGACTACGGGTATCCAGGGCGCGCGCTCAAGGTGTTGGAGAAGATCACGGCCGCGGATTCGCCTCCCGAGCTCCTGTTCTACGCGGCGCGTGTGTGGGTGGAGCTCAGCGACTGGGATAAGGCCGAGCAATGCGTGTCGATGCTGGAAGAGAAGGGCGCTGAAGCGCTCAAGTTGTTCCTGGCGGCGAAGTGCACGGTGCTCGAGCGCCGGGGCCGTTGGCGCGAGGCGCTGCCGGTAGCGGGAAGATGGGTCGAGGAGATCCCGCAGTCGATGGAGGCGCGCGATACCTACATCCGGCTGTTCGCGAAGGACAAGGGGCAGCAGGCGGCCGTGGAGCTGGCGCGCCGGTGGATCGCGGAGCGGCCCGGGCACGAGAGGCTCGAGCAGTGCCTGGTCGAGCGGTTGGACCTGGTGGGCGACAGCGAGGGCGCGAAGGCGCTCCTGGAGGACAGGCTGCGACGGAATAGGCATGACGCCTGGGCGTGGCGGGAACTGGGCCATCGGCTGCTGGGGGTCTACCAGCAGTCGTCGGCATCGAGTCGGAAGGCCCTGGCCGCCGACCTGGACAAGGCGATTGACGAGGCGGTCAGGACCGGCCCGGACAACTGTGCGACGGTCGCGCTCCTGGCGGGGCGGAAGGAGGCCGACGGGCAGGCGGCCGAGGCGGTCGACCTCTACCTGCGGGCAGTCAAGCTGGAGCCCTCTTACGATTTCGGGTACGGCCGTGCGTGCCGGCATCTGCCGGGCTTGCCGCGCGAGGAACAGGACCGGGTGCTGGGCGAACTGAACCAGTGCATCTTGCGCTGCGTCGGCCAGCTGCACGGCGCGCGGGCGCTGGCCTTCGAGATCGCTGACCTTCGAGGACCCGCGGAGGCGGAGAAGTTGGTGCTGTCGTGGAAGGAAACCCGGAAACGCGACCCCGAGCTGGCGGAAGCGCATGCGGACATACTGCTGGAATACCGGCAGAGCCGCGAGGATGCGGAGAAGGCGTCGCGGCTCCTGGAGGAAGCGATAAAGCAGTTCCCATGGCATATGGGGCTGCTGCGTTCTAAGGCGCGGCTGCATAGCGTGATGCTCGACGAGGAAGCGGAGATCGGCGCGGCCCGGGAAATCATGCGGCGGGAGCCAACCGACGTTACCGCGCGAATCGCGCTCGCGCATGTTCTTGGCAGGCGCAAGAAGCTGGACGAGGCGCGGGCGCTGTTGGAGGAAGCGACGAGAGTATCGCCCCTGAGTGTTGAAGCCTGGAACGGCCTGGCGAGGCACGAATGGGAGAACAACCGGCCGCTGGAGGCGCTTGACCTTCTCCGCCGCGGGCTGGAATTGATGCCGCACAGAACCGCGCTTCGCGATCATCTCATAGAGCGCCTGTTCGAGATGGGGGACAGCGCCGAGGCGATAGAACACGCGCGCGAAGGAGTTCGTCTCCGGCCCGACGAGGCATACGCGTGGTACCTGCTGGGCAGCGCGCTGAGCCGGGGCGAGAGGCATACCGATTTCGTGGAAACGGAGCAGGCCTACAGGAAGGCCCTGGAATGCGACAGGGGGTTCTACGGCGCAGCAGACGATCTCGCGTGCCTGTTGGTGCAGCGGCAGCGGTACGCGGATGCACGGAAGCTGCTGGACGAGCAGATAGCGGACCAGCCTGACGACAGCCGTCCGCGTGGCCGGCTGGCCTGGACAATCCGCATGGAAGGCAGGAAGGCTGACGCAATTGACGCAATGCATGCGGCGCTACGGGACTACCCAAGGTACGGCTGGGGCTGGGCGTGCCTGATGGAGTGGCTGGAGGAGGACGAGAACTGGGACAAGGTGAAAGAGATCCTGGCGACCTGGCCGGAATCCGCGAGGGACATGCCGCAACTTCGCGCGCACCGGCTCGAGCTGCTGGGGCGCGCGGACGAGGATGCCGCGAAGCTTGATGCGGAGTGGGACAAGCTGCTGGACGATTTCCCGCAGGACAGGAACATCCATCTTCGCAGACACGATATTCTCTGGGACCAGGAAAGGAAGAGCGATGCCCGGGCGGTGCTGGACAACTGCCTGCGTCTTCACGGCGACTCGTCCTACGTGCTGCAGCGCGAGGCGGTGCACCTGGGCGACAAGGGGGAGAAGGAGAAGACGCTCGAGGTGGTGCGGAAGATCTGGATCCGGCCGCACGGAACGGAAAGCTGGCCGGATCTGGCGGCGTGCGACGTGTTACGGGACCACAACTGGACTGCCGCAGGGGTTCAGCTGTGCCGTTCGCTTATCGAGGATTCCTACAGGATAGGCCTGGGCGCGTTCTCGCGGATGGTCAGGTTCGACCTGCAAACGAACGCGTACCGCGCGGGCTCGATGTTGAAGCTGCTGAAGAATGTGCCGTGGGACGCGGCGGAGTACGTGGCCTGTGTTCTGTCGACCCTGGGAGATCTGGGGCACGGGAAGGCGGCGCTTTCGTACTGGCGAGCCAACCGGGAGGCCTGGCAGATCGAGACGGCAATATGGCAGCAGGTCGGTCACATCCTTCTCGACCAGAGTCGGCGCCGGGCCAGGGCGTTCCTGGCCGACTGGCGGAACCAGAAAGGGGTAGACATGTTCATCGTGTGCAACTACACGATGGCGTTGCGGGGCAGCGAGGTGGAGGGGCACCTGGGCGATCGGCTGGAGGAGATCCACACGAACAGCTGCGATGCGCTGGAACGGCTGGAACATGACTGGACGGCCAGGTACCTCGTGCTCAACATGTGCGAGGCGGCGCTGCGCCTCGGACGGTACGACGTGTTCCTTGCGCATATGGACGAGTACAGGGCCTATGTCGAGCTGGAGCCGGATGACTCCAGGCATTACATGTCGGCGACGTACGGCTACATGCCGGGGATTCTGCTGGTGTTCGACAAGCTGTTGCGGCTGGAGAAGCCGGGAAAGGGGCAGCTGGCCGGGCTGGAGGAGGAGATGGCGAAGCAGGCGCTCCGGTCGAACGTTCCGAAGTGGGTAGTGGCGGATTGGTTCGCCTGCCTGGAGCGCGTCAGCCCGGGCGCGGCAACGTTCGGCAAGCGGCTGCGTTGGCGGGCGAGACGATTCTTTGCGTTCTTGTTCTAGTGGGAGCGGGACACGGACACAACGGACGGAACGGATGGAAGGCCGGGCATCGGACGTTGAAGTGGATGAGAATGGCGAGGAGGTAGAAGATGATTAGGGAGATTGCGCGGTTGGCTTGCAGCTTTCTGCCCGCCCTGGTGGCGGCTCTGGCGGCGATCGGGGCGGTATATGCCCTGAGATGTCTTTTCCGGCGGCGCCCGGTTTTCGCGCACCGTTACACGTTCCAGAGGAACCTGTTGATCCTGATCATCATAGCGATCGGCGTGGTCAGCGTGCTGCTGGTGCTGCCGATGGAGGAGAACGTTCGTTCGGGCCTGATGCAGCTGGTCGGGGTGCTGGTCGGCCTGGCGGTTGCGCTGTCATCCACGACATTCGTGGGGAACGCGATGGCCGGGTTCATGTTGCGGATAGTGCGGAGCTTCGGCTCGGGCGCGCTGATCCAGGTGGGGGACCACGTTGGCCGGGTTTCGGAGCAGGGCGTGTTCCATACGGAGCTACAGACCGAGGACGGGATCCTGATAACCATCCCGAACATGCATCTGGTCACGAACCCGGTGTTGCTGATACCCGAGGAGGAGCCGATTATATCGGTGACGGTCTCCCTGAGCTACGATCAGAATCACCACACCGTGGAAGCGGCGTTGTGTTCCGCCGCGAAGGCCGCAGGGCTGGCGCATGGCTTCGTGCAGATCGTGGAGCTGGGTGACGACTCGGTGAAATACCGCTGTGCGGGCGTGCTCACGAAGGCCATCTCGCTATCGGCCGCCCGCAGCAGGTTGTGCATCGGAGTGCTCGACGCGCTGCACAGCGCGGGAGTCGAGGTGGTGTCGCCCAGTTTCATAACCCGGCGCAGCCTGGCCACGGACGAACCGGTGATACCGAGTGAGCCGGGCCCGGACGAGGAGAGAAAAGTAGCCGACTCACCGCCTCCGCACAGGCTGTTCGACAAGGCCAGGCTTGCGGGATCGATTGCGGTGTTGCGCGAGGAAATGTCGCGCGTGGTGGCGGAGGAGCAGCGCCTCGCGAAGGAGCTCGCCGCCAGCAGCACCGGCACGGAGGAGCGCACCGGGCTGGAGCGGCGGCTCGCCGAGTGCACGGCCCGGAAGGAAAGGCTGGGCCGACAGGTCGCAACGGCGGAGCAGGATCTTGTGGAGCAAGATGATTCGTTGATGTAGGAGTAGGAGTGGGAAGGGAATTCATCGCAAAGATGGCGAAGAACCTGGGGCAGCGTGGCCGCAGCCAAAGGAGAATGTGACAGAATGATTAAGGTCGAAATGATTGGACGAGTTGGGCGCCGGATTCAGAAGAGCGGCAAAATGATTATGGGGCTGAAGTACCTCAGGCATTCCTGCCTGAGGTTCCGGGGGTACGACGAGAACCTGCAGCCGGTGACGCGGACGGTTCGTCGGCTGGTTATGGTTATTGTGATGACGCTTCCGGGGCTCGTCCGTGGCGCGGCAGCATCGGGGCTGGTGAACGTGACGGTTGACGAAACGACCGTGATACAGAAGGAGTTCAAGGGGATTGGGTTCGAGGTATCGGTGGCGGTGGCTGAGATCACGCCGAACGAAGTGGACGAGGTGTTCGCGAAGCGGTGGCAGCAGATCAACCCGAGCCACGCGCTGATTGGCTACGCGGACTCGTGGGACTGGGATCGTGTTGTGCCGTTCATGAAGCGGGTCCTGGCCGGCAGCGACATATGGCTGACGCCGGGCGATCCGTCCGCGAGCAAGCGGCTGCGCGAAGCGGGCATCAAGAATGTCAACGCGCCGCCGCCCGGGGCGAAGGAGATCGATGTCGGTGCCGGTGATGCGGAGGGAGGGCTGAAAGCGGTCGAAGCGGCGATGAAGGCGATGAACAGCGGCGCGTCGGCGGTGACCTACGTGTCGTTCTGTGACTCGCCGAACGGTGAGCATCGGGGGATGTTCGAGTGGAAGCGGCCGGGATTTCCGACGCGGCCCACCTACTACGCGGCCGGAATGCTGGCGCAGTACGTCAAAGGGCCTGCGACCGTCTTCAAGGTAACAAGCGACCTGCCCGATCTGCAGATGGCATACCTGAAGAGCCGCGACGGGCTGGTGACGCTGATAGCCGTAAACAGGAGCAAGAAGAGAATCGGGTTCAAGCTGCACGACTCGCAGCGGAAAGGCACGGAGATGCGGCAGTACAACTATTGCGTGACCAACCCGCCAACGTTCCGGTTTGGCGACATGCAGCAGTGGGGCAGCGTGCTGGGCAAGGGAGGACACGGCAGGGGATCGACGTTCTCGGTGCCTGGGGAGACGCTGGCGGTGCTACGGACCGTTGGCGACCGGGAGCCGCCGGAGCAGATTCGGTTCGTGGACGTGTCGGAAGCTGAAGGCGGCGGCAACCTGCTCAAGTGGGATGCGGTCGTCGACAAGGATCTGTGCTACTACCGCGTGTACCGGATGAACATGAAGAACATTCGCTTCGCGAAGAAGACGCACATCGGGTCAACGCAGGCCACGCAGTTCGCGGACAGGGATCCTCCGAAGGGCAAGAAGGCGTATTACGGCGTGGTGGGCGTGGATGTGCACGGCAATTGTGAGAAGTGAGGGGGGGAGTAGGGGAGGTTTCGGGTTTCAGGTGTCAGCTCCAGAGGTGGGAGTAGGACGGACGAGGATGAGGGTGAAGATGGTGGGACTGATGGTTTCGGTGCTGGCGGCGGGAGTCGTTTGTGCCGGGGGCGCCGACGGCTATACGGATGCCGAGCTGCGACTCGCGTTTCCGGCCGAGCTGGCGGGGATGCGCTACGGGGGCGTGCACAAGTACGGCCGGCCCGGGCTGGGATACAGCGTGCGGTACGACGGCCCCAATCGGCTCAAGGTCGACATCTACGTCTGCGACAACGGCGCTCCCTCGATCCCGAACGGCTGCGACAACGAGATCGTTAAAGCCGAGGCGCTATCGCTGGGCAAGGTGCAATTCCACGGCCACATCCGGGCTACGATAGCCCCGGCGAAGAGCGATGAGGCCAAGCCCGGCCGTTGACGCGCCGGAATACCTGGACGGGTGAGCGGGTGGTTGGGTATGATGGGGTATGTCAAGGGATTGCGTTGCGGTTGACAGTTTTGTCAACGAGATGAGCGCGGAGCTGGCCCGTGCCAAGCTCGAGGCGTCCGGTGTCGAAGCCTTCCTTTCGCCCGACAATTGCGGGGGCGTACGCCCGGACATGCAGGCGGGTACCGGGATCAGGGTGATGGTCGCGGAGGAGGACGTGGAGCGGGCGCGCGACGTACTCAGCAAGAAGGAAGAACTCGCGCTCCCGCCGGATTTTGTTCCGCCGCCGGTTCCCGAGGAGCCGGTGCGACCGCTCAATCCGTATGCAGTGCTGGGATTCTGCATCCTGGGTGCCGCTGCTGTCCTGGGACTGGTCTTCTCTCGAGAGATCGCGCATTTCATTCTGTCCGTGATGTCCGCCCCGAACTACGAGTTCGTACTGGTGCCGGCGGCTACAGACGATGCGACGGTGGCCAGGGTTCGGGACGTGATAGCCGGCAGGCTGCAGGCGGCCGAGATTCCCTGCCGGATCGAGTTGGCGGACAACGCGCAGCTGAGGCTGGCGGTGAAGCTGTCCGATAAGGCCACGACCAACTCGGTTCGCGAGCTTCTGCGGCGACACGGCGACCTGCGCTTCCGGCTGGTGCACAAACAGAGCGACACGATGGTAGCCGGTCTCTTTGTCTCAGGAGCGGCCCCTAAGGGGTACGTACCGGACACGACGTCGTGGCAGAGATGCTACCGTCGGGATCCGGGAGTGCCGGACGGCGAAGCGGCATCGGGCGAAGAGCTTGGCGCGTTCCGGGTTCCGTCACCGGCATACGAGTTCATGCTGATGAGGAAGGGAAAGGACGAAGAGACCGTTTGCCAACCGTATTTCGTGAAACGCCGGGCCGAGATGACGGGCGAGCACATCGAGAATGCGTCGGTGAAGTTCGACGGCATGGGGAGGCCGATGATTGCGATTGCCTTTGACGCGAAGGGGGCGAAGCAGTTTGCGCATGTGACAGGAGACCACGCTCCGGGCGGGGCGCGCAACCCGGACGTGCCGCAGGGAAGGCAGCTGGCGATAGTGCTGGACGGCATTCTTCACTCGGCGCCGGTTATCAAGCAGGCGATCTTTGGGGGCAAGGCGGAGATCTCGGGGGCTTTCAGCATGGACGAAGCCGAGGTGCTTGCCTCGGTGCTGCGCGCGGGCATCCTGCCATGCCCGGTCGAGATCGTGGGGGAGAGGGAGCTGTAGGACCACGGACGGAACGGACAAGTGGGACGGGGCTACTGGTTCCAGAGGCGGAAGTTGGCTGTCTTGAGCGTGTCGGTTAGCTTGCGCCGTTTGGCTTCGGCGAGGAGCTCGCGTTCCACACCCAGGCCGAACTGTTCGACGAGATGCCGCATGGCGCTCTCCAGCCGGTTGTGGCGGGTCCATTCATCCTGGTTTTCGGGGCGCCTGGTTATGCCCGAAGCCTGGACCATATCGAGTGCATGCCGGGCGAGGAGCAGGTCCTGGTTGTCGTAGGGCGCGGAAGGAAGTTCATCGGAGACTATGCGTGCCCCGTCCAGCGCGAGGTACTTCATGGGTCCGTTCAACAGCTTGGAGAGGGCCTGTGCCGCGCATCTGCGCTTGCGGAAATGGGCGACCTTCTTCCCCTTGATGTGGACCGCCTCGATATAGGGGTCCTCGACGGCGACGACGCGCAGCAGGGGGACATGTGACATGTTCCAGGGCCCGTGCGGGTGGAACAGGAAAGTGCTGGCGATGGTTCGATGTCCGCCATAGCCGCGGGCAATGTGCCGGTAGGCCCGGATCGAGAACGCCTTTTCCTTTGTATCCATCACGAGTGAAGTCAACAGGTTTCCCGGTATCTGTACGGACTCCTTCCGTCCGCGGTACGCGCCGGGGTTGTATGACGAGGTTACCTGGTGGAAGCTCAGGTTACATGCAATCGGGAAGTCGATTCCGGCCCCCTGTTGGTACATCTGATGATTGAACATGGCGTAAACCGCGAGGCGACGCACGGCAAGCGTGCTGACGTTCTTGTCGGGATGCTGCGCCAGGACCCAGGCGGCGTAGACGGCGCGCGGGACGTTGTTCTCGTCGAGGAGCGGGGCCAGCGTTTTTGCGGTACGGTCTCCCGCGCATGTCGTAAGCACTCGGAGCGCGCAGTCTTCCGTGGCCGTTCCAAGGTGCGATAGTATGTCGTTTTCCCTGATGATCCGTTCACCTTCGCCAACGCAGGGGATGTCCTGCAGGCGCTTGGCGGTCATCAACCTGACGTTCCGCTTCTCGTGACGCAGCAGCCTGCCCAGGAGGGCCAGGGCCTCGTCCCGGTTGCCGCCGTACTTGGCCGAGAGACGTGCAGCGGCTCCGGCGACGTTCGGATCGGATGATCTCAGGAGATGATCCGCAGGCTTGCCACCGGCCTCGAGCCCGTATCTCGCCACGGTGTCGAGCATCTGGGCTACCTCGTACTTGCCGATGGCGGACAGTGGCATTGCGGCGGCGAGGCGTTCGAGAACGGTCAGGATCTGCCGGTCGAACCGTTTCTGCTTGTCGCGCGCGGCGACCTTGGCGTACTCGCACAGGACGGGCAGGCGCGTTTCCTTCGACATGAGCGGCCCCAGGAACGGGGCAATGTCGTCTTCGATCTGCCAGAGGGACTTGGGCAGGAGCGCTGCGTGGACATTGCCGAGCTTCTCGCGGAACGCGTGGAAGATGCGCAGCTTGTCCTCGTTCGGCATTTCCCAGCGCGCGATTGCGCGGAGCACGTCCTCCGTCCTGAACTGGTTGCGGAGGAGGTTGATCAGGGTCATGACATGCTCGATGGATTCCGGCCTGCTGTCGATCGCGAGTGAAGCCGCTGTGAATTCGCCTACGCGCCAGCTCCGTTTCTCCTTCTTCATGAGGCGCCGGATCTCCGGCAGGGCTTCCTTGTCCTGCCATTCGGACAGGATGATGAGGGCGGGAGTAGGGTTGTCCGATTGAAGGTTGCGCATTACCAGGGGACGTATCTCCTTGCGGTCAAGCTTGGCCAGCTTGCTCCACCACTCAACGCGGGTCTTGCGGCTTGCCTTGAACAGGCGGCTGGAGTCGCCGAGGAACGAGATCTGGTCGTCGGTCAGCCCGTGTTGTTTGGGGTCAACCTGCGCCAGGGCCTTGAACGCGTCGACGGCGACATGCCATGAATGGTTAGTGGTCATCGATTGGAGGTAGGGGATAGCCGACGGGTGTCCGATCCGGCCGAGGCGTCGCAGGTGCTCTCTATTGTCCCAGTCCGAACGGTTATCGGAGGGCGGTGGGAGCAGAAGAGCGACGGCTTTTGCCTTGTCCCCGAGAGCCTCGGCAATATCGGCCCGGCGCTCGGCGGCGGGCACCCACGTGGGATCGTCCAGCGCCTTGGCAAGTGTTTTCGCCACGCCACGGTCCTCGCTGAAGCGGCAGAGCGCGACGGTGGCCTGCGCTCTGAGTTGGTGTCCGCGTTTCCGGGCGATGCCGTGGAGAGTGTCCTTGATTTCGGGGGCCGGGTCCGTCTGCTGGAGCAGCGAGAGGCATCCGGAAGCGACGCGGAGTTCTTTGTCGTTCAGGCCCTTGAGCAGGTACGGGATGACCTGTTCGATGCGAGCTAGACGCCATGCGAAAAGGTCTGTTTGCCGGAGAAATCGACGCGATTCCGCAGTTCGTTTTTGAAAAGAATGCCATAACGTTCTAACCTGCAAGTAGTTAAAAACACGAAAACAGGAGAGAAGAC
>Ga0272442_10005672_pt1 | contig 16617 bp, 17 predicted proteins | sample SSMForm2O_FD_200262 | JGI IMG/M metagenome (GOLD analysis project Ga0272442, IMG submission 200262) | Marine sediment archaeal communities from Little Sippewissett salt marsh, Falmouth, MA, United States - SSM-Form-2O | ecosystem: Environmental > Aquatic > Marine > Wetlands > Sediment ... | reverse complement strand
TCTTAGTATCCCAGTCTTTCCCCTACCAGGATAACATGGATATCTCTGCCCATGGTGGCTCTTTCAAGGATAAGCAGTGCCCTGCAGACCCTTTGAGATCCCTTGCAATCCATACAATGACCGGTTTTTGAGCAGGGAGTATCGATGTTCAACCTGATCGCATTTGGTGGTGTGGCTTCATCTCTTACTCTCTGTATGGCGGTCTGAACATCGGGAACCAGCTTGTTGATTCCCACGACAAATATAAGCCTGCCTGGTCCCCAGGCCATTCCGCTGACCCTGTTGCCTATCCCGTCGATGTTGACGAAAATTCCGTCATAGGTCAGTGCATTGGTGCTTGTCAGAAAAACATCAGCGCTATTTTCGTTTTTCAGTCTTTCGGGTTTTTCCTCGGGTTTAAGGGAGGGGTCCCAATGATGAAAGATCTGATTACCCCTTTCCTTAAGAGCCGCCATGGCTCCGATCTCCCTTATGGTTACACTTCCGGGAACACCCACTGAAGCTCCTTCCGGTATAAGTGCCATTACTTCTCTCAGGGCGTCTTCACGATCTTCCACATATTGAGCTGAGTACCCCTTGTCGGACAGGGCTTTTACAATATTTTTTCCGAGAAGCCTGTTTTTTTCTTCCTGGGCTTCCTGTAAGGGTGAAGGTCTGTTCTGAGGCATCTGATGGAACCTCCTTTTCTTATTCAGTTCAACATCATGAACTCTGAATATGATTACAAACATGGAAGAATTTGTCTATAGTCTGAAGGGATTAGATGGGTCTGCATGAAGAGTGTACATCATTGCTTGCCATTATGAGTGTATGTATGGAAAGAAGATGTAATACTGTCAAGTATGTAAGCTTGACAGTACCTGGGTCTACAACTATAATCTTCTTTGCTGTTTATTCTGGAGGTGATCCAGGTGAGCAATATGCCTTCCCTTGAAAAACGGATAAATCTTACGCAACTTTATGATCTCTATGCTCCGGCTCTTACAGAGCGACAGAGAGAGGTTTTCGAGCTCCATGAGATCATGGATCTTTCTCTCGGCGAGATATCTGAAAGAATAGGCGTTTCAAGGCAGGGGGTCCATGATTTCCTGCAAAGGGCCATGGAAAAACTGGTATCCATGGATGAAGAACTCCGTTTTTCAGCCAGGATCCGGCAATATGAAGCTATGTTAGAGGATTTGAAAGTTCTTATAGTCAATTACAGGAATATATTACCGGGGGAATTTCTGGAAAAGGCAGAACAGACTCTGGGATTAAAGGGAGAATAAAATGTTTGATGCCCTAAGGGAGCGACTGGAAACCGTTTTTGAAAACCTTCGGGGAAAAGGGAAACTCACAGAGGAAGATGTTACGAATGCCCTTCGTGAGGTCAGAAGAGCCCTTCTCGAAGCAGATGTTGATTACAAAGTGGTCAAGACCTTTGTGGCAAATGTAAAAGAAAGGGCTGTAGGCCAGGAAGTTCTTGGATCCATCACACCAGGACAGCAGGTCATCGCGATAGTCTACGAGGCCCTGGTCGAACTGATGGGGAAGGAAAGCAGTTCCCTCAGTATTTCATCCAATCCTCCCAGCATATATATGATGGTCGGTCTTCAGGGAAGTGGTAAGACCACTACTGCTGTTAAACTTGCCAACCTCCTGAAAAAGGGACATAAACCAATGGTAGTAGCATGCGATCTTCGAAGACCTGCAGCCGTGGAACAGCTTCGTATCCTTGCTTCTCAGGCAAAGGTGGACTTCTTTGGCCCAGAGGATATCAATACAGATCTTTTCGTTCTCGTGAAAAATGCCCTGAAACATGCCCGGGAACATCTTATCGATGTAGTCATTTTTGATACCGCGGGCAGGATCCAGGTGGATGAAGAACTGATGGAAGAGGTCGAAAAGCTCTCCGAAGTCCTTTCTCCACACGAAAGCCTTCTGGTTGTTGATTCCATGACTGGACAGGAAGCAGTCCGGGTGGCTTCTGCCTTTCACCAGAGACTTACAATCACGGGATTGATCCTGAGCAAGCTGGATGGGGACGCCAGAGGAGGTGCTGCCCTTGCTATCAAGGAAAGCACAGGGCTTCCAGTCAAGTTTGCAGGTACAGGAGAGGGAATTTCTGCTCTTGAGACCTTCGACCCAAGACGGATGTCGCAGCGTATCCTGGGTATGGGAGATGTAGAAGGACTTGCGGAAAAAGTAAAATCCATCACATCACCTGAAGAAGTCGATAAACTGAGCAGAAGCTTCAAGAAGAACAGGCTTACCATGGAAGATCTTCTGATGCAGTTCGAACAGATCGAGAAAATGGGTCCACTGGACAAGGTGATCGATATGATCCCTGGTGCAGGGAAGATAAGAGAATTAAAAAATGCTGATGTGGATACGAGAAGGATAAAACAGACCAAAGCCATAATCCAGTCAATGACGGTTGAAGAAAGAAGAAACCCTCAGATCATCAAGGGAAGCCGTCGCAGGAGGATCGCCAAAGGGTCCGGAACAAGCGTCCAAATGGTGAATCAGCTGCTTAAGCAGCATATTCAAATGAATAAATTATGGAAACAGTTCGGTAAGAACAAGAAATTCAAAGGCATGAAAATGCCAGGCAGTTTATTCTGATATCCCTTGCAGGGATATATGGAGAATAAAAAACTCAAGTATCGTATAAATTACAGGAGGTGTTTGTTTTATGGCAGTAAGAATCAGGCTGGCACGACACGGCCGGAAGAAAAAACCCTTTTATCGTCTTGTAGTAGCAGACTCGAGATCTCCCAGGGACGGGCGTTTCATTGAAATGCTCGGTACCTATGATCCCATGATAGAACCTGCTGATATAAAAATAGACGAGGAAAGGGTCCTGCACTGGCTCAGCGTAGGTGCTTCTCCTTCAGATACGGCAAGGGGTCTTCTGAAAAAAGCCGGTGTATGGGATAAATTCCAGGACAGTAAAAAGCAGGCTGAATAGCCATGCCGGACTACAGTTCCCTGGTAGAGTTTATCGTTAAGAGACTTGTCACTCATCCTGATGATGTCCAGGTAACTTCATCTTCTGACGGAGAAGGTGTCATCAGGATACTTATCAGTGTCCGCCAGGAAGATATCGGTCGCGTGATCGGTAAAAGGGGCGCCACTATCAATGCAATAAGACTTGTTACGAAAGCCTCTGCTGTCAAGAGCAGTGAACGGGTAGATGTAGACATTCAAGAGTGAGGTGTGGTTTTGTCGATCCAGGATCTGGTAGATATTGGTAGGATCATTGGGCCCCATGGCATCAATGGAATTGTCAAGATTCACCCATTGACCGATTTCCCGAAGAGGTTTGAGGCCATGGACATGCTGGATGTGTATGAATCCGAAGGACACTTTTATGCTCATTTCAAAGTCCTTGAAATGAAATATATTCCGGCCAAGGGCTATTTCTTCGCCAGACTAGGCGAAATAAACTCCAGAAATGAAGCAGAATCCCTGAGAGGATTTCTTGTCAAGGTACCTGCCGGACAAAGGGTTCAGTTGCCGGAGGATGAATATTGGATCGATGATATCATCGGGCTCGAGGTTGTCGATATGGAACAAGGTACTGTCCTTGGAAATATCAGTGGTGTTTTCCCGTCAGGTGATACAGATATATATCAGGTTCTGACAAAGAATGGAGAGACACGTTTCATTCCTGCAGTATCAGAGTTCATTCGACTGATCGATATTGAGAGAGGGCTGATCCAGGTAGTCCTTCCTGAAGGATTATGGGAATAATGAAGATCACAATTATTACTGCCTTTCCGGATCTTATGGATTCTTTCGTATCCACCAGTATACTGGGAAGAGCAGTTAAGGATGGTCTTCTCGAGATAGAGATCAGGGATCTCAGAAATTACGCCGAAGGCAGTTACAGGCAAATAGATGACTATGCTTTTGGCGGTGGCGGCATGGTGCTTATGGCAGAACCCCTGAAAAGGGCGATCGATCATGCCCTTTCTTCAAGAGGAAAGGGGAAAGTGATCTATCCCAGCCCCCAGGGAGGGGTTCTGACCCAGGAAACTGTTGAAAGCCTTGCTTCAGTGGACCATCTTATTTTCATCTGCGGTCACTATGAAGGTATCGATGAGCGAATTACAGAGAAATATGTGGACCTTGAAATTTCCATAGGTGACTATGTCCTGACCGGAGGAGAGATCCCCACCATGGCGATCATAGATGCCGTTTCCAGGTTATTACCGGGTGTAGTCGGTAAACAGGAGGCCGTTGTGGAAGATTCATTCTACAGAGGTATGCTCGACCATCCCCATTACACCAGACCTTATTCCTGGGATGAGACCTCCTCGCCTGAAATTCTTATATCCGGCAACCAGAAAGCTATCGAGAAATGGAGAAGACAAAAGGCAGCCGAAAGGACCCTCTCTCGAAGGCCGGATCTCCTGAGCAGGGCAAATATCCATCCTTATCTCGATAAGGGTGTCTATGTTGCCCTTGTTCATCATCCTGTCCTTGACAGGAAAGGGGAACGTTCCACAGCAGCTGTCACGGGCCTGGACATTCACGATATCAGCAGGACCTGCCGTACATACGGGATAAAACGTTTTCTTATCATCACGCCTATAGGCAGTCAGAGGGATCTCGCACGGGATATAACCCGTCACTGGACCGAGGGATATGGGGCGACCTTCAACCCGCTTCGTGGAGAAGCATTGAAGCTGGCTAAAGTGTTCCCCTCGATCGATAGATCCATTGAATGGGTTAAAAGCAAAGAGAAAAAGGAGCCTTATGTGGTTTCCACAACTGCCCAGTTACGACAGGATTCTGTCCACTGGATGGAATTGAAAAAACTTTTCCTCACCCTGGATCGACCTGTAATATTGCTTTTCGGGACTTCCTGGGGACTGGAAGAGGAAGTGTTTCAGAGAAGTGATTCCGTCATGCAGCCCATAAAAGGCGGAATGAACGACTATAATCATCTATCTGTAAGAAATGCTGTAGCCATAACCCTGGACCGTTTTTTGGGTTTCAGATGAAAAGACCGGGAACGACCGGATCTAACATTATTTTTGCAATAGGGAGGTATATTTAATGGACCCCAAGATCAGACTTGTGGAGAATAAGTTTCAGAAGGATGACATCCCTTCCTTTGGACCGGGTGATACAGTCAGAGTTCATGTCAAGGTCACCGAGGGGAGCAGAGAAAGAGTTCAGGTTTTTGAGGGTGTAGTTATTGCCCGTAAACATGGGGGAGTCAGCGAGACCTTCACTGTGAGGAAAATATCCAGTGGAATCGGAGTTGAAAGGATATTCCCTCTACATTGTCCTTCAATAACCAGGATCGAAGTTAAGAGATTTGGCGATGTGCGTCGTGCCAAGCTTTACTACCTTAGAAAGAGAAGCGGTAAGGCTGCAAGGATAAAGGAGAAAAGATTTTTTTAAGATCCAGTATTGACGCTTCCTTTCAAGACTATTATAATAGCCTTCGCTGCGCGGGGGTGGCGGAACTGGTAGACGCGCTAGACTAAGGATCTAGTGGCCACTTACGGCTGTGGGAGTTCGAGTCTCCCCCTCCGCACCACCGATCACAAGAGGGAACGCTAATTGCGTTCCCTCTTTCTTTTTTGGGGAAGAAGTTCAATAACACTGAATCAGTGTCCTCCAGCCTGGAGTTTAAGTTATAATCAAACAAATTCAACTTACTACCAATATAGATTTAACACTTCAGTCTTTTGGAAGGGGCACCGTTCATGGGACCAGATAACAGGCTTAATGCACTGTTTGAACCGGAAAAGATAGCAGTCTATGGAGAAGCGGGTTCCCCGGGCAGTTTCTTTTCCAGGTGCATTATGTTCCTCAAGTCTTCTCGCTTCAAAGGCAGACTTTTCCCTGTTAATGAAGAATACAGCCAGGTTATGGGAGTGAAATGTTTCAGGGACATCGCTTCCATTCCCGAAATTCCCGACCTGATACTCATTGAATCCTCCATGGAGAACCTTTTGGAAATAATAACTGCCTCTGCGGAAAAAGGAATTCCTTTCGGGATAATTTTTTCAGCTTTTCAGAATCAAGCTTTTAAAGAACAGTTGAAAACTCATGCCAGGTATCTGGGGATGAGGCTACTCGGGCCTAATTCACAGGGCATACTGAATCTGGCCCTGGGAATTCCCCTGACCTGCTCTATCGATCTTACTCTGGAACCGCAGCAGGATTCTCATATTGCTCTTGTCTCACGGAGCGGATCTCTCGCTTTTGCATGCTTTACAGCAGCCCGTGAAAGGGGAGTAAAGTTTCGCTATCTGGTTACGACAGGTGATCAAGCCGATCTGGATGACCTTGAAATAGCGACGGGGCTTCTGAAAGACAAACACATTGACCTTATCATCCTTTATCTTGAAGATGTGACTGAAGGAAGCAGGCTTCTGAACCTTTTTCAGGAAGCAGGAAAACATGATGTTGCTCTGGCAGTTCTCAAAGCTTCATCTCAACAGCTTTCCTCCCTGTCATCAAAATATGAGATTTCAGGATTTATCGATGAGGAGGAAATCTGGGAAGCTGCTTTCGAACACTATGGGGTCATCAGGTTGAGAGATGTGGAGGATATCCCCAATCTTGCTTCTCTATTTTCACTTAGACAGAAACCCCGAGGCCCACGGGTCGGGTTATTAAGCTCGTCAAGAGGAGCAGGAATCCTCATGTCAGATCACTGCAGAAATTACGGTCTCCAAATGGCGGATCTTTCACCGGATACCAGGGAGAAACTTGAGAGGATCCTGCCGGCTCATGGTTCCTCCAAGAATCCTGTCAATCTTACATCTCTGACCATGGAAGATCCGGGGATCTTTGAGAAGAGCCTGGAGATACTACTCAATGCGGATGAAACCGATGTGATCATACCTGTCATAACAACAGCAAGGAAGCAGACTGCAGAAAAGATCTCTCAACATATAGCTTCACGTTTCAGTGAACTCAGGAAACCTATGGTATGCTGCTGGCTTTCAAAAAGCAGAGATATTCTACCAAGCATATCTCTTATCAAGGAATCGGGGGTTCCTCTCTTTGACAGTTTCAGTCAATGTGCTTCTGCCCTCTCGAGGATCGTTCAACTATCCTGTTTCAGTCAGGAGACTGAGGAAAAGACTATCCTCTCCTCGTCAAAGATCACAGGTGAGATCAAAGAGGAATTTACAGAATATGATGCGAAACAGCTTCTTCACCAGTACGGGACCAGTGTAACCCGCGAAGAGTTGTGTAACACTCTCCAGGAAGCCATAGAAGCTGCCGAAAACATTGGGTATCCTGTCGCCTTGAAGGTCATGTCTCCCGACATATTGAGAAAAACCCAGGCAAGGGTCATTGCCCTTAATCTCAAGGATGCCGAAGAAGTCAGAAATGCCTACGGCCGGACACTGGAGAGAGCCGCCAGATCCAATCCTGATGCCAGGATATCAGGTGTGTTAATTCAGGAGATGCTGAACCAGGGTATTGAATGCATGATATGTGCAAGAAGGCACCCGGTTTTCGGGCCAGTGGTAAGTGTAGGACTAGGTGGAATATATGTGGAGTTCCTTAATGATCGTTCTACCAGACTTGCACCTCTTTCAAGGAGCTCGGCCAGGGAGATGATAGAACAGCTCAACGGTTATCCTCTTCTAAAAGGTGTCTGGGGAACTCCGGGATACAGCGTTGATTCTCTGGCACAAATGGTGTCCATGATATCCGAGATCATCACTCTGGAAGAACAGATACAGGAGATCAATATCGACCCTGTTTTTGTTATGCCCTCTCACTCTGTTGTGGTCGATGCATTCATCATCAGGAGGTAGAAAAGAATGGCAAAGATCATTGTTTGTCTGATCATTGGATATCTGCTTGGATCCATGCCCTGGGGATATATGGTTTTCCGTTTGAGGAAAAGGGATGATATAAGAAAATTCGGGTCCGGGAACATAGGTGCTACGAATGTAGGCCGTCTTCTGGGTAAAAAGTGGGCTGTGACTGTGGCAATAGCTGATATGTTCAAGGGTGCTGCAGGACTTGCCCTTGCGTATTTCCTCGGTATCAGGGATCCCCGGTGGGTGGCTCTGATCGGGATAGCAGCGGTTATGGGTCATAACTTCCCTGTCTGGCTATCTTTTAAGGGTGGCAAAGGGGTTTCCACTACTTATGGAGTTGTTCTCTTCTATGCCCCCGCTGTCTCTTTTGCAGTTGCAGCCATGGGTGGGATGATATGGTTAGGTGTTTTGAAGACTACCCGATATGTTTCCCTGGCTTCCATCTTTTCCCTTTTCTCTCTGCCCTTGTGGTTTTTCCTTTTCAAAGCTGACAAAGCCTTTATATTGGCATGTCTTTTTCTGGCTTTGCTTTCAACTTACAGGCATCGCACTAATCTGAAGAACATCCTCTCGGGAACAGAAAGAAAGACAGGACGATCGTAAATCCTGTCCCTGCGTCTCCAGGGACCTGCTCTCCCCGGAATTCTTCTTGACGAATACTGACCAAACCAATACAATGTTTAAGTCATCTGTGACCTAAGGAGGTAGGCCATGTCCAGTCTAACTGAACTTATTGAATCTTATATCAATGAACTCTTTCGTGAAGACCAGACGGAGGATTCTGTTTTCCTCCGACGTAAAGATCTTGCTGAATCTTTCGGTTGTGTCCCCAGTCAGATAAACTATGTCCTGAGAAGCCGATTTACTCCGGAAAGAGGGTATCTTGTAGAAAGCCAGAGAGGCGGTCATGGATATATCAGGATCGTCAAGATCTGTTCGGACAGCCCCCAGGAAAGAGTAAACCATATTGATAATATCGTGGGAGATTCAGTAAGCGACCAGGAATCGAGGAGATTATTGTCAATCCTTCAGGAAAGAGGCCTTATTTCCTCCAGGGAACGCCTTCTGGCAGAGGTGGCACTAAGATTCTGTGATGAGGTAGGAGCTTCTGTGTTCGATGTTTCCCCTTACAAGAGAAATGTTCTTCAGGCGGAACTGCTCAAACGAATGCTCAGGGGGCTTGCCCTGTCATAAGCAGACAATGATGGAGGATCTTTCTTATCCAGATCAAAGAGTTCCGCAGGGGATAAACTGGTGCATCTCCAATCTGGCTTTTCCGAGGTTCTGAAGGAATGAAAGGGGTTTTATTTAGAATATGTGGCAGTTTTTCACTGAAAGAGGCAAAAAGGTAATACAGCTTGCACATCGCGAGGCATTAAGGCTTGGCCATGATGTGATCGGCACCGAACATATCCTGATGGGACTTATTGCTGAAGGTGAGGGAGTAGCCGTCCAGGTCCTCACTACTCTTGGGCTTGATCTCGAGGATGTTCGTTCCAGAATAGAGGAAAAAGTCGGTACAAAACCTTCAAAACCCCGCCCTGTAGATCTTCCACTAAGCCCAAGGGCCAAAAGAGTTCTTGACCTTGCCATAGGTGAAGCGAGAAACATGAAGGTCAATTATGTCGGGACTGAACATATCCTTCTGGGGCTTCTTTCTGAAGGGGAAGGAGTAGCCGCTCAGGTCCTTGTATTTTATGGTATTGACCTGGAAGCGGTAAAAGAGGAACTTAATAAATTTATTTCCAATTCCGACAGGGAAGTCGAGTCTGTTTCAAGAACAGGTAGCAGCTCTAAAAAAGCAACTCGAACCAAAACCCCTGGATTGGATCAATTAGGGATCGACCTTACTGAAATGGCCAGAAAGCGAGAGCTGGACCCAGTGATCGGACGGGAAAAAGAGATCAAGAGGCTTATTCAGATCCTTTCCCGGAGAACGAAGAACAATCCTGTATTGATAGGAGATCCGGGAGTAGGGAAGACCGCGATTGTAGAGGGTCTTGCCCAGAAGGTTTCTGTTAGCGATGTTCCGGAACCTCTCCAGGGGAAAAGGGTTGTACAGCTTAACATGGGGAATCTTGTAGCCGGTACAAAATACCGGGGTGAATTTGAAGAAAGAATGAGAAAACTCGTAAAGGAATTGAAAGATACCAGAGATGTGATCATTTTCATCGACGAGATCCATACAATTGTCGGTGCCGGAGGTGCGGAAGGTGCGGTGGACGCAGCAAATATCCTGAAGCCTTCTCTTGCAAGAGGGGAATTCCAGGTGATAGGCGCTACGACCATGGACGAATACCGGAAGCACATAGAAAAAGATGCGGCTCTTGAAAGGCGGTTCCAGCCAGTTATGGTCGAAGAGCCAGATGTGAGTGATTCCATTGAGATATTAAAGGGTTTGAGAGATAGATATGAAGCCCATCACAGGGTCAAGATATCTGATGATGCCCTGGAAGCAGCTGCAAAACTTTCTGCAAGGTACATAAGTGACCGTTTTCTTCCCGATAAAAGCATAGATGTTATAGATGAAGCTGCAGCACGTGCAAGGCTTCAAACCATGGAACTCCCATCAGAACTCAAAGAACATGAAAGACAGCTATCCCAGATATGTAAGGAAAAGGAGGCAGCAGTGGACTCCCAGGAATTTGAAAAGGCTGCCAGACTAAGGGATGAGGAAAGACAGCTTGCCGAACAGCTTGAAGATATGCGTAAGGAGTGGCATTCTCACAGGGATATTGCGGAACCTGTTGTTAGCTCCCGTGAGATCGCGGAGATCATAGCTGAATGGACGGGGATTCCCGTTGTCCATCTCACTGAGGAGGAAAGCAAGCGGCTTCTTCGGATGGAGTCCGAGATACATAAACGACTGATAAGCCAGGAAGAAGCTGTAACTTCAGTCTCAAGGGCTATCAGAAGGACCAGAAGCGGCTTGAAGGATCCGAACAGACCTATTGGAAGTTTCCTGTTCCTTGGACCTACAGGGGTTGGTAAAACGGAGCTGGCCCGGAGACTCTCAGAGTTTCTTTTCGGCAGCCAGGAAGCCATTCTGAGAATGGATATGAGTGAATATATGGAGAGACATGAAGTATCCAAACTGATCGGCGCCCCTCCCGGTTATGTAGGATATGATGAAGGTGGTAAATTGACAGAGGCCGTAAGGAGAAGGCCTTATTCCGTGGTTCTTTTCGATGAGATCGAAAAGGCCCATCCCGATATCTTCAATATCCTCCTTCAGATTATGGAAGATGGAAGGCTGACAGATGGACAGGGCCATGTGGTGGACTTCCGAAACGCAGTGATAATAATGACCAGTAATGTAGGTGCAAAAGACATATTCAAAAGCCGCTCACTTGGTTTCTCTGATAATACGGGAGAAACCCTTGATTGGGATAAAATGAAGAACAGCATTATGGAAGCTGTGAGAAAGACCTTCAGGCCCGAGTTCATCAACAGGGTTGATGAACTCGTCATTTTCAGACCTCTTACAAGGGACAACATGATCTCCATTCTGGAACTTATGATGTCAGAAGTAACAGAGAGACTTAGAGACAGACATATCGAACTTCTGGTATCCAAACAGGCCAAGGAGCTTATCCTCAAAAGGGGTTTTGATCCCAAGTTTGGTGCCAGACCGCTTCGGAGGACCATTCAGCAGTTAGTGGAGGATAAACTGGCTGATCTTATTCTTGAGGGTTCACTTTCCGAAGGGAGCAGGATCAGTGTGAGTGCAACTGACAAAGATCTGACCTTTTCAGATTTAGGTGAACTGGACAGGGATGAGAATAACGGGGCCTGAGAATATGAAGATCCAGGCATCTCCCTTTTCTAAGAAGTGGATAGTTGCCTTTATCGCATTCTTCATGGTTTTCCTTGTTGAATCTGTTCATGCCCTGCCACAGGAAAAAGGATTTCCTTCCCCTGCAATTGTGCCATCGCTCCTTCGTGGGATCGATACTGAGAAGAACCTTTCTGATATCCACGATCCTTCTCTGGCAGAAAGCCCGAATGTCACTGTACAGATTCCTCTTGCAGGAGAAACAATGAAAATAAAGGAGGACTTTACTGGTATCTTGCTTTTAGCCATGGCAGCGTCGAAAGAGGGGATAGACAAGGAACCAGAATTTCTCAGGGTTATGGAACGTACAAAGATAGAATTACTGGCTCAGGCATATCTCGAACATGTCTCAAGGGACTGGGATCTTTCTGAGGCTGCCCTGAAAACCTTTTATAATGAACATCTGCCCAGATATTTTTCACCTGCTGCTGTGTGTATCAGCCATATACTGGTACATGAAGAAGACCTGGCTTTTTCCATAATTCTCAAACATATGTCAGGTATTTCCTTCTGTGAGCTTGCTGCCTCCTATAGCAGGGATCTTGCAACTGCCTCTGAAGGAGGGTTCCTGGGGTGGTTCTCCCGAGGGGACCTGCCCGAGACTATGACGGAGATATTCGACCTGGGAAAGGGAGACATCTCATTTCCTCTTGAGTCGGATTACGGTTATCATATCGTACGGTGTATTGACAGGAAACCTTCTTTTCAAATACCTTTTCCGGAGGTTGAAATGGAAGTCTATAAAGATCTGATCGAAAGTTATGTGGAAAAAGAGATCATCTCTGTCGAAAAAACCTGGGTGCGCCCAGGTCTGTTGCCTGATCATCAAGTTACACAGTAATCAAAATCCCTGAATGGATCTGGAGGTTTTTGGTATGGATAAACCAGTAATTGCTGGAAAAAAGGCTTTTCCCTTCCCTAACTGGATGAAACTTGCCGTTGCAATAGTAGGTTTCGGGCTTCTCTCTTATGGTGCTGCCACCTTTTTTTCAGGAAGCATAAGAAAGTTGGGGCAAACTCTTCCTTATACTTTCATAGGACTGTTATGTCTTTTTACTGCGGGTTTTCACAAACAGATATATCTGACGGAAGAGGGACTCGTAAAGGAGTATCGAACCTGGGGTAGCAAGGGTAAAGACCTCATTCCATGGGTTGAGATAAAAGAGATCTTTATCAGGGAAAAGGGAGAAGATCTGGTATCAACTTTCCACAAAGACGATAAGACCATTACTATGGTCATGGATGTAAAAGAAAAGGATCCATTTCTTCACCTGATAGATGAACATCTCAAGGATATTCCCAGGAATTGGGTTGAATAGCACTACATTTTCTCTTCCACGGAACGAACCTTTCCGGTCATGGTAAGTTCCCGGTCTCTTCTGTCGTCGATCTTGATTGTAGTACTTACTCGCATCGCACCCATACTAAAGGGCACTTCATGAGCAGCTTTCAGCGCATCCAGGACTTCATCAAGTTCTCCCTCAAGTATTGTTCCCATGGGGGTTAGCATTACTTCGAGGTTGAAAGACCTCAGAGTCTTTTCAACGGATGCTACATATGTGCTTAATCCGCCAGGACCACCAACAAAGGGGACCACCACAATTTCTGCAACTACCCTGGACATGGACTCACCTCCTTGTTTCAGATCAATTTCTGTTAAAGACCAGTCCGTAGGGAAGAGGCCGTTCGTGTCCCCCAGGAAGCATGTTGACGGTATGATCCATCCACTGGATCTGGGATGAACCGCCTCCATCGAGGTTGAGTCCATCAGTTATTCCAAGATGGTCCATAATGATCCGAGCCTCTTCAAGGGTTATCCCGCTGCTATGCCATGAGTTTCTTCCATCTACGACTATGAACCAGCAACTTTTTCCATCATAACCTATAAGGGTTCTCGGATGTCTCCGGTCTGTGATACCTGAAGACAGTCCCTCATTCTTATCCAGTGGCTTACCCTTTTCAAGCAGCATGGGGCCTGCCTGCAGAATTACGTCTGCCTTTTGGATGTTATCGTCGAAAAACTCGGTATCAAGGCTTATCTTCATTCCTGGCTTCAGGGACTCCAGAGCTTTTTCATTCATTCCCCTTGCAACAATGAGCATTTCCTCAGGGCCCATAAAGTGAGTTGAAATAGATGTGGGGCCAAGCTTTTTTACCCGTCCCCGGGATATGAGAACTTCGATCCCGTCCCCTGGAATAAATCGGGCAAAAGATCCCATGCCAGGGCTGAAAAGAGCTGCGCCGTTAGCTCTGGGGGGTCTATTGAAATCCGTTAACACGAGTTTACCCTTTTGTCCCCAGTATAGGACTGTCCTATGGGTCCCGTTTCCGAAAAAGACATTGCCTTTCCTGTCCCATCCCACTGCAGATCGGTTTATTACTGGGGTTGCAAGGATCTCTTTTCCTGAAATCAGGGTACCAACGGGCTTATCCCTATAGAAAAACCCCCCATTTATCGCTGCAAATCCGCCTGACTTTGACCTGATCAGAGACAGGGGAAGGGTCATTGATCCAAGAGACGGGGCTGTTACAACTGAGGGGAAAGACGGTGCCTCACTGACCACGATAGCAGCCCAGAAAAGAGATCTACCTGCAGAGTTACCCGCTGGCACGATAAATCCGTCAAGAGTGGTATTCAGGGAGGACATTTTTTCCCAGGCCTGAGCGTAATGAACGAAGGGGCCTACGTTCACGGTAAATGAACAGACGTTATCCACCAGGAATACTTTCAGTCCTTTTGATCCAAGTTCATGGAGTACTTTCTCAGCTTCTGATCTTTCAGGACTGGAAAAGACCTGTATAGCCCAGGCTCCCGGGGGTTTGCCGACACCCTGGCGATGCAGGAGCAGTGAAAAAGGGGGGGATTTTACCGTTTCATCCCATGTAATACCAGCGATACACTTTCTCAACCATTTGTTCAGTTCGGGAAGATCCGTCATTTTCAGGTCATTTTCAGGTTCGAAAAGAAAACAGTCGGGCGGTGAAGGAACAATTCTTCTTGCCAGAGAATGGTAGGGTGCAATATATTCAGGAAGATCCGAATGGTGATCAGCATAAACCCATAACGCAAGATCTGCTTCGTGTTCCCAACCCATAGCCTTCAAAGCGAACATGAGCGTTTCCGCTCTGGTCGCTTCGATGTCAGGATGGAATCTTTCCGAAGGATATATCAATGCCAGAGCTCTCGCAGTTTCAATATAGCGGCTATGAGGATGGCTCAAGGGCACATCGGAAAAAGTGATCTTCTCATTCCAGGGTGGAATATCAAGGGCATCAAGAACTGTATGAACCATTTCTCCCCTTGTCACAGCCTCGCCGGGCTGGATGGAAGGGACGAGAAAGAGGAACAACAGCATCAGAATGAGGCAAACCGGCCGGGGGATCTTTTCTGTTATCACTGGCACGCTCCTTTTAGGAAACTTCCTGACTGAAATGATACATGAAAAGGCCTGTCATTCATATTCTTAAGATTAAATTGGCTGTTGACATGGGCTTTCATGCTCCGTATAATTGTCGGGCGCAGATATGGGGCTATAGCTCAGCTGGGAGAGCGCTTGAATGGCATTCAAGAGGTCAGGGGTTCGAGCCCCCTTAGCTCCACCATAAAAAATCTCCACCGCTCCGGTTTCCGGGGCGGTTTTTTATTAGGGCATCCAGTAAGTCATATAGTATAATTATTTGTCCAGAAAAGCTATTTGAAATATAGGAGGAAAGCCATGTCTCCCAAGGGGTACCACTTTATTGTGGAAGCTTCAGGCTGTAATGAACTAATAGGTAATGTCCAGGAAATGCAGAAAATCCTTGTTGACGCTGCCAGGAAGGCCAATACCCAGGTATGGTCGGTATCATTCCACTGTTTTCCGCCAAATGGTGTCAGCGGCGTGGTGGTGATCAGTGAGTCCCACCTATCTATCCATACATGGCCGGAAGCGAAATATATGGCCCTCGATATCTATACATGTGGGGAACACAGTATGCCGGAGATCGCTGTAGCGTATGTTATTGAACAGGTCAGGTCGACCCATACACATATTACCGAGATCACAAGAGGACTGGATGATGACGGTGATATGGAGTTTTATCATTCATTTATCACCTGGGAAGAACGAAGGAAAAAGCACCAGGCTCACTAATGGATTGATAGGGTATCAGGAGAATTCAGGATTAAGGGAGGCCGCGGGGGCCTCCCTGATCTTTTTCAGCACCAGCGAAAAAGATCGAAGAGCTGTCCCATGGCAAAACCACAGATATGGCTTTTACCGAACCTTGAATAGAGGTTGTTCATGCCATCTTCAAGAGCGGGAGATCTAATTCCCAGTCTTATGGATTGAGATGCTTCTATAAAAGCGGCCAGTTTGTCGCATCCCTCGATGATCCTTCCATCCATGGGATTCCAGTCATTGCTGTTGTATTTTTCTGCCATCTCTTCGTCAGAGATTTCTGTAACCACTTTCTTCCCATTGAGGCAGACCTTGTTGGAGAATTCATCCTGGGTGAAATATTCAAGTTCCCCTTTCCAGGAAGAAGGTATAAGAGGGAAGATATGTTCTTCAAGGGCTTTTTTTTCATATATCTTGATCAGTTCATCCAGTCCTTCCACGGATTTCTTCACGGGTGATATGATATCCCTTGTTAAAACTTCTGGAAGGTCATGAAAAAGTCCCCCGAAAAAGTTGTTATATTTCCTTTTGTCACATGCGTCTATCTCAAGGGAGATGAGATAGGAAACGATGGCAACGAAAAGAAGATGACCCAGAACTGATGTCTGAGGGATCCTTGGTGTCTGAGCCCATCTCTTTTGGAATCTCAGTTGTCCGACCATAGCGATAAAACCGTAAAGCCCTTTTTTCCTGTCTGAAAGCTCCCTGCTGATAAGCATATCCTCAACTGCCTTCAAATCACGATGTTCATTGATCTGGCTTTCTATCTCTTCCCTGGTCTTTTCTATTCCGTAAAGCTTTTTGCTCCAGTCATAGATAAAATCAAATTCCC
>Ga0272442_10005670_pt1 | contig 16621 bp, 9 predicted proteins | sample SSMForm2O_FD_200262 | JGI IMG/M metagenome (GOLD analysis project Ga0272442, IMG submission 200262) | Marine sediment archaeal communities from Little Sippewissett salt marsh, Falmouth, MA, United States - SSM-Form-2O | ecosystem: Environmental > Aquatic > Marine > Wetlands > Sediment ... | reverse complement strand
ATCGAGGCCACCTCGAGCAAGGGATCGGGAGTGAGCATCAGGGTCTCGTCCACAGGCAGCCACTCGCCGTAGCGCACGCTCGAGCCCTCAGCCGGGATAACTTTCCCTCCCGGGCCGGAGAGAGCAGATACTTTGCCGGCCAGACCCGTTATGCCTGAGGACGATCTGACCACTACCTGGGCCGAGAGCACCTCGCCAGCCAGGCCTTCCAGCTCGATAAGCCGCACCTGTGGCTCGCGGCTGAATGCATTGGGATAGGCGCGAATCTCGATATTCTGCTGCCAGGCCTGGAAACCGGCGTCATCCGCGCCCGAATCCAGCTTAAAATCCGTGCAGGCGGCCTGAGATATCAACAGCAGGCCGATCAGGAAAAAGGCTCTTATCATGTCTGCCCCCAGTATCACGAATGAAAGGTTGTCGTGGTTTCGTATCAAATTCCACGTTATCGAATCTGCCGCAAAGTCATCCCGGAGAAATTTGCATGTCCACAAGCTGAATGTTTTAAAAACTCGTGCTTTTTGCCCTGAAACATTTCCAGCCTCTATTTGCCGGAACCGTGCCTACATGCCCCAGAGGTGGCCGGTGTTCACCGGTTTGCCCTGCAGCTTCAGGTAATAAAACAGCTGGCTCTTGTGCTGGCTGAGATGTGCCACCATCTGGAGCAGGCGGGAACCCAGGATCATTTCAGTCGGGTCCCACGGCGCTCTCAATTTTTTATTATCGAGCTCGTGCTCGTCGCATTTCGCCAGCATATCGAGAGCCATTTGCTTGTCTTTCGCCAGAAGCTCTTTCGTCTCAACGACACTCTCCACTGCCGGCATATTCTCCGCCTCAGGCTGCATTTCTTCCAGAGACAGCTCGCTGAAATCAATATCCTCGGGTATATCCCATCCACCGGTGACAAACCCGCGCATACCCGCGCCGCAACCGCTGGTAATGTGCATCAGAAGCTGGCCCATTGTCATCCAATTGTTTTCCGGGGAAGGTTTCCAATCGAGGCTGTCAGGATCCACCAGATCGATCAGACCCTCGGTCACTTTGTAAGTGTATTCGATCTCAACCCTGAGTAACTCTGTCCAGTTCATCTCGACACCTCCTATGATGATGATAAAATGTGTCGGGTTTTCCGTAAACTTAGGTATCTCAAATTTCCAGTCGCCTGTTATGATACCTCCGTGCAATTATTGTCATGCTTAGGCATTGAATCAAGCACTCCTATCTGAGTAAGCGATATTTTCCAGCCGGGCCTTCAAAAAACAGAACTCCGGCTTCCGCACTGACAATTAAAGCGGGAGCGAAAACCCGGCCTTCGCGCCTCACCTGCCAGGTCCCGGCGGCCAGGTCGGTGACCAGGAACTTGAACAGCCCTCCGCCCTTTAACGAGAACGATACCGGACTGTCAGCACGCTCAGCGCTCCGGTTGAAAAGGACCACCCGGTCCCCTACCCTGGCACCCACCAGAGGTCCGCTTTCGATCTTTTCCACTTCAGGAAAAGCTTCCCGGCCGCGATCGGTTATTTCCATCACGTTGAGGAAATGGTCCGTTTCCGACTCTTTCACGGGAGAAAGCTCCACTCGCCATGCTCCCAGCTCGTAATCATCAGGGTTGCGCCGTTCGTGAACCCCGCTTTGGAAATTCTGCCCGAAAACCCAGAACTCCTTTCCCGGCCCGCCGACCTTGACAATCCGGCTGTTGTCCTGCTCAGGCAGCAGAGCCGTGTTGACAAGCTTCCCGCTCCATCCCCGCTGACTGAGCGTAACCTGCATTTCATTTCCCCTGACCACTGGTTCTTCCATGCTGTGCAGGAGCCAGTATTTGGTGAATCTCGGATCGGCGGAAACCACCCTGTCGAAAACGACCAGGGCCGCGGGGCAGGACGGCTCGCCGAGGTTCAGAAAGGCGAAAGAGCGTTTCACTTCGCGCACTTTTTTGCTGTAAGCCAGGGTGATATCGCCTTTCAGGTAGGAAAACAGCGGCCTTTGCCGGTCCGGGCCGAACCAGTGGCCCAGCACTTCGCCGGTCTTGTAATCAGCAGCCAGGAAATCATCGAGCGCTCCCGCGGACACCCACTGGTTTGGCATTCTCTGCCCACCGTCGTTCACTTTTTCCACGTTGCGGAAACCGCGGGTGACAAACTTTTCCTCCGGGTCGTAAACAAGCAGGCTGTTATGCGCTATAGTGCGCTTGTAGTAATTGACATTGTGAGGGCCGAGGTAGCCGCCGTCCGTGCCCTCGTAGATTCCGGAATCGACAGCCAGCGGCCCCCTGTAGTAAATCTGGAAAGCGCCTGCATCGTGGTGCTGGTGGTTCAGGAAATTGTAGACGTTCACTTTCATCTCGGCGATCACGCTATTTTCATCCCAGCCGGTCCGGGCCACCATCCAGCCGTAGGGGAAACCCATGTAGCGCGTGAGCGGAAGGGTCGAGATATCCAGCGGCTCGAGATCCGGGTCCCTCCAGAGCAGCTCGTACAGCTGGTCCATCGGGTAGGTGGCATGCTTGATCATCCTGTAATGCCACTCGTCTTTCAGGTAGTCGGCCAGCACGTAGCCGTCCGAGTAATAGCTGGCCGAGAGCAGGGAAGACAGCTTGGGAGTCCAGATAAAATCATCGCCCGTGGTCATCATCTTGCCGTCCGGCCGCCGCATGTAGATCCAGTGGTAGGGCACGAACTGCTGCGAGGGATGGTAGACATTGCCGAAGCCGAGCCGGTCGAAGATCCAAAGCGGATACATTTCCGACCCGTAGCGGCTGTCGCCGTAGGCTATCCCCTGGTGGTAGGCGTGACCGGGATAGAACCAGTTGCGTGCAGGCAGGAGGTCGCGAAAAAATTTGACAGCCGCCTCGAGGTACATCTCGGGATACTCGTCATAGACCGCAATCCCGGCCGAGAGCATATCCCGCATTATCATCCACTCGCCGATATGCCCGGTGAGCGAGCCCGGCCTGTTAATCGGATAGCCGATCTCGAAAAGCCTGGCCAGCCGTATGATCTGAGCGATGAATTCCTCTTTTTCCTCTGCTTCCAGATAATCATAACACCAGTCGTACACCACGGCAGCAGTGACCATCATCCGCCCGATCGGCCTGGAAACATCCAGGTAGTCTTCCCAGGCGCTGCTTTGCAGGGTGTCCAGCGTGGCTTCGATGGTCCGCCTGGCAAGCTCGGGATCAGGATCGATCAGATGCCGCAGGGCGTCAACCATAACGCGGTTCTGAGTGTTTTTTTCCGCCAGTTTTTGCAGGTTTTCCCAGACCGGTTTCAGCACCGGGTGCGCAATACGCCGTTTCAGATCGGCGATGTCGCGCGAACGCAGATAAAGCCTGGGGTGTTCGGCCGGCGGGACAGGCACTGAAATCCCGCTGTCCGGTTTCATCCATTTCCCGTCAACCGGACGTTGCGCTGCGGAGCAAACAGACACCGAAAGCACAAACAACAGGCTCGCAATGATAAAAATATTCTTTTGCATTTCTGCTCCGTTGAAAAGTAGTTATGTAACCCGGACTACTGCCCGGCCATCCTCCGGGGAAGCCGATTTCTGAAAAGATTCGCTCTCAATCCAGCCGCTGCCTGCTGATAGACACGGGGGAGCCGTCTGAGGAGGTAAACGGCCGCAGGCGGAAACTGTAGGAATACTCCGTGCAGGGCAGCCGGTAGGGCGGATGCGGGCGCGCTCCCCAGCTGTCGTCGCCTCCCACTCCCATCTGCTGGTAATCCAGGTTAAGATAAATCTCCTGGCGTCGGGTCAATTCGTGAGGGTGCTCGGCCCGCTCGATGTCCTGCATCGTATAATGCTGAGCGCTTACGCTTAAAGTGGGAATACCGGCGGCGAGCAAGCCGGAGCCGCTTTCATCTGTCAGCGCAACCCAGCGCACGTCAGTCTTGTTACCGTTTTCCTGCGGCCTGACGTAAGAGACGAACTGCCCGTCCACAGTGCCGCTGTAGGCACCCACACGGGCGCCGGTGTTCCGGTCCCGGTAGTTTTCCTGCGGTCCGCGCCCGTACCAGGTAAAATTTTCGAAACCGCCGGGGATAACCATCTGCATGCCGAAACGGGGCAGGTCGGGAAGCTTTCTGCCCGGGAGAAAGCGGCAGGAGACCAGAATGTCCCCTGTGGCGAAAACGGTGTAGCCGAGCTCGTAATCAGCCTGTACCGAGGGCAAATAGAGGTGAGCCCGGACAGAGACCTTGTGCGGATTCTCCCGTGTTACTTCAAATGATCGAACCTGGCGGATCTTGCCGGCCATTTTCCACACGCCCAGACGTACAGGCATCTCGTTGCCCCTGTCATTATCCAGCGGCGCTCGCCAGAAATTCGGCTCCGGCCCCCTTTCGATCATCTTCAGGCCCTTATACATATAGGAAAGCAACACAGCAGTCTCTGTATCGAACGCTACAGTGAAATCCCTGCCGGCCAGCCGCACACTGTCCGGAAATTCCAGCACTTTCAGAGCCGGGAGCCGGCCCATATCGACCGGCTCGCCTGAAGGTATATCGAACGGAAGGGCGAACTGCTCGAAAGCGATTTCATGCCCCTCAGGCACCAGGGGCAGCTCCCTGGAGGTGATAAAGCTGATGTTAAGCCAGTACTCAGCACCAGGAGTTAAATCCGGTCTGGTGAAGGGAATTTTCACCTGCCTGCCTGAGTGCGGGGCAAGGTCGAGCTCCGGCAGCTTCCCGCTCTGAACCACTTCACCATCAGCCGCCAGTTCCCAGTGCGTTTCGACAAAATCCAGATTCGTGAAATCGTAATTGTTTATCACCTTTACTTTTCCCGCGGGCAGGTTCACCGGTTCAATTTTGATATACTGGTAAACCTTTTTCACCTCGTAAAGCTCCGGCTGCGGCGTCCTGTCCGGAAAGACCAGGCCGTTGATCAGGAAATTGCCGTCATTCGGCCAATCGCCGAAGTCACCGCCATAGGCCCAGTACTGCTCTCCATTCTCAGCGCGCCTGCGCAGTCCCTGGTCGACCCAGTCCCAGATAAAAGCGCCCTGCAGCAGCGGGAACTTTTCGATAACGTCCCAGTAGTCCTGAAGGTTTCCAACCGAGTTGCCCATGGCGTGAGCATACTCGCAGATAATGTAGGGACGGCTCTGCGGCCGGCTTGCGTATCGCTCGATAAACTCGATCTCAGGATACATGATACTGACAACATCTGTGTTGGAGCGCATCTCGGCGCGCTCGTAGTGGACCGGCCGGGTCGGGTCGCGCCGCTTGACCCAGGCGTAGGTCGAATCGAAACAAACCCCGTCGCCTGCCTCATTGCCCAGCGACCAGAATATTACCGAGGGGTGGTTCTTGTCCCGCTCCACCATTCGCACTGTACGCTCGAGATGCGATTTTATCCAGAGCGGGTTGTTGCCCAGGGTGGTGTCCTGGTGGTAACCCATGCCGTGGGACTCGATATTTGCCTCGTCGATCAGGTAAAGCCCGTATTTATCGCAGAGTTCGTACCACATGGGATTGTCAGGGTAGTGGGAGGTGCGCACTGCGTTGATATTGAACATTTTCATCAGGCGGATGTCCTGGACCATCCGCTCAGGCGGCACGGCCCTGCCCCGGTCGGGATCGTGCTCGTGGCGGTTGACTCCCTTGAAAAGCACGGGAACCCCGTTTACCAGAACCCGGGAGTCTTTCAACTCCACTTCCCGGAACCCGACCCTGCCTGTGAGCACCTCTGCCACGCTGCCTGCGGGATCTTTAAGGGTCAGCAGCAGGGTATAGAGGCTCGGCTGCTCAGCCGACCATTTCGCCGGCTCTCTCACTTTCCGCTCGAATTCGAGCCTAGCCTGTCCGCCTGCGGCGCCTGTCCGCACACCCCTGGAAACAGGCTTGCTGAATACGGGCCTCGCCTGTTCATCCAATAGTTCCAGCTCCAGGGTCCAGTCGAGAGCTTCATCCCCGGAGTAGTTTCTCACATCCGCGCTCACGAGCAGTACGGCGTCGCGGTAGTTGTGGTCCAGGTCGGTGCGCACCCAGAAATCGCGCACGTGCACTTTTGGAGTGGAGAAAAGGTAAACGTCCCGGTATATGCCGCTGAAACGCCAGAAGTCCTGGCACTCGAGGTAGCTGCCGTCCGACCAGCGGTAAACCTCGACCGACAGCGAATTGCTCCCCTTGCGCAGATAGCCGGTTATATCGAACTCCGCCGGTGTCATGCTGCCCTGGCTGTAGCCCACTTTCCGGCCGTTTACCCATATGTAGAAAGCGGATTTCACCCCATCAAACACGATAAATGTCTGCCTGTCCAGCCAATTTTCGCTCACGGTGAATTCAGTCCTGTAGGAGCCGACCGGGTTGTAGTCGTTTTGAATGAACGGCGGGTTCTTTTCGAATTCATAAGGTCTGTTGAGATAAATCGGGATACCATAGCCGTGCAACTGCCAGTGACCCGGCACCGGAATTTCCTCCCAGGCGCTTACGTCAAAGCCCTCCTGATAGAAATCTTCCGGTCTTTCCGAGGGCTTTTTCACCCATTGGAATTTCCAATCGCCGTTGAGCAGCTTGAAACAGGGCGATGCAGTTCTGTCACCGTGTAAGGCGGTGCGTGCATCCGGGTAGGGCACAAGAGTCGCGTGCCCCGGCTGGCGGTTTCGACCCACGATCTCAGGATTTTCCCAGTCGTGCCTTTCAGTTGATCCGGCCTGGGAAACGAACAAGCCAAGAAATGCAATAACAAAGATTCCCACATTATTATCCATTGTTGCCTCCTGGATTGTCTTGTATTACTGCCCGGCGTTTTTAAAGGCAGGTTTATTCTTCGGCCATCCAGTTCAAAATCATTCTGGCTGATGCAGTTATTTTCGTCAAAACCAAGTTACGCTTTCCGTGCAGTGGGGCAAGTAGTTTTTATCGCGCGACGGCTATGATTTTATTGACAATCCAATACCCTTGACCTTGAAACCATAACATTAAATTATTGTTACAGCCAAAGAATGCCGGGATTCTACCCCGCCAACAGAATGATCTGATACCTGAAGGGGGGAAATAATGTTTATCGTCCATGTTTTTGCCCGTGTCAAGCCCGATCAGGCCGAAGCCTTCCGGGAGGCTACAATCGAGAACGCCCGCAACAGCATACAGGAACCTGGTATCGCCAGATTCGACGTGATCCGGCAGCAGGATGACCCCACGCGCTTTGTCCTTGTCGAGGTCTATCGAACTCCGGATGATCCGGCGCGGCACAAGGAAACCGCACACTACCTGAAATGGCGCGATACTGTGGCCGAGATGATGGCCGAGCCGCGTTCGAGTGTCAAATACACCGATGTTTTTCCTGACGAGCCGGGCTGGGGCTGATTGCAGTATTTTATTGAGCAAGGAGAACCATGAGATTCGAATTTGCAACAGCCGGGCGTATCATTTTCGGCAATGGCGCAATCCGGGAAGCGGCGCCGCTGGCAGCCGAGCTGGGAAGCCGCGCTTTTGTGGTTACTGGCCGCAGTGGCGAACGGGCCGGGCAGCTTGTTGAACTGCTGAAAAGACAGCGAATAAAATCCGTCACTTTCAACGTACCCAGCGAACCGACCGTAGCCACGGTAAAGGCCGGTGTGAAACAGGCTCGTGAGACCACCGGCGATCTGGTGGTCGCTGTGGGCGGGGGAAGCGTTCTGGATACCGGCAAGGCGATTGCCGCGATGCTGGCAAATGAAGGGGAGCTGGAGGATTATCTGGAGGTTGTCGGCCTCGGAAAGCCTCTGCGCCGGGAGCCTGTGCCCTGTATCGCTATCCCGACCACGGCGGGCACAGGCGCTGAGGTAACGCGCAATGCAGTGCTCGGCTTGCCTGAACATGGGGTGAAAGTGAGCATGCGCAGTCCGTTGATGCTTCCGCGCCTGGCTGTGGTCGATCCTGAACTGACTCATTCGATGCCGCCGTCTGTTACTGCCAGCACGGGCCTGGATGCGCTCACCCAGCTTCTGGAAGCTTTTGTCTCCGATAAAGCCAACCCGCTAACAGACGGTATCTGCCGGGAGGGAATCAAGCGGGCCGCGCGCTCTTTGCACCGTGCGTGGGAAAACGGCGGCGACCGGGACGCCCGTGAAGACATGGCCCTGGCGAGCCTTTTCAGCGGATTGGCCCTGGCTAACGCGAAACTGGGGGCAGTGCACGGTATCGCCGGTCCGCTGGGCGGCATGATCCCCGCTCCCCACGGGGCCGCCTGCGCCAGGCTCTTGCCGTACGTGATGGAAAAAAACGTACGGGCCCTGCACAGAGAACCGGAGCTCGAACCGGTCCTGGCCCGGTATGACGAGATCGCCCGGCTGCTGACCGGAAAAACCTCGGCGCTGGCGGCTGACGGTGTTGCGTGGGTCAAGGGGCTTTGCCGTGAATTCAACATCCAGCCCCTGGCAGCGTTCGGACTGAAAGCACAGGATTTCCCGGCTTTGGTCGCGAAGGCCCGCAACTCGAGCAGCATGAAAGGCAACCCGGTCAGGCTGAGTGATGACGACCTGATGGAAATCCTGAAAGAAAGCGGATGACGGCATATAAGGCCGCAGTAATATTCTTGTGAGGAACTTCCGGGAGAACTCCCTTGCACCTTGTGGTTTTGGGGCAGCACCCACTGGGAACTCGGAATGGCCCATCCGGCGCTGGCACTGACCGGGACAGCCGGCAGCTAGATCAGGCCCAGATCGGCGGTCTCCAGAAACTCCGGAGGGCGCCGGATTTTGGTGGCCTGCTCGAAAGCATAGGCTATTTTCAAAAGCTTAGGCTCGCTGTAGGCGGACCCGAAAAAGGAAATGCCGAACGGGAGTCCGAAAATGAATCCTGCCGGAACGTTGATATTGGGGTAGCCGGCAACCGCAGCAGCACCGCAGCTTCCGCCGACAAAATGATCGCCGTTGACCAGGTCGGTTAAAGAGGGAGGCCCGCCGCTGGGGGCAATGACAGCGTCCAGTTGATGCTCTTCCATGACAGCATCGAGGCCCTCTTTCCGCGAGAAGCGCAGGTTGTTTTTCAGTGCATCCTTGTAATCAGCACTCGAAAGCGGACCTTTCTCCTCTGCCTTGATCATGATATCCTGGCCGAAATAAGGCATCTCTTTTTCCCGGTTGCGCTCGTTGAACTCGATAATTTCCGCCAGCGAGCGAACAGGGGCCGCTGTTCCCAATCCACTGAGATACTTGTTGATACCGTCCTTGAACTCGTAGAGCATTATCTTGAATTCTTCGATTTTGCCTTTCCTGGGAATTTCTACCGGATCGATAATTACTGCGCCCCAGCTTTTCATTTCCCCTATCAAATCATCCATGATCCGGTCCACTTCCTCCGAGAACCCGAAATATTTCCGCGCCACACCGATTCTCGCTCCCTGCAGGCCATCCGGATCCAGAAACCTGGTATAATCCGAAAAGGATTTTCCCGCGCTCTGTTTCGTGACCGCATCTTTTGGATCAATTCCGGTAAGGCAGGAGAGAAGAATCGCCGCATCAGTTACGGTTCGCGCCATCGGCCCGGCTGTATCCTGAGTGTGGGAAATGGGGATGATACCTGAGCGGCCGACCAGCCCGACTGTGGGCTTGAGCCCGACCACGCAGTTCACGCAGGAGGGGCCTATGATCGAGCCATCCGTTTCCGTGCCAATTGCCACTGAACAGAGATTTGCAGCCACCGCCACTGCGGACCCGCTGCTCGAGCCGGAGGGATCACGATCGCGCGCATAGGGATTGTGAGTCTGCCCGCCCCGCGCGCTCCAGCCGCTCGTAGATTTTGAGGAACGGAAATTGGCCCACTCGCTGAGATTTGCTTTCCCCAGAATGACAGCTCCTGCCTGGCGAAGTTTCGCTGCCACGTACGAATCCTCCGGAGGGATCGAACCGGCAAGCGCCAGGGAGCCCGCAGTAGTGGTCACCCGGTCGGATGTGCCGATATTATCCTTAACAAGCACCGGGATACCGTGCATGGGCCCGCGCGGTCCCTTTGATTTCAGCTCTTTATCCAGCAATTCGGCGATTTCTAACGCCTCGGGGTTTAATTCAATCACCGAGTTAAGCCCCCTGTCTCCGGATTCGATTTCCGCTATTCTTTCAAGATACTTTTCTGTTATGTATCTCACCGTGAGCCTGCCGGACTCCAGACCTTCCTGAAACTCCGGGATGGTGGCTTCATCGAACTCGAAAGAATTTATCCGGGCCTGTCGCTCTGTTCCCTCTCCCGGTTTTTCACTTCTACAGCAGCTCAAAGCGGCTATCCCGGCACTGACGCCGAAAAACTTTCTTCTGTTCAGCCTGTTTTTCATGTCAATCACCTCTTCTCTGTTGTGAGGCACTTGAAGTTTTCGGGTACACAATCACAAACTCTTTCAAAATCGCTCTTAAAGTATTTTTACATTTTTATCGACTACAGACAAGTCTTTTACTATTTTTATTTATATATCTTTCCGGCCCTTAGCGGAATATCTCATAATTTTTAACCTGGTCGCCGGAGAGAGATTACTTTCCGGACACCCCAAATTGCATCGTACCCAAAAAAATCCTGCTCTTAAATTCTCACATAATCAATGCTGCCGTTTATGGATCAGTCTGTTTTCGCTCGTATCAGAAACACATTCAATAAGGCTCGAGAAATGACTACACGCGATTTTCTGCTGGCAACCGCGATTTCAGGAAACATTCTATCCTGCGCAACACAAAGCTCAAGCCATTGGTGGAATCAAGAATGGCGCGCGCGGATCAGGATTGAGGTCAGCGCGGAGGGAGTTAATCGAAGCAACAAGCCCGTGGAAGTGCCTGTTGATTTCTCTTCCTTTCTGGAGCAGGCCGGACTCGAAGGGAGCCTGGATGAGATCAGTTTGCGCCTGATGGAGGTCGATAAAAAGAACGTAGTTGTCGATGACATGGTTCCTTTCCAGTTCGAAAAAGACGGGGATTATCACCCGGCGTCCAATGCTTCCGGCCGGCTGGTTTTCATTTGCACGAATACTACTCAGTCTGCCGAAAAAAGAACCTACGATCTTTATTTCGACACAGTGGAAAACTCCGGGGGCAGGACTCCGGCCCGGATCGAAACAATGGTTGAAGTTACCGACAAAATCAAGCATGAAGGCCAGGAGAGTTTTAAAATAGCTACGCCGGCCGCTACTTATTACTACCACAAGGCCGGGGCAGGGTTTGCCAGTATGGAAGACAAACACGGAGTGGACTGGATCGGGTACCGTCCGGGCTTCGAATCCGGCGGCGAATACCGCGGGATTCCCAACCTCTGGAAATTTCATCCCGGCCAGGATTCCTGTATCAGCAAAGTAGATATCCGGGGACCGATAAGGGCCAGAATCCGCTCACTCAGCCTGGACGGGAAATGGGAATGCATCTGGGACATCTTTCCGGATCATGCCAGGATGAGCCTGCTCAAGATAAATGATACCTACTGGTTTCTTTACGAGGGGATACCCGGCGGCTCGCTTGAAGTGGACAGGGATTACAATGTTCTTTCAACAGGATTGAGACGCTCTATCGCCGAGGACTGGCACGGGGACATCCCAGCTCCCGAATGGGTTTATTTCGGGGATGACAGAATCCAAAGAGTCCTTTATCTTGTCCACCACGAAGATGACACCCATTCAGACCAGTTCTGGCAAATGCGCGGGGAAATGGTAGTCTTCGGTTTTGGCAGGGAATATAAATGTTGCGGCACTTACATGGACCGGGTACCGGCCTGTTTCACCGTGGGTTTCGCCGAAGATTCCGTATTTTTCCGGGTTGAATCGCAGATAAACAATGTCCGCCGCCCGTTATCGGTCTGGCTTGGCACGGCGGAGCGCCTGCAAGAGTAGAGTGACGATCTTAAAGAGATAGCACTGTCGCCCACCTCGTCCCGGGACACCGGCGTGCACAGCTTTTTGAAAAACGAATCGAGGGATTTCCTGTACTCTCCCCTTGCCTTGATAAAAAGGCCGGGAATGAAATAGATCAGAGCGCTTATTCCTCCGATATAGAAAATCTGGTGAGTATCGGAAATTATCCCAGCCTGCCAGGTTATTCACGCTTACCTGCTGTTCTTTCCGTCGTATCTCTCCTGCGAGATTCGCAAAAATTCCTCGCACATTGCATTGACTGCTTCCGGCCTGTGGCCGGCGCCCTCCGGGTCCATGTACCATGTGGGAATAAACCCTCCCCCGGGCCTTCCCAGGCACCGTACCATCCTGCGGCAATAGGCCCGGATCTCATCCAGGCTTCCCCTGACCATGGTATTCTGGATGTCCACCGGGCAGAAGAACGTGATGCGTCCGCCGAAACGCTCGCCCAGCAGCTCGAGGCCCATATTCTCCTGCTGGTCCATCTGGATCACGTCCAGGCCCACTTCGATCAGGTCTTCCAGAATGTCCACGATATACCCGCAGCTATGCAGGATCGTCAGGATTCCGTTGTCGTGCGCCGCGGTAAAGATACGCCCGTAACGCGGCTTCCAGATTTCGCGCCATGAGTCCGGGGCTATCATCAGGCTGTTCTGAAGGCCCCAGTCATCGAGCAGGAACAGTCCGTCCACCCCGGCCACAGCGTACCGCTCGATCGCCGCCAGGTTCATCTCCACCAGAATATCGATCAGCCGGCAGAGCTTTTCGGGCGCATCGAAAATATCCAGCCAGGTATTTTCCAGCCCGTGCAGGAAATGCACTCTCTCGTACAGGGAGATGCCGAAACCGATCAGGAACTTGTCTGCGGCCTGCTCCCTGGCGCCCTCCAGCTCGCTCCAGCGCCGGGGATCGTTGATATCCGGTATTTTCAGCCTGTCGAAATCGGCCCAGTCTTTCAGGGGAAAGCTCTCGACCTCGCCCAGCACGCTGAAACCGAGGTTCTTCCAGACTGCTCCCCATTCGTCCTCGCCGCTGGGAGGCCGGTAATCCGGTGAGGGTGTCATGTAAACCCTGGCGAAATCCGAACCATAATCAGGAGACAAATCAAAAGGCAGCCGGTCCGGATTTTCGAACCTGACCGTTCTGATCACAACTTCACGGCTGGTCATCATGGCCCCTGTGTCCCCCTTTTCGAAAGTAGGATGAAATAACGGTTCCCCTTTACATGGGGGCTCATTCAACTAGTTGCAGCGTGAAATCTTCGCCGGAATTTTCGATTATCCGCTCGAGCTCTTTGGCGCCGAAGACTCTGATCCTGAAGCGGGCCCTCTTGAAACCGTCAAAACCTTTTCCACCAGTCTCCCCATGCAAGGTTACCCGCCCACCCTGACGAACAAGCCGGAAGCGGGTGCGGTAGTAGTGCCCGTTGCGATATTGAAGGCTCTCGCCGTCGTCTTCATGAAGCCAGCTCGTGCATTCGCCATCCATCCGTGGCAAATAAACATTGAGGATTATCTCTTCCGGAGCGTAGTCAGCGGTTTTCTCCACCGGCTGCACCGTGGGCACGACTGAACCGGCCCTGACAAACACCGGGCAGAAATCCAGCGGCGCAGGAACTTTGATGTGCTCACCTCCGCTGAAAAACTCGCTTGAACCGTATAAATACCAGCCGCAATCAGGAAGGTAAAGGGAGCGCTCCCCGGCCCCTTGTTCGATCACCGGCGCTGCCAGGATCTGCTCGCCGAAAGTGCACTGATCTTTAATCCCGCGGCAATTGAAATCGTCCTGGAACTCATAGACCAGGGGCCGCTGGATCGGCTCCCCGCTCTCTGCGCTGCGCATGAACTGGGTGTAGATATACGGAAGCAGAGAATATCTCAGCTCCAGGGCTGAGCGGATGATACTTTCCGCCTTCTCGCTGAAAGACCAGGGGAACTGCTCTGAGGCTCTTTTCTCGAAGTGGTTGCGGAAGAAAGGCTGGAAAACAGCGTACTGGTACCAGCGCACCAGCAGCTCCTCGGAGCATTCTTCCACGAACCCGCCGATATCGCTTCCCACGAACGGTACTCCGGAGAGGCCCAGGTTGCAGGACATGGTCACACTCATGGCAAGGTGCTCCCAACGGGAGGCGTTGTCGCCGGTCCACACTGCGGCATAACGCTGAATACCGGCGAATCCCGACCTGGAAATGATAAAGGAGCGCACACCGGGCCTTGCTTTTTTCAAGCCCTCCAACGTGCTTTGAGCCATCAGCAGGGCATACTGGTTATGGTAGCGGGCGTGTTCGTGGTCGGCCCCGTCCCGTTCGAAACGCATCCAGCTTTCATTGGCGCCGGTAATACTGGGCTCGTTCATATCGAGCCATGCCCCGTCCAGCCCGGCACTCACATAGTCGGCGATCAACCCGGCCCACCACCTGCGGGTTTCCTCCTTGACAAAATCGGGGAACACGGTGTCACCGTTCCACACCTTACCGACAAACAGAACTCCCTCCCTGGTCCTGCAGAACAAATTGCCCTCCACGCCCTGTTCATATATAGAATATCCGGGGTGGAGCCTGACCCCCGGATCGATGTTGGCCACCGCACGAAAGCCTTTTTCGCGCAATTGAGCCAGCAGTTCTGTCGGCTGGGGAAATTTTTCTCTATCCCAGGTCATTATCTTGAATTGATCCATATGGTTAATGTCGATCCACAACCCATCACAGGGAAGGCGCCTGTTGCGGAATTTTTCGGCCAGTTCGAGATAATCTTTCTCCGAGTAGTCATACCATCTGCCCTGGTGGTAGCCCAGAGCCCAGAGCGGCGGAGCCGCCATCCGGCCGGTGAGTTCGGTGTATCGGCCGAGGATGTCTTTCATCGAAGGGCCGGCAAAAATGTATTCGGTCAACTGCCCGCCGTGACCGACCACAGTGTAGGAATCAGGCCGGGTCAGGTCGTAATGCAGCCGGTAGCCGTTATCAATAAACGACGCCCCTGCTGCGCTGCGCTTGTCTGACTGAAGGTGGAGAAAAAATGGAACGGAGATGTAATACGGGTCCCACCCGGTGTCGAAATTGTCCACATTGCCGCCATGCCCGTGCTGATCGATGTTCCAGATATTAAAGTTCCACATTTGAAGGTAACGTCCGTTCTGGTTTAGGAGCCCGGTTTTTTCGCCGAAACCGAAAAAGCCGTCTTCAGAACCCTTGAGTCTCCTGACAGCCCATTGGGGACCTGAAACCGCGTATGCCCAACCCCCTGCGGAGCCGATCACCACGCTGCCGTCGGCCCGGAAAACCTCCAGAGAAAACCGGGCGAGGTTTACCTCCGCTTTCATCTTTTCAGTTTCCAGCACGAGAACCTCTCCCGCCCGTTTTTCTTTAAAAGGCACGCTGGAGAAACAATCAACCGTTACTGCAAAGGTCGGATGCTGGTCAAAAATACCGTCGCGGCTGATTTTTAAACGTAGCACGTCAACTCGAACGAACTCGAGTCTGATTTTTTCGCCTGCGGCCTCCAGTTCGACCCCCAGAGGGGTTCTGGCCAGATATCTGGCCGCAGCCAGAGGAGCAAAGCAGTCAATATCCACTTTTTTCTGCAAATCCTGACAATCATACATAAGCCCTATCCTTCCGGCCAACCTTGGCTCTAATCATTTCTCTTCTCTCGAATTTTTTCCGGATTTCAAGACAGAGGATTCTTTTAGATTGACTAATATTAGGCCTTTTAACAAGCGGGTCAAGAGGATGAAACGCCTAAAAGGCCCCGGAGCGACCCTTTCAAACAAAAAATATCAATTAATGCATAAAGTTGTGTAAAAGGTTTAGCAGAGCGAGATCAAATCTTCTTGAGGGGATTCCCTCTTCGCTGAGCGAACATACTGCCATAGTGTGACAGCCTGTCAGTTCGTGGCCGAGGCCCTCAACGAATAAGTGGAGCCGGGTTATCTGTCATTTGAAAAGGCCGAATTCCCTTCCGGGCATATCCTTAGAAAGGTCTATTCCCGGCAGCCTCAAACAGGTTTTTGTACCGGAGAGGGGTTGGCGGAGGGAGGAAAAATTCCCCTCTTGAGAGGGGTGCCCGCGCCAGCGGGCGGGGTGTGCCATCGACCAGATCATCGATAAATTTATTCCTTGTTCCGGGATTTTTTCAAAGGTATTTAATAATACTATATCAAAAACTCGTCAATTCAAAACAGGGGGATAGAACTCCTTATGTACTCAAATTTTAAATCGACAGGGCAGGAAGAACTTTTGGCTTAACCATGTATATACTAAATATTATATATTAATCAGCTTATACCCCAGCAGGAAAGGCAGAGCTCGTTCAGAGATTTTCCGCTGGCCGCAACGAGATCTTCAGGCGAAGCGAACCCGACACTGTCCAGGCCCAGATACTTCTTAACATCCATATCACTGTTCATGTGCATCTTCACGAAAAGGATCTCATCTTTCTTTTTTGTCGTCTTACCGTATCCGCACTTATCTCTAAGCAACGGACAGCCGATCCTAGCGTGGACCTCCAGAGCGCCGGCACTTTTCAATCTGGGAACATGGCTTTCTTTTGTTTGCGTTCCCCTGACGATAGAATCATCAGTAATGACTATTCTTTTTCCTTTTATCAGGGAGGTAAGAGGGATCAATTTTCTCTTAGCCTCTTCCTGTCGCTCTTCTTTTGTGCTCTGAGTAAAACTTCTGTCAGCATAATCATACTTCACAAAAATTCTGACATGCGGTATGCCGGAGGCGTTTGCATAACCGATCGCATAGCCTATTCCGGAATTTGGAATCTCGGAGACCAGGTCGGCGTCAACCGGGTATCTCTTAGCCAGGATCGCC
>Ga0272442_10005669_pt1 | contig 16621 bp, 14 predicted proteins | sample SSMForm2O_FD_200262 | JGI IMG/M metagenome (GOLD analysis project Ga0272442, IMG submission 200262) | Marine sediment archaeal communities from Little Sippewissett salt marsh, Falmouth, MA, United States - SSM-Form-2O | ecosystem: Environmental > Aquatic > Marine > Wetlands > Sediment ... | reverse complement strand
CGAGCGTTGGAGGTACCGACTACTTCGTCAGTAACGGCTGTTTCAGGGCCGGGGTTGAAGGCGGTATCTGGCGTTCAGAGAAGATCCTGATTGCCGGACGCGATATGGCCCTATCTCTCAGGCTCCGCGGCACGGGGACGCTCGACAGTGACGACTACATCAAGGTACGAGGCATCATCGATGACGGCCCAGAGACGACCCTGGTAGAGAGATGGAACAATTTCAACGGCGACGCCTGGGAGACGGTCGAGGTGACCGGCATCACCGGCTCCATGCTTCAGATCGTCATCCGCTCACGTAGCAACGTGGGCAAAGGCGAGTTGTACTACTGGGACGACGTCAAGCTGTCATACACCCAGGGCCCCGGCTGGCCGGCCGTGCCCGGCGTTTCCAACATCCTCGTCGACACCGACCGGGAAATCGTGCATACCAACGCGGCCCCGGCCGGCTGCGGGTTCTATCGGGTGAGGGCAACTCTGGAGTAGCGCGGGATTCCAATCCCGCGCATCTGTGCGACGAGCGGGACGAACGGCATTGGAATGCCGTTCTACAGGTGGCGGGCCAGGCCGTAGCGGCGGGCCTTTGTCGCATCTGGATTCCACCTGGAAGGCGAAGCTGCCTGCCGCGCCGTAGCTTCCGAGCGAAGGCGGTTGCTGAGTCGTCTGTTGGCAAAACAGCCCTTTCTCCAGAAAAACCTAAGAAAAGCCAGAGTAAGGCCGTTACATTTCTATATTTGCCTACAATAAACTTGCAAGGAGGTGAGCATCCACGGGCAGCTCACATGTGATGAAATGGACGTTCTGGTCGTAGACGACAAAGATATCAACTTGAGGACTCTGTCCCGGTTGCTGTCTCACAGGGGCTTGGAATGCGCTAGCGCACGCTCTGCCGGCGAAGCTCTTAAACTCTTCAAATCCAACAAGATACCCTTGGTCATCAGCGATATCGACATGCCCGGCATGAACGGCGTGGAGTTGGGGCTGCAGATCCGGGCTCGACGCTCCGAAACCATCCTCTATGCCTTTACCGGTAGCTCGGGCGGGGATCTGTTGGAAGCCGCCGAAGAGGTGTTCGACCGGGTTTTCAGCAAGCCCAGTGAGATTTCGCCGCTCATCGATACAACGGTTGCAGCCCTGGAATCGCTTCGCGTCAAGGCCTGACCGGGCCGGGCTACCTGTTCAAGAGCGCGGATATACGCTTGTATAGCGCATCGTAGGAATCGCAACGCCGCTCGATGTCCCATTTTACCATCGAGCCGATCAGATCGACCACCGCGCCGTCGTGTTTCTGAAGCCGGGCCGAAAGTGACACACGCATCCTGCTGGTGTGTGCGCGTTTCACTGCTGCTATACCGTCGCCTTTCGCATAGTATTTGCCGGTCAGGCAGAAATACGCGATGTGCCCCAGCGCGTAGATATCGCTGCGGATATCCTCGGGCCGACCCTCGTAGCGTTCGGGCGGACAGAAGTGGGGACTTCCGAAGATGGGGCCGCCGTCAATGGCTGCCGCTTCCTCCAGTGTCATGCAGGACCCGTAGTCGATCAGCACCGCGGAGCCTTCGGGTGTGACTATGACGTTCTCAGGTTTGACGTCGCGGTGCACATAACCCATGACCTCCATATAGGCGAGGCCCTGCACAAGATCCCGGAGGTAACCCAGGACGAGCTGCGCGGGCAGTGTGGACCTCTCCTCGACGATGTCGGAGAGGCGCTCGCCCGGCACGTACTGCATGGCCATATACGCTGCATCGTCGGTCGAGCCATATGAGTGCGTCATGGCGATGTTTGGATGGCTGCCGAGCGCGTACGCCGCCTCACATTCCTTCAGGAAGCATGCGCGCACGATATCGTCAACATTCGCGTAGTCACGTAAGACCTTGACGGCCAGGCCGCGCCCGCTCTCGGTTTCGAGCCCGTGATAGATGGAGCCGTAGCCGCCGGCGGCGATTGGCTCGAATACCCATATGCCGTCAATATGCCAGGGAACAAACACCAGGTCACCGCAGGCTCCGCAGTTGAACATGCTGAGCGGCCTGCGCTCGGCCACGTCGTACTGAGTGCCACAGGTCGCACAGGGCACTGTTCCCTTCGACATGGTATTGAGTATCTTCCGGCCCGGCGGCTTGATCGCGTTAGGCTTTGCGTCCGGCCGGAATAGCGATAGCATCTTCTTTACCGTCTTGGTCATCGGGCAGTCTCTCGGGAGGGAAGTCCCCGGCCTCGATTCCCCTCGGATTCCCTACGCGGCGGCTTCATGGTACGGTCCGCCTGCGGTGTTCTGCTCAGCAGAAGCCGTGCCAGCGTTTCGGAGCGGAAGGAGTTCTCGTGCCATCAGCGATCGTAAACCATTGGCCGGCAGAGGGTTGCGCTCTGTGGAGCAGCAGAACCCGTGGCGGGCGTAACGGCGGAAGGTGTCGCCACGGTCCGCGTGTGGGTGTTCCCGAGACGCGACAGCCGGTCCGCCCAGGGATCTCCGGGCCTGATCACGGCTGCGAGGGCGCTCGAGGGCGGTTCCACGAGCGACAGCAAGGAGTGGAAAGGTGTCGGGGCTATCAAGTGACCGATCGCCACGCATTTGGGGATGAGTGATCTGACCCCGAATTGTCCGTTGCTTCTCTCCTTGGGCCGCTATATGGTTCAGTAATGGCGCGGAAAGAGGATGAGAACATCTCGCAGGGCAGGGGGCTGTGGCGCCGGTTCCAGGATGTAGGCGGCGCCGCGCGCTGCTTTCTTCAGGATGACGCCGGAGATATCTGGATCGGCACCAATTCCGGCGTATCCCTTTGGGACACCCAGGAGTTCAAGGACGTACGGCTTGGCGCGGAGCCGCCTATCGACGTGTTCTGCCTCTTGCGGGACAGCCACAAGAACGTGTGGGCCGGTACCGATGCCGGCCTCTTCCTGTTCGATGGCAAGAAGTTCGGACACCTCGGCCGCGCTGAAGGCCTGCTCGCCGATCGGAGACACCGTTCGTCGGCATTCGTTGTCTGCCCATGTCCCGCCGGATCCCGGTGCTTATTCCCCTCCGAACGTTTTCGATATTCTGGAGGACAGCCGTGGCCGGATCTGGGTCGCAACATCCACCTGGGGGTTGTTTTGTTATGAAACCCGCGAGGATCTCGAACGCGATCGCCCGCGGGTCTACAGCCCGGAGCGCGAACTACCCGACAGACACGCTTTCAGAGTCGCCGAAGACCGCAACGGGAACATCTGGATAGGCGGCTACCAAGGCCTGATGTGCTACGACGGATCCTGCGTCGAGCGGGTCGCCGAGACCGCGGAAACCGGATGTGCCGTCGTTTCTGCCCTTCATGCGGATGCCGACGGCGTGCTGTGGATGGGCGGCTGGAGCAGCGGCGGCATCACGCGGCACGACGGTGAAACGTTCCGCCGCTACGGTGCGGCGGACGGCCTGCCCGGCAGCAAGATCACGTGTATCGTCTCCGATCGTGAGGGCCGCGTCTGGATTGGCTCGGACGTCGGACTGAGTTGCTTTGACGGGCAGTCCTTTACGAACTACACGATGGCGGACGGTCTCGCGGCCCGATTTGTTGAGCGTATTGCCGAGGACCCCGCCGGGTATCTCTGGATTGCGACGCTGGGCGGCGGCATCACACGCTACGACGGGACGGAGTTCCAGGTGCTGGCCGAACGCGACGGACTATTGAGCAACTGCGTCAGCGGCCTGATCCCCGCTCCTGACGGGAGCATTTTCATTGCCACGTACCGGGGCGTTTGCCGGTACTTTCCGAACCGGCGGGCCGCGCCGGCGATTCGGATAGACGAAGTCGACACCGGTCGCAGACGCAAGAATCCCAAGACTGTCCGCCTGACCACCGCGGCTCTGGCCGTGCGTATCCGCTACCACGCCCTGAGTTCAAAGACAACACGCGTTCGCTACCGGTACATCCTGGACGGCCATGACCCTGACCATTCGGACCGTCAACCCCGCACTCCTGAGGCTGGTGGGGAGGAAGCGTGACGAACTTGTGGGTCAGTCCATGGATATCCTACTTCCGAGCCGTGAAAGGCGCCTGTTCGCGGGGCTCGTGGACGGAGAACCTGGACAGGCCGCCCCTTTCCATCTGGAGAACGTTGAGACTGTCTACGTGACCTCGGACGGAACCCCGGTTCCCGTGCTCCTCTCGGTCACCGCCCTGCTGGACGCGGGCGACGATCTGCTTGGCGTTGTCTGCGTTGCCTCGAATCTCACGGAGACGAAACGGGCCGAGAAAGAGCGCCGCCAATTGGAGGAACGGATCCAGTACGCGCAGAAGCTGGAGAGCCTCGGAATCCTGGCCGGGGGAATCGCGCATGACTTCAACAATCTCCTTGTCGGAGTGCTGGGCAACGCCGAACTGCTGCGAGACGACATATCGCAGGCCTCGCCTCTTCGGGACCGAACCGACGACATTATTGCTTCGGCCAAGCGTGCCGCTGAGCTGAGCAAGCAGATGCTTGCCTTCATCCAGAAGCCCTACGAGAAGGTGGCCCTTCGGAAGAAGCTGCGGGAAATGCTCAACTTGTGACGCGGATCGCCGGTCTCGCGTCCTGCGTGCCCCTCAATCATCGCTGTGCCAAGGCCCGGCCTCACGGAGAGTCGGGACGAACATACCGGGGCGGGATCTCCCGTAACTTCAGGGCTAATCCAGGTCCAGGCCGAGGTCGTCTACGTCCGGGATTTCGGGGGTGTGCAGGCGGGCAATAATTTCCTGAGCGTGAAGCGCGAACCTGTCCGGCTTGCCCGTGAGCGGATCCTCCTCGTCGAGCTTGCCCAGGACGCGGACAATGGCTCTGGCGGTGCTCTTCTTGGGGCGTTCGTAACCGCTGGCGATGTTGAGTATTGCCGCCGACGCCTCGTCCTGCAGATTGGGATCTTCGATATACTCAACGAGCGCCTGCATGGCGCGAACAGAGTGGATTCGTGCGAGTCCGCTCATAGCCAGGCGCCGTTCCTCGAGTCGTTTCGCGATTCGCATTGCCCTAAGGAGTCGTGTGACACGCTCGTTCTGCTTCGTGGCAAGGTCCGCGGACGTGATGCGCACGAACCCGCGGAACGCGATTACGTGATGCTTCAGATTGTCCGTCTTCGACGCGACGTCCCAGAGGTAGGGCGCCGCGCGTGGCTTGGTCAGCCCCGCCATGACTCGAATCGCCGTGTTCTGGATCTCGGCATCCTCGGAGGACACTGCCTTGCGCAGCGCTTCGAACGCGCTGTCGCTACCGATCCGTCCCAGCACGCGAATCAGCGAGGAGTAGGTCTTGGACGGTTGGGAATCCAGGAGATCGAGTATCGGCGCGGCCGGGTCCCCCTTCTTGATGCGCGCGGTGATGTCGACAAGCGCCTGCTCCGCCAGCTTGATGTGCAGCTGGTCGTCGCTCTTCGTAACGAGCTCGACGCCTGCGGGGATGTTCGTCGCCGAGCCGAGCGACCCGAGGGCGCGGAGCACCGCGACGCGCACGCCCGGATCGGCGTCATCGGCGAAGCGAAGAATCGCGGGCAGCGTCTCCTTGGTGCCGCGCATGGTCAGGATGCGCAGCACGGCCTCGCGCCGGCGGGCCGAGGCGGATTCGAGGTCGTCGGACAGCATCCCACTGATGCCTTCGCCGGGTATGTCGCGCAGCGCGGTGACAGCCGCCGAGCGTTCTTCGTCGGGCGCATCGAGGAACGGAAGCAGCTCGGGGACAACCTGTTTCCCGCCGAGCCTGGCCGAGGCCGGGATCGCGGCTATCCTTACGATCGGCTCCTTGTGCGAGAGACCTTCGCGGACGGCCGGGAGCGCCATGGGATCGCCTCTCCGTTCGAGCAGTCTGATCAGGCCGCTCTTACCCACGGCGTTGGCTTGCTTCATTCTGCCGATCCAGAGCTGAGTGGCTTCCTCGCTGGGCATCGCCACGCCCGCGTCGACGGCAGCTGATCGGATCTGCGGATCGTCGTCCTGCATCGCTTCGAGAACGAGCGGCATCGCCCTGGTGTCTTGTGCCGCGGCCAGACCGCGCAGGGCGGCGCAGCGGATGTGGGTCTCCGTCGGGCCCGTGCGCTTGTCCCATAGATCCTGGTATATGGCCGCCGCCTTGTCCTTGAAGCCGCCCGCAATCATAGTTCGTCCCAGCTCAAGGGCCGCGGCGGTGACCACGCTTCGCTCATAGACGTCGGTAGTGGCGAGCGCCTCCTGGATCGGGGGCAGGGCTTCGGGTTTGCCCATCTTGCTGAGAGCGCCTATGGCGCATAGGCGCAGATCGCGGTCTTTCGACTTGGCCAGGGGGATGATGTGCGGCGCGGATTGGGTGTCACCGAGGAGCGCCAGTGCCTTGACCAAGGACAGCTTGGCGCCTTCATCGGCCTTGGGCAACGCGGATCGCAGCGCCGCCATCGCCGCCTCACCGCCCAGGGTCGTCACTGTTCGAGCGGCGGGTGATGCCGTTTCCGCTCCGGTAAGGAAGCGGGCGACGGGAGCGACATGTTTGCGCAGCCCGGCGAACTCGAGCTGTCGGATGATAAAGCATTTCACTCCTGTCGAATGATCGCCGGCCAGCTCCGCGGCCATGACGTCCGCAAACGGCTTCTCGCCGGCCTCGAGCTTCGCCGTGAGCGCCTTCAGTGCCATGCCGTGGAGGAGACGGGATGCCATGGGGGCGTAGACGGGATTTGTCATGCTCCGCAGGAGCTTCTGCGGATCGCGGCCCATGGTATCGTCCATCGGCACAATCCATACGTTCCGAAAGCGCACGGGGTTGCCGTGGTCCTGGAAGCGAAGCGGCCCCAGCGGCGCCTCGGCACCGCGAGCCCCGCCGGTCGAATTGGGCAATTCCTGGTCGTCGTGGATCAGTATGCCGTTGTGTTCCACGCGAACGCGAGCCGTTTTGACCTTCTTGCCTGCCTCGTCAAACTGGGGGGCGCTGAACGTTATGTCGTAGGTCTGCCAGCGGGCGGGCGGGAGGCAGGCGTTGACGCTTGCGGCGGAGATCTTGTAGATGCCGCCGCAGTCGTTGTCCTTCTGTATCAGCCCGAACGAATCGAGAACCTGGACCTCGTACCGGCCGTGCAGGTACACGCCGCTGTTGCCGCGGCCCTGGCCCCCGCGCGTCGGCATGAAGGGCGGCATGAATTCGACGTGCGCGAAGAAGGAGCCGAAAGATTCCGTGCTCTGGTTGTCCCCGCGCACCACCTGCATACTGCTGTCCGCTTTGGGCAGCCACTGGTCATTACTCCAGGCCTCGATCGACGGCTTTGTGCCTGGCTCGAACGGCAGCAGAACCGTCGCGCCCTCGGGCGGCTTCTTCTGCAGAGTCGGCGAGACGCGCACGTGGAACGGGAGCGATACCGATCCTACCTTCCCTATGGTTGATGTCGCGGACAGGGACCGGTTGCGGATGACACCCGACCAGCCCTCGCCGGTGAACGGCAGCGTGTCGTTCGTGACGGTGCCGGTAAGCTCGTGGCGGGTACGATCCTCGTCGGTGCCGATGACCAGCGGGTCCACGAACAGGACGATCTTGTAGGTCTTGTTCATGGGGTAGACCTTGGCCTCCGCGTCCACGACGGCCGAGTTGCTGGTCGATGTGAACTTGCCGACGTATTCGCCCATGAACGGGTCGCCGTGCTTGTCGCCGATGATCTTTCCGTCCAGGAATTCGACGGAATCACGCCAGGCGGCGTTGGTCTGGGCGGGTGCGGCAAGGGGGGAAGCAGCCGCCAGTAGCAGGGCCATGAGCCCGGCCCCGGCGGGCGCCCAGCACTTTGTTTGTGTGCCACCGGTGGGCATTTTACCTCATATTGACTACACGGGGCGTTGACGAATGTAACGAAATCGGTCAAAATGGTAACTATATTATAGATGGACAGACGAAGCATTTCCCGAAGGAACTTCATCGGCGGCACGCTCGCGGCGGGCGCCGTGTTCCATATTGCGCCACGCCACGTGCTGGGCGGGCCCGGTCATACGCCCCCAAGTGAGCGGAAACTCAGGGCTACCATCGGGTCTGGCAGCAAGGGCGGCGGTCCCGCCGGGGGCTGTGACGTCGTTTGTGACGTGGACCAGAACCATCTCAACCGCTTCAACAACGGCAAGCGCAAGCTCTTCTCCGACTTCCGCGAGGCCCTCGCCGTGGACGGGCTGTCCGAGGTCTATATCGCAACCCCACCGCACTGGCACGGCCTGATTGCCATTGCCGCGGCCAAGGTTGGGTTGGACGTTAACTGCGAGAAACCGATGACCCACTTCATCGGCGAGGGACGCAAGATGATCGAGACCGTGCGCCGCTACGGGCGCGTGTGCTTTGTGAACGTGCACGGACGTCTTGCCCACGGCGGACGCTTGAGGAAGCTGGCGCAGAGCGGATTGCTCGGCAAACCGTTGACCGTGTGCAAGCGCGGCGGCTTCAAGGTGCGGCAATGGAGCGGCCGCACCGACCTGGAAGCCCAGACCGTGCCGAAGCATCTCGACTACGACATGTGGCTTGGGCCGGCGCCGTTCAAGCCCTACAACCGGCACCGTACGCACCAGACGTTCCGCGGCTACTGGGACTATGACTCCGGAGGACTGGGTGACATGGGGCAGCACTACCTGGATCCGATACAGTTCCTGCTGGGCAAGGACGATACCAGCCCCGTGAAGATCGAATCATATGCGCCGTGGCCGCAGCATCCGGAAGCCGCCGGGATGTGGGGGAACGTGGCGATGACCTATGGGGACGGCACGCGGATTATCATCGAGAGCGGCGAGTGGGGCGAGCCGAAGTTCACGGGCATGCCGTTCCTGAGCGGGCCGAACGGGAAGGTCTGGGACGAGTCGGGCCATAAATGCGATCCGCCGGACCTGATGCAGAAGCTGAAGGCGTTCCCCGATCCGCCGCGGCTGAAGGGCTGGGGGACGGCACGTCAGACCAGGGATGACACCAACGGCGACAAGCCGAACGTCGAGGCCGCGCACCGGTCATGCACGCTGGTTAACCTGGCGGCTCTGACCATCCGCCTGGGCCGCACGCTGCACTACGATCCGAAGCGCGAAGTCTTCAAGAACGACGAAGTCGCCAACCGCATGCTCAACCCGCCCATGCGCGGCCAATGGCACGTGTAGTCGCTCCGGGCCGGGCGCTGCTGCTCGGCTGGAGAATGCGGCCCCGGAAGACCCCGCCACATTCCAGGCCGTCGCAACAGCACCCGGACCTTCGCTCCTGGGAGCGGAAGGGAAGCATCCGTGAAGGTGACTTGACACTTGGGTGCGTCCCGGCCACGCTTAGCTTCCTGAACATCGATAAGGAGTTGCGGACATGAGTTTGTACCTGAAGGATGAGCATATTGCGAAGGCGGAGGAGCTGGTTGCTGAAGCGCGCGCGAACGACGGGCTCGCGCCCGTTGACCTGGCGCAGTTCTGGGCGGATGATGAGATCGCCCAGAAAGACCCCTTCTCGGAAGACGCTCCACAGGCGGCGTTCGGGGCGGCGTGTACGTGGGAATGCGTATTTGACGAGCTGGGTATCGAACAGGACCAGAAACGCTATCTGCAGGACGGCGACTGGCAGCTCGAACTGAACCGGGAATACAATGACAAGGCGGAGAGGATAGTCGGGAAACGGCTACTGCGGGAGTCTGATCCTGTTAGGATGATCACTGCGAATCCGCCTGTGAGAGGGTTGCACGATATCTTCGAGATGGAGAATGCCTGGGACGATACATCGCAATCGTGGTGGCTCAAACCATCGGCGGGAACACAGGAGGAACTCGAAGCCTTGCTGGATCGGGTTGACGAACGGCTCACGGACCTGCGTAGTTTTCTGCTGACCGACCGGTGGCCGGCGGAGAAGGAGCGGCTGTCAAAGGAAGGGCGGCCCCTGCCGCTCTATCGCGGCCAACGCGGTCCGGTGACATTCGCCACTTCGCTCTTTGGCACAGAGAGCCTTATCTTCCTCATACTTGACAATCCCGATCTTGCCGGGAGACTTCGGGATTCGATTACGAGTGCGATGCTCGGTAAGGCGCGGGTGCAGGACGAGGAAGCCGGCTACTCGCCGTCGGATGCGCCCCGCGGGTTCGGGTTTGCTGACGACAATTGTGCGCTACTTACGCCGGACATGTACGAGTTCTTTGGATACCCGATAGTGAAGGCGGTTTTCGACCGGTACAGTCCCGATCCCGGCGATAAACGATTCCAACATAGCGATTCGGATATGGGGCATATTGTGCCGGTCCTGGCAAGGTGCAATCTGACGGGTGTCAACTTTGGTCCGAGCGTCATGCCGGACGAGATTCGGAAACACATGCCCAACGCAGTTATCAACGGCCAGCTTGCGCCGTTTACGTATTCGCGCAACGAAGAAGTGAATATCGTGGCCGAATTCCTGCGCGACTTCGAGATGGTTGGCGAGACTCGCGGTCTTCGGTTTGCAGCCGCCGGCAGCGTCAACAACGGCTCCCGCCTCACCGGCATGCGGCTCATCATGTCGGCTATCCAGAAATACGGCCGGTACGATTAGTCGAGGGAGTAGCCAAGCTGCTCGATATAGAAACCGAGTGTGTCGTTGCAGAGCCTGATGCCGTCGGGCGACATCTCGTCCCTGAACCGTGTGAGAAGGCCGGTGTTGAAGCAGTCCTTGCCTTTTTCGCGCTTCCTCCGCTCCTTCTCAACGATCCGGTCAATGATCTCATCGGATGCGTCGATCTCCAGGTGCTTGGCCAGGCGGCCGACTTCGACATGCGGCTGTGACACGAGATCCCTGTAACGGAAAATGCAGGGTAGGTCTGAAAGGAACCAGGTGTATGCGCAGACGCATATCTCCATGACCTTCGGTAGTGTGTTCTCGACGTTCGTATGTTCTTCGAACACGCCGCCGCCGCGGGATTTGTTCAGAGCGCCGTGGTCGATCAGGGAGAGAAGGATGTCCCGTGGGTCGCGCATGCTGTAGATTGCCTTCGCGCCGGCCTCGATGAGCCGCTGCACGGGCTGTGTGAGTGCGCCATGTGATTTGACAACGAAGGGACCGTGTCTGTCGGCCAGGTCGCACAGCAGATCCTTCTTGTATTCCCAGCCGCCCCACGGGAAGCAGCCGCCCCCCTGGAGGACGCCGTCCCGGATCAGGGCCTCGAACTCGAGGTGACCGTTTGACGGCAATGCCATACGGAGCAGGTTTATCGTATAGCGCGTCAGCAACAGGCTTGCTGACTTCTGCATTCCGAAGCTCAATACAAACATTACGCCCTCAACATCCTGTGTTTCCGATCGGCCATTACTCGCGCCAGTAATCCGGTTTGTCCAGGGCAATGGCGCATTGTATCGTTCCGGAAGTGTTGTCGATCTTGCCGTCACTGAGCTCCAGCACCATCCACGCGTCGCTGTTCTTGTCGGGAATCGGGTAGGGTGCTGTGAATCCGAGGGCCCCCGCCGGACGGAACCCGAACCGGGGGTAGTACTCGGGGTGACCCAGGACGAACACGAGCTCGCATCCTGACTCCGCGAGCATAGCCAGGCCCTGCTTCACGAGCTCGGAGCCCAGGCCTCGGCGCTGATGGTCGGGCATCACTGCGAGCGGCGCCAGGATGTGAGCGCGGGCGATTTCTTCCGAATCCTGTATCCGGACGCTCGTGAAGAGCACGTGGCCCGCCGGCGTAGTGCCATCGCACACCAGCAGCGAGAGCAGTGGTTCTGCCGTAGGGTCATGGAGCAGCTTGATTGCCAGGTCCGCAACTACCGGGCCTTCCTGCGGACCGAACGCAGTCTCGTGCAGCATGCGGATGGCCGGTTCGTCCGCCTCAGTCGTTGTCCGAGTTCCGTTGCGCATTCTTATCACTCTTCGACCGGGTTCATCAGTCTTCCGAGGAAAAGGATGCTCCCGGTGGCCTTTTCTCTGACTAAGAACAGGAACGGACGGTCGGCATAGAAGCTGTATACACTGCCCCCGTTCCTCTTCATGAGAACCGCCGTTGCTGCGGCGGCTTCGGTTCCTTCCTCGTTGACCTCGACGAAAGCCTTGTGAGTAACCAATCCAATGAACCAATCTGCCGTGCCGCTCATCGCGGAGAAATCCGCTTCTCCGCGGAATGCCTTACGCATTCCAAGGCGCTTCAGGGTCTCGTTGAGCACGAACGAACCCCAGGTGATTTTGAACCTGGGCAGGCCGACGTTGACGGTGTGCGAGCTGAGAGCGTTGAGCCACGAGTCCAGTTCCCCTTGACCAAGCTGTCGCTCGAAATCCGGCAAGTCCGCGTGATGCCTGGGCAAGACGATAACCATGGATAGCCTATCACCGACGTACGGCAACTCAAGCACCTGGCCGCCCTTGATGTTGGCACACCGGAATTTGCGTGCCTGGCGCATCATGGGAACCTGGACGGTTGTGCCGTCCAACAGGTTGAAAGTGGCGCTGGTGGTGTGCTTGGGGTCGAACGGGTGCGTCCACTTTCCCTTGAAGTAGATTGCGTTGACCAGGGCAAGAACCACCTGCGGATCGAGGTCTCCCGGGCGGATGAGATCCTTGATCTTGCCGTTTGTCTTGTTCTCGACCCACGTATTGATAAGCTTGCGCGCTTCCTCAGCCGCCTTTCTGTAGTCCACCGGCGTGACCGTCGCGCCGTAGTACTGCTTGATCTGTCCGAGATAGTCGGGAAGCAGAGGGTAGTCCTGCTGAGGCCAGAGGGAGTTGGCGACGTTCAGTTGCACCTGGCCCGCTTTCTGCACGTCCTCGAGGGCGGCGTTGATACCGGCAAAGGATTCGTGGATCCGCTGGGGTGTCTCCGAGAAATGCAGGACCTCGGCCATTTCCTTTGCGGTTTCGCCACGTGCGCCCGTATAGGTCATGGCCAGCGCCGACGAGATGCTGTAGGGAGAGAAGAAGAGGTTTCCCTTCTCCTTGCGCAGTGCTGAGTACAAATCGAAGGCGAACGCTTCATTGGCCGATGCCCTCTGTTCAGCGGGGGTCGATTTGTCTGCATTGCCCCCGGGGGGATGCTGCGTCACCGGTGAGTCCGACTTCGAACACCCGGCAAGGGCGCAGACAACCAGCAAACTCGCGATTCTCAGTCTCATATTCTGCCTCCAATCCCGTAGCGTATTACGATACACCGAATGCGTCATCAACGAATCTCCGGAAGCCCTGGTCGAAACCGCTTTCCGGGCAGACCATTAAGGAGAAGACTTCTCGGAAACGTGGGCTTTGAACGATGTCATTGAATTTCTGAACGATGTCCCGGGCGTGAAGCAAGAGCACGTGGCGGACATTCTCACCACTTCGTCAACGATCGCGTTCCCGTCGTTTGACACCTGCACGCGGCACACTATGCGCGCCTTGCCGAGCAACGCCAGCATGAAATGCAGCGCGAAGTTACCTTCGTCTATTTCCGTGAAAGCACCATCGATGACAAGGTTTCCATTGATCTTGTCGAAGTGCTTCTTGATCAACCCCACAACGATGGCGATGTAGAAGCCGGTGGTTACGAGGCCTCCGAACAGGGCGCCCATGTTATCATTCTTGGCGCCGAAACAGAGAATGGCCACGTTGAGCAGGACGTGCAGGCAGGCCATCACGGTTAACGCGATCAACGGGCCCGGTCTCCCGGTGACTTCATCGGAAGCTCCTGCTTCAACGGTCGCCGGCAGCGGGGGTGGCGGCGGCGGCGAGTCTATCATGTGCTTTCCTTACTTGTCAGCCAACTGTCGGCGGGAAGTACCGTCGCGCCGGGTCGGGTTTCCGAACTCACGGTTCGGATTCCTGGTTCCTCAGGTTGAGCGGGGCCTTGTCGAACGACATGTTCTCCGAAGGGTCCCTCGACCTGTTCTTCTTCCGCCAGGCCTGCCACGGCAAACATCGCGATGCAGAAGAATGCGGCATGCACTCTCAACTGTCTTCTACTGACGTTTGTCCCGACCTTTTCCCCTATTGGAATTCTGCCGAAAAAGGTGTTGCAGGTCAAGCGCCCGGTATGTTTCTCACTCATTACGCATCACGGCCACGGAGAGGCAAACCAACAAGGCGGCCACCGGCCGCCTTGTTGGTTTGCCCCCCCCCATGGGTGCATCACTCCGAACGTTGGCCGGATGTCTGTCGCAAAACCGACTCACGATCGTGAGGAGGTTTTGCGACAGACTGTACCGGAGCGATTTTCAACACCCGGAGAACTGGCGAGGTATGCGGGGTTCGGTGCGGCCCAGCTCGTTGACCATACGCACCAACATGTCCGTCACGATCTCGCGATACGCGGGATGGTGGACGATGTTGGTAGTTTCGAGCGGGTCCTTCTTCCGGTCGAACAGCAGCATCTCGCCCGTGGGAGCAAACACCGCCAACTTGTATTCACGGGTGACAAGCGTGCGTATTTGCAGCAGCTCGTTCTTGCGGGTATTGTTCACATTCCATTCGACGAGCGCGCAGCCGCGTTCGGGTTCTCCTCCTTCCGTGAGCACGCGGGCCAGCGATTCACCGGGCAATGATGGCGGGAACTGGAACGCCTCCCGGTGTTCCGGTGTTGAGCGAGGATCTTCGGGCTGCGCGACACCAGCCAGGTCGAGCACCGTTGGCACCAGGTCGATCTGGCTGACGGGCGTATCGACCGTACGGCCGCGGGGCGCGGCATCGGCCCACGGCACGTGCACGATGAAAGGAATGCGGGTGGAACCGTCGTAGGGCCAGACACCCTTGTGCATTGCGTCATGTTCTCCGAGCTGTTCGCCATGATCCGCAATGAATATCACGACCGTGTTCTCGCGCATGCCCTGGCGCTCCAGGCAGTCAAGCACACGCGCGACCTCGTCGTCTATGTGCGTCATCATGCCGAAGATCTGTCGTGTGGCTTCGTGCAGGTCGCAGTTCGTCCGCCTGCCCGCGTTGGCCTCTTCGAGTGTCTTGCTTTGCGCCGATTCCGGGGGATCGAGGGCAACCGGTGAGACGGGCATGTCGGCGGCGTTGTACATCTCCGCGTACTTGCGCACGGCGCTGAACGGCGTGTGCGGGTCGGGGAACGAACACCACAGGAAGAACGGCTGTTCGTCAGACTGCGCGTCGATGAAATCGATAGAGCGATCGGCAATCCAGGTGTTGTAGTGAACGGCGGGATCGACATCCATCGTACCGAACCCCTGGTACTTGGCCGCTTCTTCCGGCGCATGTTCCTTGAGCCACATGGCATAGTCGCCGCCGATGAAGGAATAGGTGCCGTGCCCGACCACCATGTCCTGCGTCTGGAAGCCGTAGTAGTTGTCCGGCGCCCGGGTGATCCTGTCGGCCTGCCAGTGGACCCTACGCTCGGGGTTGTCTTCCACTGTCTCGAGGTCAGCGGCGTCGATGCCCTTGGTGTCCTGCCACGGCTGGATGTGGAGTTTGCCGACGGAGTGTGTGCGGTAGCCGGCTTCCGCAAGCATGCCGGGTAGCGTCGGGATGTCCTTGGGCAGAGGGAGCCCGTGGACACGCATGTTGTTTCCCCGCGCTGTCAGGCCGGTGAGCATGGTGCCACGCGCGGGCATGCAGGCGGGTGACGAACTGAAGGCGTTCGCAAAGCGCACGCCCTCGGCGCATAGCTTGTCGAGGGTTGGGGTGCGCAGTTGGGGCGTAACGCAGCCAAGGTGGTCGGCACGTTGCTGATCGGTGCAGAAGATAACAACATTGCATTGGGTCGTTTCAAAGCAGCAGCTCCTTCTCTTCTTTCTCGCTGGGTTCCGACTCCTTATCCTATCTCCGTTCGCTTGCTGTTCGGATAGCCGGCCCGTTTCTCCCGCCTGTGATCGCGGCCCGACGCGGTCCTGGGTGCCTTGGCCGCATCACTGCTCTTCCTTCGCGGCCTCGATGGCTCGCCTGGCCGCTTCCCGGAGATCGTTGGTGGAGGCCAGGTGACCGGCCTTCAGTGCCGATATGCACCAGCCGACTACGTTCGAGTCGTTGAACCTGGATTTGAGGTTGTAGTCGAATGCGCCGCTCTTACGGTGGGCCTCGACTATCGCCCTCAATTTGACCAGCGGGGCTTCCTTGATGCCCTTGATTACGTCGGCGGCCGGGGTTGTCCAGTCAGGGAAGGTCGGTTTGTTGTGGAAAACGTACCAGCTCCCGATTCGGGTGTACTGATCCGCTACGATGTCGGCGGTTACACGAGGCTGCTTCGGTGAGTCCGTGGTGATGATTTTGTCTTGTCGGAACACGGCATCCGTGTTTGCGTGCTTCCCCTCGAAGTCCAGCGGAAACACATAGATGGAAACACGTGGGACTGGGACCTCCAGTGCTCCGGACTTCGTCCGTCGCAGTTCATTGGTGTACGGGGTCCGGGAGATGGTAACACGGACTCCCCCCGATCCTGCGAGCTTGACCCAGCCTGAAATGGTGGGCACCGGGCTGATGGACTGAATCCGCCAGTGGTCCGGAAGGCATTTCTTGATCTGGGCCACCGGGATCTGATCGATCCGTACGCCCAGCTGGGGCTTGTCGAACGGTGCGTCCGACACAGAGTCACCGGGCGCTACATCATCCGCCAGGCCGACGGCTGTGAACGCTGCCACGCAGACGAATACGGCACACACCCTCATCTGTCTCCTCCTTCCTCGTTCTGGCGTTCTGTCAAATATAACAGTACGTATTCCCCTTTAACGTTCGTTTTTAAAACGGGTTATCAGTCTTCTGTCTTTCTCCCCCGTTTTCTCTCCCTG
>Ga0272442_10005668_pt1 | contig 16621 bp, 16 predicted proteins | sample SSMForm2O_FD_200262 | JGI IMG/M metagenome (GOLD analysis project Ga0272442, IMG submission 200262) | Marine sediment archaeal communities from Little Sippewissett salt marsh, Falmouth, MA, United States - SSM-Form-2O | ecosystem: Environmental > Aquatic > Marine > Wetlands > Sediment ... | reverse complement strand
CTCGGCATACATGGCCTGCGGGGGTTCGTGTGGCTGCTCGGCCGTAAACGAACCCTGGACTTCGCACGCCTGCTGGGGCGCCTGCTGTACACTGTCGGCGGCCGCCTGCGAAAAAAAATGCTGCTGAATCTTGACCTCGCCTACGGGACGGCACTCACACCGGAGGGAAAAAAACGGATCGCCCGGGATGCGTGCGCGCAGTTCTGCGCCAACTGGGCCGATGTATCCTGCTCCGGCGGCAGGCATCTCGAAAAAGCCCTTGCAAGGATCGACATTGACGGCCGCGAAAACCTCGAGCACGCCCTTGAACGCGGCTGCGGCGCGATCGCCGTGAGCGCCCACATGGGTGCCTATCCTCTGCTCGGACCACGACTCGAGCGTGAGGGCTACCGCTTCCTGATGGTCATTCGCGATCTGCAACGCCCGTCCGGCTCGGCAATGTATGCGCGCTGCCGCGAACTTGTCAGCCTGCGGGCCGTGCCGACCGCTCCCGAAAAGCAGTTCCTCAAAGCCACGCTGGGCATGCTGCGCTCAGGCGGCATCCTGGGCATCATTTCCGACGAAAACAGGCGCCGCGGCGGAGTATTCGTTGATTTTTTCGGACGCAGCGCTTCGACCGCCACCGGCCCGGCAGTGCTGGCCCGCCGCACAGGAGCACCGATCGTGCCCATGTTCATGGTCCGCAACCCCGACGACACCCAGACCATCCGCATCCATGCACCGATTTTCTGCGAACGCGGAGCTGACGACCATGCCGACATAGTGGCGGCGACCGCGGCCTTCACAAAGGCCATCGAATCTCAGATCAGGCAGGATCCGTCCCAATGGCCCTGGAACAACTGGCGCTGGCGCACACAGCCCTTCGGCAGGGATCCCGGCGCAAAAATCCGCAAGCGCAACACGCGCAAACGCATCCGCAGGTTTTTCAAACGCATACGAGGATGAGTGCCATACAGCCGTAGTGAGAAAAGGAAGGGGCGGTTCCGGGCAGCGCTATTTTCGAATGCGCGACGATTTCACGTATTCGGCAGTGACATTGGTGCGGATGCCGCCCCGCGCGCTCCAGCAGGTTGCGACCCGCATGCTGACCGGCCGGCAGGCCGCGACCAGGTCATCCAGAATCCTGTTGGTAATGTCCTCGTAGAAAATCCCCTGGTTTCTATACTGCTGAAAATAGAACTTGAGGCTCTTCAGCTCGAGGCAGGAGGCATGCGGCGTATAGGTAATGGTAACGGTCCCGAAATCGGGCTGTCCGGTCTTCGGGCAGACCGACGTGAATTCGGGCTGAATGATCTCGATGCTGTACGTGCGCCGGGGATACGGATTGGCGAATACCTCCAGCAACGGCACACGGGTTTTTTTCAACACAGGCTTTTTCGGGGCAGCCACATTCATATCCTCGGTTTTAAAATTGTATATGGGGACTCCTATACTGTAACCACAGGCAGAACCCTGGAAGCCCAGGCCCGATCAGTGTGTTAAAAAGTTACCGTGATCAGGCTGTTCAAAAATAACCGGATGCAAGGCGTGCGACAGCATGAGGAATGAGGCGTACTTTTTGTACGCCGCAGTGACGAGTGCTGAGCACAACGAGGCAGACGGTTGTTTTTCAACAGCCTGTTACTGGATGACGGACATGACCTCAAACCCGTTCTGCCGCAGCGACTCCGCTATCACGTCGACATCGCATTTATTGAGCCGGAAGAAATAACATTTCCTGTCGGATCCCGGGGCATCGCCCATGCCGACACTGAGAATGTCGCCGCCTTTTTTCTTGATAATGCGCGATACGCTTTCAAAGGCCTCCGGATCATCGCCCAGCACGATATCGATACGCGAACTTGCCTGCAGAACCCCCATGATTTCGATAAAAGCGGCGAGGATATCACCGACCGTGACAATGCCCACCAGTTTACCGTTTTCCAGCACCGGCAGCCCGCCGATCTTGTGCTGATAGATACGGCGCGCGGCTTCCTCGAGATTTTCCTCCGGACCGATGGTGACCGGATCGGCGCTCATGACGTCTTTGATACGGATATCGTTGCCGCCGGGCAGCAGCAGCACCTGGCGCAGCTCGGTCTCCGAAACGAAGCCGACGAACTTTTCACCGTCTACCACCGGAAGATGACGGATAGCGCGTTCATGGAGAAGATGCAGGGCATCATTGACGGTGGCTGAAGACGCAATGGTAATCACCTCGCGAACCATTCTGCGTGCGACTTTCACGGCTCTCTCCTGTCGTATAAAAACAATGGGTTGATGTGTGCCCACATACTACTATCAAGTGCAACGCATTGTCAATTTTTTTGAGGCCTGTGTTTTCAGTGCCGGGGCACGCAGGAATGCAGATACGGGGTGCCGGTTACAGCCGTTCATGCAAACAGCGCATGTACAGCTGTACCGGTAAGTCTGAAGTGTTATGCAGCGTGCTGAGAAGCACGCCGGGATCCGAAACGGCCCCTGTCGCCGGCGCGAAATTTCGGCTTCCTGCCGGGCTTTGCTGAGACGGCAGAGCGCCGGGCCTTGTACATCGGCCGGCGCGGACGTTCCGCTGCCCCGGCTGCATCGGCGGCAAAGCCTTCCATATGCCCGTACTGCAGGCGATCGCCCAGCATCCGCTTTATTGAACCGGCCGTTGAGGCGTCGCTGCCGGTAACAAACGTGAAGGCTTCGCCAAGGGCGCTGGCGCGTCCCGTGCGGCCCGTGCGGTGCGTGTAGGCATCAACCGTGTCGGGAATATCGTAATTGATGACATGCGACACGCCGCGCACATCGATACCGCGCGCGGCAACATCGGTGGCGACCAGTATCCTGTAGATGCCCCGGCCGAACCCGTCCAGGGCTTTCTGACGGTTGTTCTGCGACAGGTTGCCGTGCAGGGCCGTGGCCCGGTAGCCTGAGCTCTCGAGCTGACGTGCGATATTTTTGGCGCGCATTTTTGTGCGGGCAAACACCAGCACGGACCCGGTCGGACCTGTGGTTAGCAATTTCTTGAGTAAATCCGTTTTACGGTCCGTCTGCACCGGGTAGAACACGTGCGAAACCGATTCAATCGGCGCCGTGTGATCGATCTGCACCCGTACCGGATCATTCAGCACGGCTTCGGCCAGGCGGCGGATGTCATCCGGCATGGTCGCGGAAAACAGCAGGGTCTGGCGCTGCGCGGGCAGTGCCCGGATTATTTTTTTAATATCAGGCAGAAAGCCCATGTCGAACATGTGGTCGGCCTCATCCAGCACCAGCAGGTCGATAGCAGAAATATCGATCGTGCCGCGCTGGACATGGTCGAGCAGACGCCCGGGGCAGGCGCAGACGATATTCACGCCCCGCCTGAGCGCCGTAATCTGCGGCTGCATGCTTACACCGCCGTAAATACTCATGCTGCGCAGCCCGGTGCCGCGCCCCAGCTGTCCGATTACCTTATGGGTCTGCTCGGTCAGCTCGCGGGTGGGCGCGATAATCAGGGCCCGTATTTTTTTACGGGGTTCCTGCATGAGCTGCTGCAGGATGGGCAGCACAAACGCAGCGGTTTTGCCGGTGCCGGTCTGGGCCAGCCCCATGACATCGCTGCCGTCCAGTATCGGCGCCATTGTCTGCGCCTGAATCGGGGTCGGCTCGAGGTAGCCAAGCGTCTGGATATTGCCGCGTATTGTTGCGTGAAAATTGAAATCATTAAAATGCATATTCTGTTCTTCTTTCTTGTTGTTGTAATGCTGCTGTTATCTTGTTGTGTGTTTCCAAAAAAAATCTGCCGGCCCTGATGCCGGTCCGGTGTGTGTGTCTACTGTGGGATGTGTGCTGCTCCTTCCATACTGTTTCAGGCCTGCCGGCTGCAAAAAAAAGCCCGGCGGATTTAATATAAAATCCTCTGGGCTTTACGTTTAAAACTTACTGGATTTCAGATTAGATTTTCAGCGAAACGCTGAGGCTCTTTAAAGTCTAGATTAATTTAGGACATAAATAATTAAATGTCAATGTTTTTATTTGCTATATTATATATATATTATTGGGACGTTTAAACTTGACAGGCTACACCTGCCTTTGTTATTTTCGCCCTCATACAGTAGTTTACAGCTGTTTTCAGCCACAGGAATCATAGTGAATACACACACATGAAGAAGATCAACCTGATCATCATAGAGGACAATCGTGTTCTGCGCGAAGGACTCGTTGCCATGCTGGCCGAAACCAGCGGCGTTACTGTCCTTTCAGCCGCCGGATCCTCAAGGGCTGCGCTTGATGTGCTGCGCCTGAATCCCCAGGTGGCCCTGCTGAACCGTGGGCTTCAGAAACAAAGCTGCCTGCAGGTGATGAAGAAGATCAGGAAGGAACATCCTGACATTAAAATGGTCGTGATGGATTTGATGCCCGGCCAAACCGACGTCATGGAATTTGTGCAGGCCGGGGTCAGCGGCTTTATTGTCAGCAATGCAACCCTTGATGATTTTATCAACACCATACAGGCGGTAGCCAGGGGGGAAAAGGTGCTGCCCGATCCCCTAGCCGGCTCCCTTTTTTCCCAGATAATCGATACCGCGGTCAAAACCGGCAATCCCCCGCTCAAAGAAGCGGTCACCATGACCCGGCGGGAGCAGGAAATTATAGCCTTGATCGCGCAGGGGCTGAGCAACAAGGAAATCGCCCGCAGTCTCAACCTTGCCACCCACACCGTTAAAAGCCACGTTCACAATATCCTCGAAAAACTCGCACTGCACTCCCGCCTGCAGGTAGCAGCCTATTCTCACACCCGGACAAAGCCGGACCAGGAAACAACAGACTGAACGGCTGTCGGCCCGCTGTTCGCTACCTTCTCCCGGCGCGGCGCACGTCTCCTTTTTCCAGTCCTCCCCTGATCCCCCCTCAAAAGAGCTAATTCCTTTTTCACTCCTTTGGCCGATTACCCTGCCGCCGAAAATATACCATACTCTACAGCAGGCAAGGGTTGCGCGCAGGCTGCGCGCGCACACCGATACTGGAAAGGAATGTTGCAATGCTGCCCACTGCCGCCCTGGGGCGTAAAAACAGTGCCCCTGCCGTAAATTCACTGCAATCGCTGCGGCGCATAGGCGGTTTCGGACTGATGATGGGGGTCTCAATTATGGCAGCCTATTATGTGGGCACCTATATCGACCGGCAGTTGGAGACCTATCCGGTGTTCATGATGCTGCTGATAATCCTGGCCATAATCGGCGGATTCATACAACTGTTCCGAAACGCCGGCCTCCTGGGCGGCACACAATGAAAGCCCCTGCTGTGTCACTCCAGCGGGCCATACAGCCGCAGTGAGGCCTTGGTGTGCATAAAATCAAAGTACTGCTCATTGAGGATAATCCTTTTGTGCTCAATGGCATTGAGCTGCTGCTGAACCGGCAGCCTGACATCAACGTAATCAAAGCAGGCTCCGATGTTGAGCATATTGCAGCGTCACTTAACGAAAGCAAAAACAGTGTGATCCTGATGGACGTAAGCCTGCACAGCGACGACAGCCTGCGCGTGACTGCAAGACTGAGCCACACATCATCAAAACATATCATTATCGTCATGGATTTATTTCCCGTACAGGAAGATATTGATGCTTTTGTAAGGGCAGGGGCCTCCGGATTTATTAATAAGGATGCGCCCCTTGAGAAGGTTCTTGCAACAATCAGGGCCGTTGCGGGAGGGGAGCACGTTTTTCCCGAGCGTCTTGCAGACTCGCTCTTTTCCCGGATTGTCCAGCATGCCGTACAAAGCAAGACAGTGCGTTTACACAAGCAGGAGGTGAAATTGACCGCACAAGAGCAAAAAATTATTCACTGCGCCGGCCAGGGGATCAGCAATGATGCCATAGCCCGCAGGCTCAACATCAGCCTCGGCGCGGTGCAGCGCAGCACTGAAAGCCTGTTGAGGAAGCTGGCCCTGCGAAAAGTTCTGCTGCCGGAAGAGGGTCGCGAACGAAAAAGCCGCAGGGGCTGAAAATGCGCTGTAACGCATATACTGACTTTTTACGGGCCCACAACGCACACCACATACAGCAGAAGGAGAAACGCCATGACCATGTTTATTGTTGCAGCAGCCGTGCTGATCGGTACTTTTTTGCTCTCAGCGATAAAAATATTAAACGAATACGAACGCGCCGTTATTTTCCGGCTGGGCCGGCTCATCGGCGGCAAGGGACCCGGCCTGATTGTGCTGATACCGGGAATTGACAAAATGCGCAAGGTAAGCCTGCGGCTTATCGTTCTGGACGTGCCGGCGCAGGATGTCATCACCCGGGACAATGTTTCGGTAAAAGTCAATGCGGTTGTCTACTTCAGGGTGATTGCGCCTGATAAGGCGATCATTGAAGTCGAGGATTTTCTCTATGCAACCTCTCAATTGGCCCAGACAACCCTGCGCAGCATCTGCGGCGGCGCCGACCTTGATGAATTGCTGGCGGAGCGCGAGAAGCTGAACATAAAGTTTCAGGAGATTCTCGACCGCCAGACAGATCCCTGGGGCATCAAGGTTGCCAATGTTGAACTCAAACACATAGACCTGCCCGATGAAATGAAGCGGGCCATGGCAAAGCAGGCTGAAGCAGAGCGCGAGCGCCGGGCAAAGGTCATCCATGCCGCAGGTGAAGCCCAGGCAGCCGAGAAGCTCTCAGAAGCGGCCGGCATAATGTCGAACCCGGTGTCGCTGCAGCTCAGGTATCTGCAGACCCTGACCGAGGTTGCAGCTGAAAAGAATTCAACAACCATATTTCCACTTCCCATAGATCTTATCAGACCCTTTATGAAGATGATGCACAAGGACAACACGTAAGACAAACCGAACCATGAAAGAGGTATCGTATGAACGAACTGTCAAAAAAAGAACATGCTCTTCTAAAATCAATGCATGTGTCGCCACAGGCCGAAGCAGAGATTACAAGAGTATGGCAAACCGGGGAATATAAACACCAGCGCGAGTATACAAACGTCCTGCTGCTGCTGATGCCGATGTTTATCATTGCACTTCTGGCCAGCACCGGTTTCCCGGAACTGGCTGCAATCAAGCATATTTTCGGCTGGGCAGCCTGGATTTTATATTTTGTAATTCCGACCTTCATAATTCTCAGAATATGTTTCAGGACACTTGCTTCGCACGACCGCGCGATCCTGCTGGGACACTCTGCAATGTACCTGTGGAGAAGGCCGAAACTGCTCAAGAGGATATACTCTACGATTGTTTCGTTGCTGCTCATACTGATCCTTGCAAAAGCGGGCATGGTAATTACCAGTCTCTGCCTGGCCGCAACATTTGTCACAATTGCGATCTGTACCATGACGATACGCAAAAAAGTACAGCACGTGCTCGATGAAATCGACCACAGCGATGTTGCGCCGGAGGGCGTACCGGTGCACGCAGGCAGTATATCCTGATGCTTTGCGGGCTCAATGGGTGCAGGTGTTGTGCCGACAGCAGGAAAAGGGGCCAACGACATGAACATTTTACTGATCTACCCGAAAATTCCGGAAACATTCTGGTCGTTTTCGTATGCGTTGAGCTTTATCGGCAAAAAGGCGGCATTCCCCCCGCTCGGCCTGCTGACTGTTGCGGCCCTGCTGCCCGAGGAATGGGAAAAGCGCCTGGTGGACATGAACGTGGATCGTCTCCGGGACAGGGACCTTGACTGGGCGGATATGGTTTTTGTGGGGGCCATGGCCATTCAGCGCGCATCGGCCCGGCAGGTCATTGCCCGCTGCGCCGGGGCGGGAAAGCGCGTTGTCGCCGGCGGACCGCTCTTCACCTGTGAGCCCGAGGCCTTTCCGGAGGTTGACCATCTTGTCCTTGATGAGGCCGAACTGACGCTGCCGGCTTTCCTGGCGGACGAGTTCAGCGGAAAAGCGCAGAAATGCTACCGGGCTTCAGGCTTTTGCGATCTGCAGGCAACCCCGGTGCCCGCATGGGACCTGGTACGCACAAGCCGGTATGCATCCATGAGCGTGCAGTTTTCGCGCGGGTGCCCGTTTAACTGCGACTTCTGCAATGTCACGGCCCTGTTCGGCCACCGGCCGCGCATGAAAACGCCGCAACAGGTCATTGCCGAGCTTGACCGCATCTATGCTTCAGGCTGGCGCAACGGTATCTTTTTTGTCGATGACAATTTTATCGGCAACTCGCGCTACCTGAAAACGCAGTTGCTGCCAGCGCTGATCGACTGGCGCCGGGACAAACGCGGATGCGTCTTTATGACGGAAGCCTCGATCAACCTGGCCGATGATCCGGACCTTTTGGATATGATGGTCCGCGCCGGATTTGATTCCGTCTTTATCGGCATTGAGTCGCCGGACGACTGCTCGCTTGCGGAATGCCGTAAAACACAAAACAGAAACCGCAACCTTCTGCACAATATCAAGACCATTCACCGTTCCGGTCTGCAGGTCATGGGCGGCTTTATCGTCGGCTTTGACAGCGATACCCCTTCTATTTTCCAGCGCCAGGTCGATTTCATTCAGCAAAGCGGCATCGTAACCGCCATGGTCGGCATGCTGCAGGCCCCTCCGGGAACACGCCTGTTCGAACGCCTGAAAAAGGAGCACAGGGTCTTTGATGCGGGCTCAGGGGATAACGTTGACGGAACCACCAACATTATTCCCGGCATGGGCCTGGACGCGCTGGCAAGCGGCTACCAGTCGCTTATGCGGCAGATCTATGCTCCCGGCAACTATTACCGGCGGGTCAGAAAACTGCTGCGAGAAATCAGCATGCCCGCATGCACACTGCCGCTGAACCGCCAGCGCGTACTCGCACTGCTGCGCTCAGGTGTGCGGCTCGGCGTGCTGGGCAGGGAGCGGTTCCTCTACTGGCACCTGCTGCTGTGGACGTTCTTCAGCAGGCCCCGGCTGCTGCCCCTGGCTGTCACCTTTGCGATCTACGGCTACCATTACCGCAGGATCTGCGAAAAATATATCTTTTAACGGGTGGCATACCACCCGGACGAAAGCGATCACAGAATCGCTAAAAAAATGAAAGGAGCTACCATGCCACAGACCATACAACCCACAGAAGCGGGCCTGCAGTACGCAGAAGCCTATCAAGCCCACTATGGCGCTAAGAATGTGCACACGGCGTTCGTTCTCTATAACCGCATCATAGCCGAACACCCCGAGTCTCCGGAGGCAGACTATTGCCGATCTCAGCTGCAAAACATCCTGAAAGCCGTCGTGCCGAAGCAAAAAATCGCCGGGGCCATGCTGCAGCTGATCACCACGCATTTTGAACAGACGGCAACACCGGGTTCGGCTGCCTGAGAAGCATGAATTAAAAATTTTTGCGGCCGGAGGACGCTCCTGCCGTGCCGGACGCGACCACAAAAAAAGAAGCGAGGAGACGCAATGGGCGACAAGGGCAAAAAAGACAAGGGCAAACGCAAAGAACAAAAAAAAGCTCACATGTCACTCAAAGAAAAAAGGCGGCAAAAAAAACAGCGGCCTGTTTTTGCACCGACTATAAGCTAGACAAACACATACGGCGTGGATTGGTCAATTATGGCGAGTCGACGATAACGGACATTCAAATCGGTATTCTCAATCTTATGCCCCGGAATACATAGTTTGTTAACTTCCAGGATTAGGTGGCGCCGGGTATGATTCTGGTCAACTGGCGTTTTTAAAATGTAAGCGAAAGGAGGCAGTATGAACACCACAAAACTAATGCTGATCACAAGTGTATGCGCAGGGTTTTTGCTGCTGGTAGCGGCCTGCGGGGAGAGAAAAGAGGATGTCGCGCAGCAGGCAGAGCCGGCAGCGGATGCACAGCCCGCGGTGAAAACACCACCTGCCCCCTCCCAAGTGCCTGCTGCTGAAGAGGCCGTGGTTGATGACGCCCCTGTCATCGAAGCAAAGCCGGCAGTGGCAGACGAAGAAAGCCTGCTGAGCATCAAAGAAGCGGCGTTGCAGGAACAGGCAATGATTCTGGAAAAAAGCGCTGAGCTGCAAAAGCTTACGGCCGAAAAAAGCGATGCGCCGCTTGCGGCACAATTAGGCGAAACCCGGGAATCAGCGCAGCAGATAGCTTCTTTGAAGGACCAGATACAGGAGCACAGGGACCGATACAATCAGTATATGCTTCAGCTGAAAGCAGGCAATGCGGATACGAGCGAGCTTACGCTCGAGTAGTACGGCTCATGCCAGCCGCAACAGCAACTGTTTCAATGGCAAAAAATGTAATGCCGGATGATTTTGAGAAAAGGCATTGCAGCGGCGGGCAGGCTCCTGGCGGGCTGAGTCTGATATCGGCGTTTTGCTGCAGGCAGACAAGGCATGCAACAATGCGATGCGGGGCAGCGCATGCCTTGCCTGGTTCCCCGAATGGCACCTGCTAAAACATCGCTGCTCATAGTGGCTTTTTATTGTTCAGTCCGGGAGTTGAACATCATAGAAGGGACGCAATATGAAAATTGCAAAGATTATCGCCGTGTTGGCGCTGACTGCGGTTGCTGCCGTTTTTATATACCAGAATACGGCGGTTGCGCAGCTTACTTTCTTGCCTTGGTCTGTTGCCATGTCGACATCACTCATGGTTGTGGCGGTATTTACGGCAGGGTTTCTTGCCGGCATTGTGTTTATGCTCCTGAGCTCTCGCAGAAAACGCGCGCAGACAAAGGCTGAAACTATACAACGCAATAATGGTGTGTAAACAACCCAACTTCACCAAAGGAGCAGTCATGGCTATTGCATCTCTTATCATTTCAATACTTGCGCTGGTATGTGCCTATATCGCATACACGAAAAGCGGGGGCTCGGCTGAGGAAATGAAACACAAGCTCGAAGAGTTCGGCCTGCACACGGAAACATTGAGAAAAAAAATGGCGGACATGCTGGAAACGGTTGAAAAAAAGGTTCGAGGGGAGGAGAAAAAAACCGATGTTCCGCCCGAAGGCAGCGGTCCTGCGCAGCAGAATCCCAAAGTGTAAACATTCGCATGTTGCGGCTAAGCCTGTTCTGCGGGAGTACTGTCACCCAAAAGGAGCTCATATGCTGTATACAATTGCCGTAATATTGATCATTCTGTGGCTGCTGGGACTGGTGAGCAGCTACACAATGGGCGGGTTTGTGCATGCCCTGCTGGTAGTTGCCCTGATCATAGTGGTGGCAAATTTTCTTCAGGGCCGCCGTACGGTTTGACGACCATCCAAACGGGAAACCTGGGAGTGTACAATGACTATTAAAACCATAGCTGCCGGCATCCTGATTGCGGCCGGCGTCGTGGTGCATGCATACCAGGGCATAACGTATACAACCAGGGAAAAAGTTGTTGGTATCGGCCCGCTCCAGGTGACTGCTGAAAAAACAAAATCGATCCCCCTGCCGCCGATCATCGACGCTGTTGTGCACGTGGGGGCATCGTTCTGCTAAGCGTTGGCAATAAAAAGACGTAGCGCGATACATAGGTCCAAATCTTCACCTGGAGAAAGCCCTGATGGTCTTGAGTATCAAAACCGTTCGCACAACAATTAGCCGTATGCGCGCTCACCTCCGCAGACGTGACCCCTCGCACAATCTTTTCGATGATGAATCGCCCCTGCGCTTAGAGCTGCTTAGCGCCGCCCAGATGGAGCAGAATGGCAAGATACTCGCGCGCGCGCATCAACTGGCGCCCAAACCTCACCACGATCGCCTCCTGGCGAGACTGGATGAAAATGAACATATTCTGCTTGACGTCCACAGCCTGCTGACAGAAGACGTGCGGGCGGATCTGCGCATAACACCTGCAGGAGAATGGCTGCTTGATAACTTTTATTTAATTGAGGAACAGATTCGCACGGCAAGGCGGCACCTGCCCAAAAGCTATAACCGCGAACTTCCGCACCTGATCAACGGCCCGGAGGGCGGTTTGCCGCGGGTGTATGCCATCGCTCTGGAAATAATTTCGCACGGCGACGGTCGGGTTGATCCGGAGAACCTGCTCAGCTTCGTGGCCGCATACCAATCGGTGACCATCCTCAAACTGGGCGAGCTGTGGGCCATACCCATTATGCTGCGCCTGGCCCTGATCGAGAATCTGCGACGGGTTGCCTCCCGGATCGCTGCAAACAGAATTACCCGGAACCTTGCCGGACATTGGGCCGACCAGATGCTGCAGACCGCTGCTGATGATCCTAAAAGCCTGATTCTGACCATCGCCGATATGGCGCGCTCAACACCCCCAATGAAGAGCTCGTTTGTTGCCGAGCTCGCACGCCGCCTGCAGGGTCAGGGGCCCGCGCTGGCCCTGCCGCTTACCTGGATTGAACAGCGCCTTTCCGAAAGCACCATGACCATCGAGCAGCTGGTACGCCTGGAAAACCAGCAACAGGCCGCCGACCAGGTTTCGATGAGCAACAGCATCGGCAGCCTGCGCTTCCTCGGCGCTATGGACTGGCGCACGTTCGTTGAAACGATGAGTATGGTCAATCAAACCCTGATTGAAGATCCGGGCGGCATCTACGCCGGAATGGATTTTGCCACACGTGACAGCTACCGGCACGCTGTTGAACGAATCGCTGTGCGCAGTGCGCATGCCGAGTGCGAGGTCGCGCGCAGTGCAATTCATCTGACGCGTGAGGCTGCGGCCTGCACAGGCGCGGATGATCCCGCAGGCCACGTCGGATTTTACCTCATTGGCGCTGGATTGACGCAGCTCGAACACATGGTGGGTGCGCGCATTACTACGACCGCGCACGCGCTCCGCACGGTCTGCCGGCACGTTTCCCTGCTGCTCTATTGCGGCACTATCGTGCTGGTAACGTCGATTACCGCCGGGCTCCTGGCGGCCCGAGCGCATACAGACGGCATGCAGGGCTGGGGCCTCGGTCTGCTGTGCGTGCTGCTGTTTGCATGCGCCGCCCACCCGGCAATTGCGTTTACAAACTGGCTGGCAACGCTGCTGGTAAAACCTCGCATGCTGCCGCGCATGGACTTTTCTAACGGCATCCCACCTGAATTAAAAACGCTGGTAGTGGTTCCGACGATGATCACAACCCCCCACAACATCGAGAACCTCGTCCAAGACATGGAAGTTCGCTTTCTGGCAAACCGTGATGAGAACCTGTACTTTGGACTGCTCACTGATTTTTGTGACGCTCAGCAGGAAACACTGCCGCTGGACGCAGAGCTCCTCGGACTCGCCCGGGAAAAAATCAATGCCCTGAATGCAAAATATTGCAGCACCGACAGTGCCCCTTTCTTCCTTTTGCACCGTCCACGCCGCTGGAATCCACAGGAGCGCCTGTGGATGGGCTACGAGCGCAAACGCGGCAAGCTTGCCGATTTAAATATGCTGCTGCGCGGCAAAGCGCGCGAGCGCTTCATGTGTATTGTCGGAGAAAGCGCTTTGCTGCCGGGCATGAAGTATGTAATCACGCTGGATACCGACACGCAGCTGGCACGCGATTCAGCGCGCCGTTTCGTGGGAACGATGGCGCATCCGCTTAATCGTGCACGCTTTGACAAAAACCGGCAGCGTATCGTTGCGGGCTACGGCATTCTGCAACCGCGGGTTGCCGCAAGCCTTTCCGGCACGAGCCGTTCACAGTATGCGCGCATGTGCGCAAGCGAGCTGGGTATCGACCCCTATACGCGCGCCGTGTCCGATGTGTATCAGGATGTATTCGAAGAAGGCTCATTCATCGGCAAAGGCATTTATGATATCGATGCCTTTGAACGGGCTCTCGGCGGACGGCTGCCTGAAAACCGAATTCTCAGCCACGATCTTCTGGAAGGATGTTATGCCCGGGCCGGACTGCTGAGCGACGTGCAGCTCTACGAGGAATACCCGTTTCGCTACAACACGGATGTAAGCCGCAGGCATCGCTGGATTCGCGGCGACTGGCAGATCGCACAGTGGGTGCTGCCGTTTGTTCCCGGACCGGACGGACGCCTGTGCAAAAATCCGCTCTCCATGCTCTCACGCTGTAAAATACTGGATAATCTGCGGCGCAGCCTGACAGCCGCGGCCCTGACATTCCTGCTGCTGCTGGGCTGGACCGTGCTGCCGTCGGCTTGGTTCTGGACTGTGGCTGTGCTCGGCTGTATCTCGATTCCCTGCCTGCTGTGCCTGGGCCTGAATGCGGTTCGCAAATCCTCCGATACGGCATCGGGACGGCACATCGCCGCCACCCTGCGCCTTGCCTGCCGGCACGGTGCCGAGGCCGCGTTCACGCTGGCATGTCTGCCCTACGAAGCATTTTACAGCCTGGATGCGATTACTCGCACAGCTTGGCGGATGCTTGTTTCGCACAGGCTTCTGCTGCAGTGGAATCCAGCATCTGCTCATGACCACACGGACCGCATGGGTTTAGCCGGCTCATACCGGATTATGTGGATCGCGCCGATCACTGCCTGTGCGGCAGCGTTTGGCGCACTGCAAGCGCAGGCGTTGTCGGCGGCCGGACCGATTCTTGCGCTGTGGCTCTGCGCACCCGCCATTGCCTGGTGGATCAGCCGGCCGCTCACAGAGCGCGAAGCCCGGCTTTCAGAGGACCAGCTTATTTTCTTACGGACGCTCGCCCGCAGAACCTGGTCGTTTTTTGAAACATTCGTCGGCCCGAACGATAACTGGCTGCCGCCGGATAATTTTCAGGATCATCCCACGCCCGTAATCGCGCATCGCACCTCGCCGACCAACATCGGCCTTGCTTTGCTGGCAAATCTGTCAGCCTGTGATTTCGGCTATCTTTCCGCCGGCAGGCTCCTGGAACGCATTGCCAAAGCGTTGCACACCATGGACGTTCTTGAGCGTCACCAGGGCCACTTCTACAACTGGTACGACACACAGACCCTGCAACCGCTGCCCCCGCGCTACATTTCATCGGTTGACAGCGGCAACCTCGCCGGACATCTGCTGACGTTGCGCTCAGGCCTGCTGGCCCTTGTCGATACCCCTATCCTCAACGCACGCTTTTTTGAAGGATTAAGCGATACGCTGCGGGTCTTTCGTGAGGCCGCCGCATCAGTCACCCCCGAACCGCACATCCCGGATCGGCTTGTTCAGCTCACGCAGGATATTGCTTCCGCAACCCGGCTGCCGCCGGCCACACTCAGGGCCGCGTGGACATGCCTTCAGCATCTATCAACCTCGGCATCGCAGGCCCACGCCGATGCGCAGGCCTTTGATCCCGATCCGCAAAGCCCGCTGCGCTGGTGGGCCCGCGCTTTTGCAGACCAATGCCGCGATGCCCTTGATGAGCTCTGCCTGCTTGCGCCATGGGCGGAGCTGCTTTCCTCGCGCTATTGTCCCGACGACATGCCCGACCTTCTGAAGAACCCAATCCTGCGCAGCCTCGAAACGCTGGAGGAAAAGCTCCGGCCGGGCATCGCTCACAAAATCAGCGCAGCTGCCACGCCCGGGGAAAGCGCCTGGTTTGCTGAACTGCAGCAACGTCTCCGGGCAGCAGGCAGGCAGGCCAAAGAACGCTGTGCGCTCATTCAGGAGCTTGCCATGCACAGCGACAGGCTTGCCTGCATGGACTACGGCTTTTTGTATGACACGCGTCGTCATCTGCTCGCCATCGGTTACAATGTGGGTGACTGCCGGCGCGATCCCGGCTACTACGATCTGCTTGCCTCGGAAGCGCGCCTTGCGGGCTTTGTCGCGATTGCGCAGGGAAAGCTGCCGCAGGAAAGCTGGTTTTCGCTGGGCCGGCTGCTCACAACCGCTGGCGGAGAGCCGATTCTGCTTTCCTGGAGCGGCTCGATGTTTGAATACCTGATGCCGCTGCTGGTAATGCCGACCTACCGGCATACGCTGCTCGATCAAAGCTGCCGGGCCGCGGTAGCCCGGCAGATCGAGTATGGAAAAAAGCGCACCGTTCCGTGGGGCATTTCAGAGTGCGGCTACAATGCCATTGATGTACATCGCACCTATCAGTACCGCGCGTTCGGCGTGCCAGGCCTCGGCCTCAAGCGCGGTCTGTCCGATGACCTTGTTATTACGCCGTACGCATCGGCCCTGGCGCTGATGGTGGCCCCTGAACAGGCCTGTGTGAACCTTGAACGGCTTGCCCTTGAGGGCTGCTGCGACGCCCGATACGGCTTCTATGAGGCGATCGACTATACACCGTCGCGCCTGCCGCGCGGGCAAACATGCGCCGTGGTTCGCTCCTTCATGGCCCATCATCAGGGCATGACGCTTCTGTCGTTGGCCCATGCGCTCCTGGACCGCCCGATGCAGCGGCGCTTTGCGGCCAATCCCCTGTTTCAGGCAACCATGCTTCTGCTGCAGGAAAAAGTTCCCGGGGGAACCGCCGCGTATGCGCACACCTCCGAAATTGCCGAGCGCCATGTGGATTTCAGTCCCAAGGAGGCGCCGTTCCGAGTTTTTACCAGCCCCGACACACCAAGCCCTGAGGTACAGCTGCTCTCCAACGGCCGGTACCACGTAATGGTCAGTTGTGCCGGCGGCGGCTACAGCCGCTGGAACGACATCGCCCTTACCCGCTGGCGGGAAGACTGCACCTGCGACAACTGGGGGACGTTCTGCTATATCCACGACGTGTCCGCCGCGCAATTCTGGTCAGCGGCATACCAGCCGACGCTCCGGCAGACGGAGAAATATGAAGCGATTTTTTCCGAAGGCCGGGCCGAGTTCCGGGGCCGCAGCAATGACTATGAGATGCATACCGAAATCGCGGTAT
>Ga0272442_10005667_pt1 | contig 16623 bp, 20 predicted proteins | sample SSMForm2O_FD_200262 | JGI IMG/M metagenome (GOLD analysis project Ga0272442, IMG submission 200262) | Marine sediment archaeal communities from Little Sippewissett salt marsh, Falmouth, MA, United States - SSM-Form-2O | ecosystem: Environmental > Aquatic > Marine > Wetlands > Sediment ... | reverse complement strand
TGCAAATTTAAATTCAGATTCATTTTTTTGATATATCAATCAATCTGATTCTTTATTTGTTTTACAGAATGTGATTTCTCAAGTTCTTCTTTATCAGTTTTTTTTTATTGTCCTATATAAATAAGTTGTTGAATGAAATTTTTTTATTATTCCATTACCTTTTTATTGCATATTTTGTTATCGGATTTGTGTGATTTTAATGAGTTGGTATGACGATGTTGAATATATTAGAAAACAAGCAAGATTGAATAACGAGTTTTTTGCAAATTCTTTACCTATGATTGCAAGTGAAAACGTCTTATCTCCTCTTTGTAGGGAGATGCTTATTACAGATTTTCATGGTAGATATGCAGAGGGCACACCCGGTCATAGATACTATGAAGGATGTAGGTTCTTTGATAATGTGGAAATTAAGGCAATGGAGCTTGCAAAAAAATTATTTGATTGTAATTATGCTGATGTACGGCCAACTGCTGGGACTACTGCAAATATTGGAATTTTAAAGGCATTGATTAAGCCTGGTGAGACCGCAACAGTCCTTGATCTTGCAAATGGAGCTCATATCTCATTTGGAAAATGGGGAGGTGCTGGAGTTAGAGGTATTAATCTTGTTTCTTATCCTTTTAATGATGAGGAAATGAACATCGATGTAGATGGTGCAGTAAAACTTATTAAGAAGGTCAAACCCAAACTTGCATTAAATGGGCGTTCAGTATTTTTATTTCCATCACCCATTAAGGAAATAGCAGATGCCGCCCATGAAGTTGGTGCATATCTTGTTTATGATGCTGCACATGTTTTAGGCTTAATTGCTGGTAAACAATTCCAAGATCCATTAAGGGAAGGTGCTGATGTAGTAAGTGGCAGTACTCACAAGACATTACCCGGGCCTCAGGGAGGTATGATATTATCAGATCATAAAGGAGATACTGATGAGGATAAATCCTTTTTAAGAAAACTTGGTTTTGGTGTATTTCCTGGTGTTACATCATCTTATCATCTTCATCATGTAGCAGCAAAGGCAATTGCCTATGCAGAGCATCTTGAATTTGGTGAAGCATATGCAAAACAGGTAATCAAGAACGCTCAAAGCCTTGGTCAGTATCTTCATGATAAAGGTTTTAAGGTATTTGGTGAAAAGCTTGGTTTTACAAAATCACATCAAATATTGCTATCAATAGGTCCTGGTAAGGGAAAGGAAGCTTCAAAGAAACTTGAAGATGCAGGAATTGTTACAAATATGAATACAATTCCTGGTGATACAGATCCACTAAATCCTTCTGGACTTAGATTAGGAACACCAGAACTTACTAGGATTGGTATGAAAGATAAGGACATGGAAGATGTTGCAGAGTTCTACAAAAGGGTCATTATAAAAAAGGAAAGTCCAAAGAAGATAAAAGAAGATATAAAAGAATTTAGAAAGGACTTCCAGGAATTACATTATTGTTTTAAAGAAGGATTTAGAGGTTATGATTATCATAAGTTGATTTAGATTTATGTTTATTGCAATAACAGGTACACCAGGTACTGGGAAGACATCAGTTTCAAAATTATTATCAGATAATTTTAAGATAATTGATCTAAACAAAATATCAATTGATAATGATTTATTATTAGGAATTGACAAAGAAAGGAATTCAAAGATTGTTGATATTGATAAATTAAATGATTTTATTTTTAAAAATTACAGTAAAGAAAATTTAATTTTTTTTGAAAGTCATATTTCTCATCTTTTAAGATCTATGGATAAGATAATAATTTTGAGGGCTCATCCAAATTTTCTTAAAAAAAACCTTCAAAAGAAATCCTGGAAAAAAGAAAAGATAAAAGAAAACTTAGAATCTGAAATATTGGATATAATACTATGTGAGGCAAGTGATGTTCATGATATTGAAAATATTATTGAAATAGATACAACAAATAAGTCAATTAATGAAATTTATAATATAATTTTTAAATTAATAAACAGCAATTTCAAGGACAGTAAAAGATACAAAATAGGTAAAATTGATTGGTCAGAAGAAATTTTAAAGGATTATTAATATATAAGGTAGGATAATATGGTACTTGATAGCCAAAGAAAAAATTTTGATCCAGTTTTATCGTCTATTGCAAAGAGATTAAAAAAAATAAATCCTAACACTTTATCTTGGTTTTCTCTTGTTTTTGCATTTATTGCAGGTAGCTTTTTCTTTATTTCCTCTCCTGAAAATGAGTCTATTTCATATTATCTTCTTTTTGCTGTTTTATTTGTATTTTTAAATGGTTTTTTTGATGCAATTGATGGAAAGGTTGCAAAATTAACAAATAAAGCATCTAAAAGAGGAGATTTTCTTGACCATGCACTTGATAGGTTTGCAGATGTATTCATCGTAGGTGGAATTGCTTTAAGCCCATGGCTTGTCAATCATTCCTATATCGGTCTATTAGCAATTGTTGCTATGCTTTTAACAAGTTACATGGGAACTCAGGCCCAAGCAATTGGTTATAAAAGAAATTACTCTGGATTGTTAGGTAGGGCTGATAGACTTGTATTACTCATGTTCATACCAGTTGCACAACATTTCTTGATAGATAGTCAGTATGAGCTTATTTTAGAACTTAATTTAATTGAATGGATGCTACTTTATTTTGCAGTAATGGGCGTTCTAACTGCGATTCAACGTTTTTACAGTACACTAAAATGGTTTAAAGAAAAATAGTTATTTTTTGTTAGTTAAAACCTTTAACATAAAATATTGGTAGGGCATTGTTAACTCTTATTTTGTTATGTCCAATTTTCTTAGATTTTTTCCCCTGGAGGTCATTGATATTTTCTTTTTTATCATAGGTTATATCATTCATTCTTTCAGCTACTAAAAATAGTTTTGCTGCCGTTTCGATATCATACATTTGTTTTTTATCTGAAACCAATCCTACAACATTTATTTTTATATATCTCACCTCCCTTTTGGTAGATATTATCTATCATGTATATATTTGTCATCCGGATTAAATAAACTTGTCGAAATTTTTAACTACAAATGACGAAGATAAATCTGAAAATTGAAATCAATATACAATTTATCTATAGATTGCTTTTAAAAATCATAATCTTGCTTTCGTTATCTATCTCTATAGTAATTTTTACATTTTGACATTTTTACAAATAAAGTTTAAATATAGATTTTTACAAAGTTTTCATGTTAATAAAACTCACGATAACAATTAACGTGGAATGGTAAAATGAAAAGAAAGGAAAGGTTAATTGCAATTTCATTAATTGCTTTCATTTTAACAGAAATTATAATTATTTCAAATGTAGGTGCTCATCAAATAAAAAATCAGCATTCAGAAGGTCATATCACTGTAGATTTAAATGGAAAGGGTAACTATAAATCAATTCAAGAGGCAGTAAATAACGCAGAACCAGGTTCAACTATTTTTATTAATAATGGTGAGTACAAAGAGATTATAAAGATAAATAAACAAATAACTTTGATTGGTGAAAATAAGGATTTAACAATAATAAGTCCCATCTCTGAAAAAAACAAATATGCAATATATATAGGTTATCCAGGGGTTGTAATCAAAGATTTAAGTATTAAAAATAATGCCCCTGGCCTATATACATCTGCAATAAAAATTTCTTCAAAAAGAACAGAAATTATTAATTGCAATATCTATGAAACAGCAGTTGGACTTGCAATTTGGAGCTCAGAAAACTATATTTCTAACTGTAAATTTTGGGCTTGTAAAGATGAAGGTATTGTCTTATTAGGATCAAGTTACTCTATTTGTAATGAAAATATCATTGAAAACAGTATTTTTTATAATAATTGTGATGGAATAGAATTACAATACTCGTCAAATAATCAAATAAAAAATTGTCATTTTTATGATAATAGTCATTCAGGAATAGATGGGATTTGTTCACATAATGATAATAATTTGATATCAAATTGTGAAATATATAATAATGAAGTACATGGAATTTATCTACATTCCTCTTCAAATAATAAAATTATATCTTGTAAAGTTTATGATAATGATAATGCAAACATTAGAATAAGGGGAAAATCAGAAAATAATAAAATTATTAATGAATCGCTTTCTATTATTCTTATTAATAATTTTAGAGAAAGAATAAACAGACTTTTAATAAATAGACCAAACCCTGTTTTTGAAAGAATTATCTCAATAATTGACTTATATTATTCTTTCTAATATTAAGAAAAGTATAAGTTCTACTAGTTTATACCATTCTATTTAAGGAGAGATGGAAATAGTATGTCTAAAAATGAAGCTACATCTATGAAACTAGAAGTATATAAGGATAAAACTTCTGGTAAATTATCAATAATGGCACATTTTAGTTTTAATGCATCAAATATTTTTAAAGAAAAAGATTATTATTTTTGGATTCCAAGTCAAGAAGAAAAAGACATTTTAGATGAGGCATTTGATCTTTTTTCTTTGGCACCTTCTTTTAATAAAACTTCTACAAGTCCAAATACTTATGAAGATGAATTAAAAGATAATAAGTTTGATAAGCAGATAGATGAAACAACAGAGCCACAAACAATTCAAAAAGAAAAAATGGAAATGCCTGAGATGAATAATTTTAATCAGGACAATATTGACAATGAAATAAAGGAAGATGATAAGACAAATATACAAGATATAAAACCCAATCCACCAAAAGAAAATAAGGAAGATATTCCACCTATTGAAAAAGATCTTGAAACTTCAGACGTTTTTGAAATTACAGAAGAAGAATCAAATAATCAAGATGTTAAGGATATAATAAATAAAAAAATTGATGAGATACCAAATAAAGAAGAAAATAATGACTCAAAAGATAAATCAGACAAAACAGATAAAGATAATAAAAAAGACGATGATGAAGGAATTATTGTTGAGGCAGATTCTGAGGCAATTGAAGCAGCACTAAAGAAACATAGTGACCAAGATGATTCAATTGTAGAAGCTGATGAAAAGACCATAATTGATAGGGTTTTAAATCAAAAAAAGAAAGGTAAATGGTCAAAAAAATAATTTAGTTTTTTCAGCCTTTGTATTTTATTTCATATAAATTGTTTGAAAAGTCCTTTACGAATATTAGTTTTTTATCTCCTCTTTTTACAACAATTGGATTGATATTGTAATCTTTACATCTTTTCAAAAAATCATTTAAATCATTTATTTCAACACAGACATGTTCAAATGTATCTGCTTTTTTGTAGTGTTTTGTAATAAAGATTTCAAAATATGAATCTTCATTTGAATATACATCAACCTTTACTTCTTCATCTATATTAAAAATTTGTTTAGAAAGTTCCTTTGAAAGATCAAACGTCTTAAAGAGATCTAATGCTAATATCTTTCTAAAAAATAGGTCTGACTTTTCCCTATTATTTGAATGAAGTGCTACGTGTTTAAAAACTGTTTTTTCTTTCATGTTTAATAAAATAAAAAAAGAGAAAAATTAGATTATATCTAATTTCTTTCCGATTTTTTCAAATTGTTCTAAACAGTAGTCAAGATCTTCTTTTGTAAGACCTGCATTCATCATAGTCCTTATTCTTGCTTTGTCTCTTGCAACCATTGGAAATACTATTGGTAATGCAAAAACTCCGTTTTTCATTAGTTCATCTGATAGGTCTTTTGCTTTATGGCTTTCTCCGACAATTACAGGTGTTATTGCTGTTTCTGAGTGTCCGCAATCAAATCCCATTGATATTAATTCCTTTTTGAAGTATTTTATATTGTCCCATAGTGTATTCACGTGTTCTGGTTCATCTTCTAGCACATGAATTGCAGCATTACAAGCAGCTGTTGTTGCTGGTGGGGCACTGCCTGAAAGTAGCCAGGTTCTTGACTTATTAAGTGCAAAATTTACAAGATCACGACTTCCTGCAATCATACCACCTACTACACCAAGTGCCTTTGAAAAAGTCCCCATTTCTACATCTATTTTTCCTTCGATTCCAAAATGCGCTCCAATTCCACGTCCTTCTTTACCTATTACTCCTTCTCCATGACAGTCATCAACATAAGTCATTGCACCAAATTCTTTTGCGATTTTAACTATGTCGCCCATTGGTGCAATATCTCCATCCATTGAAAATACTCCATCTGTGATAATTAGAATTCTTCGTGGGTTTTTCTTTTCTGATTCAATTAATACTTTTTCAAGTTCAGCAACATCACAATGAGAGTAAACTGCTCTTTGAGCTTTTGAAAGTCTTACTCCGTCAATAATTGATCCATGATTTAGTTCATCAGATATTATAATGTCCTCTTTTGCAGGTGCAAGTTGAGGAATTAGCCCTGCATTTGTTGCAAAACCAGTTTGGTAATATAGTGATGCTTCTGTTTTTTTGAATTTTGCAATTGATTCTTCAAGTTCAAGATGTAGGTCCATATTACCTGCAATTGCCCTTACACTTCCAGAACCAGCTCCATGGCTTTTTATTGCCTCAATTGAAGCTTTTATTAATTTTGGATGATTTGATAGATTCAAATAATTATTTGAACAAAGCATAATCATATCTTTTCCATCAACCTTTACCTTTGGTTTTGATGGACCCTGAAGCTCTCTTAATTTCCAGTCAAATCCTTTTTTTACAAGATCTTCATATTCTTCTTTTAAAAATGCATTTGGATTCCGTTTCATAATTATTTCTTCCCCCTAATTATTAAAATAATTTAGTAGGATTTTCCAGTATAAAATGAGTATATTAAAGTTTATCGTTTAAAAAATAAAAAGAGAGGGAATATTTTTTTATTTTTTCTCTATTCCGCCCCATTTAGAGATATATATTATTCCTATGACACATAGAAATGTTATTACTAGAACAAGGACTATTGAGGCAATTGCCCCGCTTATATCAGAAAAACCTTCTTCGGACCAAAATGGTGTCATTTTTAAAAGACCTACTATAATATCTCTCCAAAGCAAAGCAATCACAAAGCCAAAGGCTGCTGCAATAGCTGTTGCAACATTTATTTTTATTTCCTTTATTTTTACCATTTTTTTCAAACCTCCCCATTGTTTATAAATAAAAACAAGTTAATATAGATTTCTAAATGTTCCTTCTTTAACTATTTTAACAAGAACTCATTATTTGTGTTAATATTGATTTTTTTAGCAATTTTTTCGATTTTTTCGCATCTAACTTTGCATTCATACCAAAGCTCGGTTATCTCTTTTGCAAGCTCATATCTAAGCTTCTCCTCTTTACTTAATGAAATATCCTCCATATCATTATATTACAAATTTTTATTATTAAATATTTTGTATAAAAAAATAGCAAAATATATCTATTTTATTTAAAATCGTAACACTTTGTTATTATCCTTTCTTTTTGTTATGATACTTGAAGATTTGATTGCTGTTTATTTTCAAGTTTTTGATAATTTTGATTTAAAACTTGTCCAAATAAATTATTCTCATTATTATCTGTAATTTTAATTTGGAATTTTGATGTAGAACTTATCATACCCTTTTCATCCCTTGCTTTAACTTCTATATCATATATACCATTTGAATCCCATGAATGAAAAACTGATAAGACCTGGCATGAAAGATAAGGGCCTTCCCATCCGCTACAACTTCCATCTCCCCAGTTTATATAATACTCTAAATCATAGCCCTTATAGGACCTTGAAAAAATTTTAAAGAATTGAGCACTATTAGGTTTACCTTTAAAAGAACCAATTATTGCAGGGGTTCTGGGAACATTCTCATCATGATTATATTCATCTAAGGCTCTGATTATATAAATATAAGCATTGTATCCTGAAACATCTATCTGTACTCTATCATTTGTAAAACTAATGCTTTTTTCATTTGTTTTCTTAATCGCGAATGTATAATAATTACTTATTTCAGAACTTTCATGAGTAAAATAATTATTACCTATTAAACCTCCCCAATTAATATAACTTTCAGTGTTGTGATCTTCTGATAAGTATTCAATGTTAATATAGATATATTCATCCTCTTGATTGTAAAAAATATTTTTAAATTCTTTTTTTGAAAGATCAGCTTTAACCCATAAATGAACAAGAGGTCCTATAACAATTTTGCTTATAGGACATGTCATCATACCTTCATTAATTTTTAAGCTATCCTCTTCAAATTTTATATCATAATCTTTGTCAGAATTTTCTAATGCTGATAGACTTTGAGCTGATATAAAGATTCCAAAAACAAGCAATATAGCAAATATCTTTTTCATATTATCAAATATTATAAAAACATTGATATATATAAATCTTTTAGTCCATCTTTCCAATTTATATCATAATTTTTATTACTCTGCTGAGTCTATAGCCGATTACTATCATTAAAAATTCTTTTTCTTTGAATTTTTCATCTAGTTTTTTATCACCAGTATCTACACGAATAAGTGGAGTATTTGATATTTTTGAAGGTGTTGCTATAACAATAATATTGTCAATATCTATCTTTTTTATTACTTTAGGGCTTAGTTGAAGATTTCCTCTACCTAAAATAAAACCTTGAGCACCTATCGGACTTAATAATAGTTTTACTTTAGGATATTTTTTAATTAAGGCCAAAATATCCTTTTCATTTAGGTCTTGAGCAATTGTTTTCTTATTATATACTGCATCAATTCCTAAAAGTGTATTTTTTATTTTGAGTTTTTCAGCAATATAGTTAATTGTCCCTCCCGAACCAAATAAAAAAAGATACTCCTTGTTTTTTTCAAGTTCCTCTTCAATATGCTCTGCAAGTTCGTCTTTAATTAAATTATCAGATACTGATTCAAAGCTAGTTTTTCCAACTTGAACATAGGTGGGCTCAACAATGCTTTTTGCAACTCCAAATAGTTTAATGTTCCATTTTCCTTTTCTATAAAGTTCTTCATCAAGGTCCATGATTTCTGCATCGCCAATTGTTAATTTTTCTTTTATAAACTCATCAAGCATTTTTGAACTTGCTTCTGTGTTTATTCCAAAAACAGCAGAATGCATCTTAACGCCTGAAGGAATTCCTAAAATTGGAATTTTATTTTTTACAATTTCAAATATATCCCTTGCCGTTCCATCACCACCGCAAAATAAGATTAGATCAACACCTTGTTTTATAAATTCTTTACATGCATCTTTTGTATCATTTGAATCTGTGTTTTTTTTCTTTGTCTCATATACAACGTCTATATTTTCTAGGCCTGATTTAAGTAATTCATTTTTCCCCATGTTTTCTGCACAAGTTACCCATTTGATTTTTTTATTGCTTGAATGTGTTTTTTTAAAATTAACTAGTGTATCTGTTGCTTTATCAAATGCAACCGGTTTTGCACCTAGGTCTAATGCTTTTTTATATACTCCATCAGTTCCCTTTAAACCAACTTTGCCACCCATTCCTGCAATTGGATTTACAATAAAACCGATTTTAATTTCCATGTTATTCTCAAAGTCCATAAATAAAAACATATATTTAAGAATTTAAGTTAAAAAAAGAAAATGTTATGGCTGACAAAAAAGTCAGCCTTTATTAATAATTTATTTCTTTTTTAGATAAGGCAAACCAGTCCTTTTATTTACCCCAACGGCGTATCCGTCAGGCATATCGCATGGTTTCCCACTCTTTGGTGTACGTTTGCTAAAGAAATAAATTGTTTGGGTTCTACCACCCTTAAGTTTTACATCTCGTGTATATAATGTCCAACCATCATGTGTGTATGCCATAAAACTCACCTCCAAGAAGAAATGTTTAATCCTACATTTAAGTCTTTCCTTATTTTCTCCTGTTTAATCCCTAACGCCAATATCTGAAATTGTAAATACTGCTTCTCCTTCTGGGAGATGTGGGGAATCAATTAATCTTGCAATTCTCTTTGAACCCTTACTTTTTCTAAGATATATTCTAAATGTTGCAGTATGGCCTACTATATGACCTCCTATTGGTCTAGTAGGATCTCCAAAAAAGGCATCAGGTTTTGCAGAAACTTGATTTGTTACACAGACTACACCATTATTTATATCACTCCACTTTAAAAGATCATGCATATGTCTGTTTAATTTTTGTTGTCTGTCTGCAAGAGCTCCTCTTCCAACATATTCAGCTCTGAAATGTGCAGTTAAAGAATCAACAATTAATAGTTTTGCAGGTGAATTCTTAGATAATTCTTTTACCTTATCTACAAGTAACATCTGATGACTTGAATTATATGCACGGGCAACATGTATGTTTTCAAGTATTTTTTCAGAATCAAGATCATAGGCTTCTGCCATCTGTATTATTCTTTCAGGTCTGAATGTGTTTTCTGTATCTATAAAGAATGCATGGCCTCCCAGACCTCCTTTATCCTTTGGAAGTTGTACAGTTACACAAAGTTGATGAGCAATCTGAGTTTTTGCTGATCCAAATTCTCCAAAAAGTTCGATTATTGATTGTGTCTCAAACCCTCCTCCTACTAATTCATCAAGAATCTGTGAACCTGTTGTAAGTCTACCAACTTCTGAGCGTTTTTCAAAAAGTTGTTTTCCTGTTTTAAAATCATCTTTTTGAGCTATCCTTCTTGCTTCCTGAATGATTTTTGTCGAAGTTGTTAATCCAATATCTGCAGCATCTGCAAGTTCATGAGGAGATTCTACAGCCAAGTCCATTGGGTCTAAATATCCAGCCTCTTTAAGTTTATCAGCAGTTGCAGGTCCTACCCCAGGTATTTTTGCAATATCTTCAATATTCTGTTCCTCTTTAACCATTTAAAATCCCTTAAGAATGGTAATTAATATCGACTTATAAAACTGTGGTAGGGTTTATTTAAAGTATTTATTATAAATGTATTTTTTTTGTAAAATTATTAATAATTATTATACTTAACCTTTACAACTGATTATACTATGGAAGAAGAATATTATCCCTGGGGCGGTGAATTCACTGTCTGTTCAAAAAAAGGATGCGTTGCTGTAGTATTACTAAATATTAATTTTAGACCAAGTGATGAAGTTGCAATTTATGGTCCATTAAAAACAGAGAATATTGGAATTGAAAAGATTGTTGCAAATCTAATTTCAAATCCAAATATAAGATTTTTAGTAATATGTGGAGAAGATATTAGGGGACATTGTTCTGGAAAATCCCTTGTTTGTTTAAATAAAAACGGAATTGATGAGCAAAATAAAATAATTGATGCACCTGGAGCTATTCCATATATTGAAAATTTAAATAATGAAGCCATAGACAGATTTAGAAAGCAAATTGAAGTTATTGATTTGATAGGTGAAAATAATATTGAAAATATAAATAAGAAAATTGATGAATGTATAAACTCAAATCCAAAATCTTTTGGAAAACCATACATTGCAATTAAACTTAAAACAGAAAAACATGTTCCAGTTGATGATAAAAGAGCGTTACATTCAAAGATTGTAGTTGATTATATGGGAAAGGTTAAAAAAAGAGGCGAATAGATGTTTTCTTTTACAAATGAGCAAAAAATATATGATTTGTCAGGGATAAAGATTGGTGGACAACCTGGAAGGATTCCAACTGTTTTGTTTGCCGGTTTATTTTTCAAAGGCCAACCTGATTTTGAAAATGCAAAAGAACAGTTGGATGAACTATACCTTATTAGTAATAAAATAGGAAATCCAGCTATTCCTGATTTTTTTATAAAAAAAGAAGAGTATATAACTGATATTGTTAACTTCATTTCTTCGAAAATTTCAAAAGATAAGGTTTTTTCAGTTGATATAATTGAACCTTCCTTAAAAATTAGAACTTTGCAAGAGCTATCAGAAAAAGGATTGCTTTCAAGGACGATTTTTAATTCAATTCATATTGGAATTAAGGATGATGAGCGGGAAGCTTTGAAAAAGTATACACCGCAGTCAGCAATTATTGTTGCATTCAATCCAAAAGATAAATCCCCAGATGGTAAAATAGAAGTATTAGAAAATGGAGCTAATCTAACTGATGTGGGTTTAATTGATATAGCAAAAGATATTGGTATTAAAGATTTACTAATTGATACAGCTGCAATGGCTCCAGGTGATAATAGTGGGGCATCTATTGCCGCAATTCCTGTAATTAAAGAAGAATATGGCCTTCCTACGGGTTGTGCAATTCATAATGTTGTTGAGAAATCCAATTGGTTAAATGATTTTCCTAATGCAAAGAAATCAGTTGATGCATCTTCGAATCTAAATATTCCTTTGTTTGGCGGTGATTTTGCAATCTTTGGTCCTATTAATAACAAAGACCTTGTTTTACCAATCATTTCTTGGCAGGATATATTAATTTCTGAATATACTGAAAGCTATTTTGGAGTTGAACCAAATGAAAGTCATCCTAGGAGGAAACTCTTTTAATGGCTGATGTTAAAACAACTGTTATTGGTTCTTACCCTGTTGATGTTGATAATCTTGAGCTTATGAATTTTTATTATGATCAAAAAGAAATATCATGGAATAAATACATAGATTCTGCAGTTAATGATATGCTAAATGCAGGCATTAGAATTGTTTCAGATGGCCAGACTAGAGATCCTTTTATCAATATATATACTAGAAAAATAAAAGGCTGCAGAATAAGAAATAGGGTTGAAATAGTTGATAAAGTTGAGTTTGATGGACCAATTACTGTAAATGATATTTCCTATGTAAAGAGAAATCTTCCTGAAGATAGGGAGATAATTGGCCTTATTGCAGGTCCATATACAATATCAAAATCATGTGTTGATTTTTTTTATAATGATGAAAAGGAACTTGCATTTGATTTTGCAAACGTATTACGACAAGAGGCAAATTTATTACAAGAACATGTTGATATAATAAGCGTTGATGAGCCCTTTTTTTCAATGGGTGTTCCTGATTTTGGTAAAGAACTAATAGATATTGTTACAAAGGATTTGAAATGTTTGAAAAGACTTCATGTTTGCGGTGATGTATCAAAAATCATTCCAGATATAATTGATATGCCGGTTCATATTTTATCCCATGAATTCAAGGCAACTCCAAAACTCTTTGATGAATTCAAAGACTATAGTTTTGAAAAAAAAATATGTCTTGGTTCTGTTAGGTCAGATGATGCTAGAGTTGAAAGTGTTGACGAAATTGTCAGTCACATAAATAAAGGAATAAGTGTTTTTGGCGATAAGATAAATCAGTTGGCACCTGATTGTGGGCTTAAATTGCAAAAAAGAGACGTAGCATTTCAAAAATTAAAGAATCTTGTTTTAGCAGGAGAGAAAGTATATGGTTGATAAAGAAGTACCCTTAATTAATGCAAAAAAGACACCACGGTCTGAAGTTAAGCTTGACAAAGAAGGGTTTTTTGTAATCGAACTTGACAAGAATATAAAAAAAATTCGTGTTGAATATTATTCTAATGTTTATAAGAACAATAGGATTGTCTCAGGTGTTCTAGAAAAGGTCTTTTTAGGAAAGAATGCAGATGAACTATCTGATAGTATTGCAAAAAACGTACCCGTATTACGACCTGAACATTATTTATATCTAGGTAGAGAACTACAAAAAGCTGAGCTAGCACTAATTAATAATAAAAAATACGAGCAGGGTGGTTGTTAAAGTTTTTTAACTATGCCTGTACTATTGAGGTGGAGTTCTTTTATTCCCTTATTTGTCTTTGTATCTATGTTTTTTAATTCTATTTTGTCACCAATCTTTAATTTTTCAATTTCCTTTACTTTTTTATCCCATATTGTAATTCTTTGTACATCATTATTGATTTGAAGTTTTATAACCCTTACAAATCCAAAATCCCCATTATCTTTGAAAAAAGGTCGAGTTGCTTGTTTTTCAATTAATTTTCCTTTAATGATTTTTTCATCTGGTTTCTTTATTTTGATATCTCTTTTTCCTTCTTTTAAAATTTCTAAATGACTCCATCTTCCAATGTTTATTTCAATCCCATTAAATCCTTCTTTAATATAACCATTTATAATTTTTACATTTGTACCGATTTTTATCTTATTGTTTTTAATTAATTCAACGTCTTTATCCCATAAAACAAGTCCACATCTACCTGTTTCATCAGAAATTTCTAGGTTTATTACCGTTCCTTTTGATCCATTTTTCCTATTAAAATTTCTTAATTTTTCAATTCTTGTTATTTTCCCAGAAATAGTGCAATCTGTTTTTGATACGAGGTCCTTAATTTTAACAATAGATTCATTGTTTCTACCAAGTTTATCAATGATCATTAATGCAGCTGTATCTTCATCTATAAGACTATCTGTTTCTGATTGAAGTTCTTTAATGTCTTTGTCAAACTCCTTTTTTGTTTTTATATCCTTGATTTTTTCGTATAACTTTTCCTTTGACTTTTGCATCCAACTTGGTATGTATCTTTGCTTCTTTAAATCTATTGTTGTATTTATATTTTTAAGAGTTAAAAGAATTATTGTAGGAGCTATTTAACTGTAATTGCTTTACAGTAATTCCTTTAACTTGATCTTTGTGACAATTTTTGAATATATGTTCAGCTACTCTGTTGGCTTTGACTTTGACTTTGACTTTGCCCGCTCATTTCAAGCTCTTGAAGCTCTTGGTATAACAATTGGTTTGCTAGATCTAATACTTCTGACATACCTGATAATGAGAATTTTGGTTTTGGCATTGATACAACTAATCCTTCTGACCAATCGCTCATCATACCATCGGGGTGGTCTTTTGCTCTTACAAAAATTGAGTATCCTCCCCAGTCATTGTATATATGGGATGCTGATGCTATTTCTCCTGAGTTATATGGTCCTTTCCAGTTACTATATGAACCGCCGACCTCGCCCCAGTCCCATTGATAATAAATTTGGTCTCCATCTGGGTCAGTTGTTACTGTTGTATATGTATATATTCTATTTGGCTTTCCATTGGTCTCTCCATTTGGTCTTTGTGGTATGTTGGGTGGTTGGTTTCCCATTACCATTTCTTCGTCTTGTTCTGTCTCTTGGCCTGCTGTCTGTGAAACTGCTGTCTGAGCAACTAATATTGTTGACAAAATCATTATTGCCAATATCATTATTGTCAATATCTTATTTCTTTTCATATCTCCTACACCTGCCTCTACGTTATACTTTGTTAACACTAATATATAAAACTTACGTGTAAAAATGTCAAAATCTAGATTGTATATAACTATAATTAGCTATATTTAATAATAAAAAAAGAAAAAAAGAGAGGTGTTTTTTTTATTTATATTCCAAGTATTCTTTGTATCACTGGGAACATATTTGGATGCTTCTCAAAGAAGTTTTGAAGCAATACAAATATTCCTGATCTTTCTCTTGGTAGGGTTACTATCAATGGATTTGACCAATCTGTTTCTTTTACGTCTTCTGTATCAAAGTAGTCTTTGGATTCGTGAGTGAGTAGTGCTTTTACCTTTACTGAGTAGCTTCCTCTATTTGTCCATGAGTGTGATGCAGTTGATGATTCAAGCCAATCAGATTCTGTACCATCTCCCCATGAGAATTTATAATAGATGTTGCTCCAGTATCCACTTTGAGTGTTTACATTTGCCTCATAGGTGTATTCTTGACCTGCTTTGATATTACTTGGACCACTTGGTACTGCTGGCTTGTCTGCACCCATTTGGGTTACAACTAATGTTTCATATGTGTCACTATGACCTTGTCCATCAGTTGCCTTCATTGTTATGTCATATCCGCCGGGTAATACCCAATTCCATGAAGCAGTTTTTCCTGTTGCATCCGTTATTCCATCGTTGTCAAAATCCCATTCATAACTGACAGTTCCTTGTGCGTTAAATGATTCAGCTTCAAACATTACCTCTTCATTTGGTGCTGCAAGAATTCCTGCTGCTCCATTGATTATCTCTGTTCTAAATGAGTTTCCTGTTGAATATCCGCCGATCTTTAAACTTGGATCACCTAGTAAGACCATTTGCTCCATTGTCTTTGCGTCTGCTTGATAATCCATTGGTGGATGTGTTGTTATATAGTTGTTTAATGCACCGCTGTGACAGTCGCCTAGAATGTCATTACCCTCGTTAAATACTTGATAATATTGGTCGAAATAATAACCACCAAGTTTCTCAAGAATGTCAGGTTCTGTTATTCCATCTTCATCAAGGTCGCCATGTTCACCTACTGCGCCATATCCTAGACCAGTGTTTCCAATTGTTGATAATGAACCACCGCCGATTTTACTTGCAAGCCACCAACTCCAGCATTTTGGAACTGGAGAACCGTAGCACCAGCTATGTCTAGAATTATGATCTTTATCCCTTATTGCTTCCCAGACAGTAATGTTAAACATACTGTTATGGCAGCCTTCAACACAACAGGTTGGTAACTTGTTGAAGTTTGTCAGTTTATAAAAATCAAATACCCAGAATTTTTCTGTCCATGTGTCATGATCTCCTGGAGGATGTGTTGTCCATGTAAATGGGCTTGCATGACCATCTAAGAATATTTGACCAATTCCCTTCTTAAATTCGCGAACCATGTTTGTTGAAGTAGGCCACATACTTTGATCCGAGTTTGAAGTGTACAATTTAATCAAATTGAACTCATCCATATAATCATTTGCTATTCTTTCACAGACGATTTCTCCCTCATTTCCAGGTGCTTCAAATGAGTCTCCACCTGCAAGGATCATGTTATCATACCATGCACCAGC
>Ga0272442_10005666_pt1 | contig 16624 bp, 17 predicted proteins | sample SSMForm2O_FD_200262 | JGI IMG/M metagenome (GOLD analysis project Ga0272442, IMG submission 200262) | Marine sediment archaeal communities from Little Sippewissett salt marsh, Falmouth, MA, United States - SSM-Form-2O | ecosystem: Environmental > Aquatic > Marine > Wetlands > Sediment ... | reverse complement strand
CCGATCAGTGTGATTCGGTTCTGGATCCGGTCCGGGAAGCGGACCGTGAGGATGTCAACCAGAATATGTCCTTTGTGAATCTGGGTGTATCCCAGGGAAAAGGTGGTCAGCACCGCGCCGAAAAAGCCCATCAGTTCAAACGTCCCTTTGATCGGCACCCAGACCATGCGGAGCACTATGTTGCTGCAGGTCAGCAGCATCATGGCCAGCAGAAAGAGCCCCGCAAAGATCAGCAGGGTTGTGTTCAGAATTCTGGAAAGTTTTTCCAGGGAGGTCATCTTAATTTCCTTGTTTTCTAAGGCATGTCCTTTAATAACTATGGCCCTAAAAACATCGTCCGTTCGCCCTGAGCCTGTCGAAGGGCCGAACGAATTACTGGTGCCGCCCGTTCATGGTTCGACAGGCTCACCACGAACGGAAAAGCAAACTCACTACGAACGGTTTTTTAAAACAGCTACAATAAAAAGAAATATGCTCTAGCCCGGACTATCCATAAAAAAGTACCTGAGGCAGGGCCTGAGGCACTTTTTTATGGCGTATAGGTTTGTATCACGTACTTATTTGGCTTCAGCCGAAGCTGCTTTTACCTGGGTGGTAATGTCATCCACAATGGCTTTTCCCGGGATGTTGTTTTTGTCCGCTTCCTTGATCCAGTCTTCAACAATGCTTCCCAGCATGGCGTTCCATGTGGCCAGTTCCTCTTTCGGAAGAGTGATGACCTCAACGCCCTGCTCATTTTTGGACCATTCAATTGATTCTCGGGCATGGTTGTCCATGTAATTGCCGGTCCACAAAGCCTGTTCTTCAATCAGGTCGGCAAAGACTTTCTGCACGTCTTCGGGCAGGGCGTTCCATTTGTCCATGTTCATGACCACGGCAAAGGGATAGATCACCGTGTCGGTCATGGTCATGTATTTGCAGAGTTCGGCAAATTTAAAATCTTTCATGACTTCAACAGACGAGAACAGCCCCTGAACCACACCCTTCTGCAGGGCCTCGGGGGTGGCGGACATGGGCATGCCCACCTGGTTGGCGCCCCAGGCTTTCAGGATCTGGGCTGCGCCGCCGGATGCTCTCAAATCCATTCCCTTGATGTCGGCCAGAGACCGCACCGGTTGTTTGGACATGATATTGGACGGCGCCGTGGTAAACATGGTCAGGACCTTGACCTTGGCAAAGGACTCTGGTTTGTATTTTTTGTAGATTTCCAGAAGCACCTTGCTGCCGGTTTTGGCGTCGGGAATTTCCAGGGGCAGGCTGGTGGCATTGGTGATCATGAAGCGTCCCGGCTGATAGGCCATGCACAGACAGCCGATGTCGGCTTGTCCCGCAATAACGCCGTCAAACATGTTCTTCGCGCCCAGCAGGGTTCCGCCGGGAAACGTATTGATGGAAACCTTGCCGCTGGTTCGTTTTTCCACTTCCTCTTTCCAGCGTTCCATCTGCACACAGGGAAAGGTGGGGGCCGGCGGAAAATTCGCGTAGCTCAGCGTGATGCTGCCGGCAGACACCGGGGCTGCTGTAGGCAGCGATGTCAGAAAAGTTGCCGCAAGGATACTGAAAAATACTTTTTTAAAAGTTGTTTTCATAGTTCCCCCATTCTGTGAAGTTACCGGTATGTGCCATGTCTGTTTGTGTGGAGCTGTCTATCCGGCTGAAAATATAGCTGTTTTCAGGCAGATAGCGTTTTGAATGAATTTAGACTATAGGGTAAAAGCTGGTTTTATGTCAAGGATGAACTGCCCGTAAGAAGCCGCACTAGATTGTTGCAGACTCAGGGCTGTGCCGCTTCCTCCCTGAACATCAGCTGGCCGCTGCAGGTGATCATCTTGGCCCTCCATATGACGCAGCCTTTTGAGGCAGGTTAACTGGGCCAGATAGTAATGCAGCTCACCACTTGAATTCATTTATAAATGGTGCGATTCAAGCTTGCATCCGCCTTTTGATGCCCCCCCACACAATTTACGAATTAGTACTGGCAGGAAATGAACTGTGGCACGGAATAAACTGTGGACCACCTGCGCAGATTATTTGCGAGATTTGCAAATGTCCCTAATGCACATTTTTAAACAGTCTTTTACAACGTTTGGATTAAGCGAACTGTTGGAAAAATTATAGGTGATTGGTACTTCGGAGATAAGGAGACGGCTCCTATAAACATACATTACAGTTTCAAACAAGATGTCAAACGACTTGCTTTCAATTTTTTTCGAAAGAATAAGCCGCATGGCTTTGTTGGAATATCTGCGATAACCTGATGATATATCCTTATAGTATCGCAACTTAAACAAGCTTGCCGGAAATTCAAGGCAGCAATTATAAATTAAATTCCCCACAAGGCTTAATGCCTGTCGGTACCGCGGAGTATTGGTCTTAATTGTGCGCGTCCCAATAGCCAGATCAGAATGAGGGTGCTCAATAAAGCGAGGAATTTCATCCGGATTGTGGCTTAGTCCAGCATCAATGGAGATAGCATATGCGTATCCTTTGGTGATCGCATAACGCATACCATCCAGCAGCCCGCCGGGTATATGAGTATTTTTTTCGTGATGAATGACATGAATGTTTTCTATTGCTCCCAGAATCTCTGGGGTGGTATCTTTACTATTATCGTTGATTACACAGACATCAGCAAATTTTTTTGCTCCTAGAACCAGTTCCTCAATAGTGTTTTCCTCATTGTAGGCAGGGATGATAATTAAATAGTCGCTATTTTTTTTCACTTTGCTTTCTCTTGATTTAAGACTTGTTCAGCGCTAGAAATATCTTCGGGAGTGTTGATGTTTACATACTCTGCATTAATAAAAAATAACTTAACCGGCTTTCCATCATCTATGCTGCACTGAATGAGGTCCGGCAGTTCTTTTTCTTTTCGAATATAATTGGTGGGTGTATAAGGGATATAATCAAATATATCATTCTTGAAAATACAGTTTCCAGTACCCATGATGTCATTAAAAGGGTTTCGGGGCTTTTCGACAAGCCGGTAAACCCGATTATCTTCCTCATTGCTTATAACAGTATATGTCTTGCTGATCTGACTTCTGTCCTTTACCCGTGTCACACCACACAGTACAAAGAGTTTTTCTGTTTTAAAGGTTTTTATCATCTCCTGAGGATTGGGGTGTATCATAAGCTCATCTGCCAAAAGCAAAATAAAATCATCGCCATCAAGAGCTTCACGAGTATACTCAAGAGCATTGACAAGTCCTTTTTGCTCTTCCTGAATCACATAGCGGATTTTTATATTTGCATACTGTATCCCGAATTTATTTACAATATCTGCTGCCCGGTAACCCACTACAATTATAATTTCATCCACGTTGGATAACCTGGCTGTTTCAAGACTGTATTCAATCAAGTGACGGCCTAAAAACGTAAGCATGCTTTTGTTTACCGGAGCCGTTTTTTCTTTAAGCCTTTTTCCTCTTCCGGCAGCCAGAATGATTGCTTTCATTAAATATCCTTTTTAAATAATCCCTTTTCTTTTTCGATCCATTCAATGAGCCGCTTTACCCCTTCACGCGGCGTGACTTTCGGCTTCCAGTTCAAAACGTTTTCTGCTTTTGCAGTATCACAGATGAAATAGCGGAGGTCGCCAAGCCGTTCTGGCGCAAAATCAACAGCAGGTTTTTTTTCGTTGATTTCAGCTATGATATCAATGCACTCAAGAAGTGATATCGCTGTTTGAATGCCGCCTCCGATATTATAAATTCCGGGTTTTTGTTTTTGATAAAACGCCTCAAATGCCTCGCAGACATCAGTGGCATAAATGATGTCCCTGACTTGTTTGCCATTGCCGTAAATCATGATCGGCCATCCCATCATGCTTCTTATGGCAAAGTTGGCGACCCAGCCATGGTCTTCACCGCCGAACTGACGCGTGCCATAAATCCCGGTCAGACGAAAGCTTGCTGCCATAAGGCCGTAGGTGTCTATATACGCCCGTACGTAATTATCTCCGGCAGCCTTTGACGCGTGCAGTGGCGTAAGTGTCCCACCCAGTGTTGGGTAGGCTTCGTTTATTCCGGCTGGCTGGCGGATATATTTATTATCCAGTTCTTTGAGCTCATTATTTATTTGATTGCCGTATACATGTACAGTCGCACAGCAGGCAACCGGAATCTTCAGTGTTCGCGCTGTCTCCAAAACATTGAATGTGCCGAGGACATTTGATGTTATATCAAGTCGAGGATCTTCCCAGCTGATTGTCATTGCGGGTTGCGCAGCTGTATGGATTATATAATCACACCCCTGTGCATGCTGCATAAGCAGATCAAAGTCCCGAATGTCAGCCCGGACAAGTTCTACGCCAATACTGTTCAAATAGTTCCAGTTATGGTTTCGTGCCTCATCTGTAGCAAATCCTGTTCGTTTCAGTTCATGTTTTGTCATGTTGTCATATGACAAAACCCTGTCGCCCCTTTTTGTGTAATATTCACACACATGCGATCCCAGAAAACCACACCCGCCGGTAACTAGTATCTTTTTGCTCATAAGAAGCCTTCAATAAAGTTTAAATAAAAATTATATTCGCTTGCCCTGCAGCATTTTGTCCAAGATGTTTTTAAACACAATTTTCATAAGCCCTTTGTTTATAAGATTTTTTTTTACACGGCCGTGCAAACCCAGTACGCAACTATCTTAGTTTATGTTTTTTTTGATGTCAATGGGAGCGTGATTCAAGTTTAGAGTTCAACAACCGGCGGTATTTTTATGTAGGGTTTTTCTACTCCAAAGAACACATTATACTTTGTTTTATAGACCATCCCGCCAGAAACTCCGGGAACACCATACCAGTTTTTTGTATTTAGGTTTTTTAAAATAGGCAAGGCGCGGCCCCGAAAAGACGGACACAGTATTTCTTGTAAGTTCAGGCGCGTATTTCTATTTGACATGCCCGGGGCCTTACTTTATACTTCTGATTTTAAGTTTTAAGCATATTTAAGCAAAATTATTTTAATTCTTATCTTTTTTGCTGCATGAAAACGCGTATCGCTGTTCTGATCTCCGGCTCAGGATCGAACCTGCAGTCGATAATCGATCAAACCCAGGCGGGCAGGTTGCCGGTCAGGATCTGCTGCGTTGTTTCGAACAGGCCCGATGCGTTCGGGCTTGAGCGAGCCCGCACGCACGGCATTTCGGCCGTGTGCATTCCCTCAAAAGGTAAAACGCGCGAGGAGCACGAACACGAGGTCGTTGCCGAGCTTGAAAGCCGCAAGGTGGAGCTGGTCGTGCTGGCAGGCTACATGCGCCTTCTGGGCCACGAGCTGCTTGAGCGCTATACTGGACGTGTCATCAATATCCATCCCGCGCTTTTGCCCAGCTTCCCGGGCACGCACGGCTATGAGGACGCCTGGAATTACGGGGTCAAGGTAAGCGGCTGCACCGTGCATTTTGTCGATGAGGGCTGCGATACGGGCCCGATCATTTTGCAGGCCGTCAACCCGATCGAGCCCGAGGACACGCTTGAGACCTTCAGGCAGCGCGGCCTTTCTATCGAGCACGGGGCCCTGCCCGAGGCCATCAGGCTGTATTGCGCGGGCAGGCTGCGCATTGAAGGGCGTCGGGTTATTATCGCGCCAGACAAGGGCGGGGGTTCGCAATGTACCACCTGAAGATCATTGCTTCTTTTTCCGCAGCGCATCAGCTGCATGGCTATGCCGGCAACTGCGAGGCCCTGCATGGCCATAACTGGAAGGTTGAAGTACAGGTGCAGGGCAGTCAGGTGAACGATATCGGCATCGTGTTCGACTTCAAGGAGCTCAAGCGCCTGACCATGCGTGTGCTCGACGGTTTCGATCACAGCATGCTCAATGAACATGAGGCCTTCCGGGGCAGCAACCCGAGCTCTGAGCTGATCGCCCGCTGGGTGTACCGCGAGATAGCGAGCGAGCTGCCCGGCGGTGTTGCCATGGACTCGGTAACCGTGTGGGAATCTGACAATGCCGCGGCAGCCTACAGCGAACACTGACAGAGCAACGAACACTCAGATAAAAGTCCACTGTGCGGACAATGTATGGAGGTGTACACTATGGAAAGCCTTTTTGAAACCCTGCAGGCCATGCCCTATCCGGGCAGGGTCGTTATTGTCGGTGCCGCCCCATCGGGCCGGCACTGCGTACTGTACGCGATAACCGGCCGCAGCCCGTCCAGCCAGGCGCGCCGGCTGGAGATCGACGCGATGGAGCAGAAGGTCTTCGTGCGGCCCACTGATGAGCAGACCCTCAGGACCGGCAATCCGGACCTGCTGGTCTATGAAGCGATCATATGCGGATCCGCAGGCATCGCGGTTTCAAACGGCAAGCAGACCGTCGATGTATTCGCCGCGCTGCATGCCGGAGAGCACGCGGGTGCTGTGCTGCACACGGGCCTTGCCGGCTGGGAATATGAACCTGATGAACCCAACTGGACACCGCGTATCAGCGGGTGCATAGCCGACGGAGCGGGCCTGAGCGTTTTGAAGCGTGCCGGCAACGGCGGTGTTGTCCGCAACACCTTTGAATTTCCCCTGATCGACGGGCAGGGTCGCATGGTCGCGACCTATACCGGCGAGAATGCCGCTCCCCTGCCCTCGTTCGCGGGCGAGCCCCTTCTGCTTGCGCTGCCGTTCGGCAGCGCGCAGGAGGCTGCCGAGGCCCTGTATGAGGCCCTCGCCCCGGCAGCGGGGGAGCCTGATTTCCGGGTTGCCGCCGCAGCCGCAATGCAGGCGCACGGCGGCGCAGTCAGCCTGCATGTAAAAAACCGTCACGCATAGTAAGGAGCCGATATGCCGACCGATGTTTCTTCTTTTAAAAATGTGTACAAGACCGCGATCGAAAGCAGCTTTCCCGACGAGGCCACCCTGGTGCTGGGCGACCAGCAAATCGCTCTCAGGGCTGTAGCGACCCCGCTACGCTACGGCACGAACCCTCACCAGCCTTTTGCCGCGTTTGCGCCCCAGAACAGCACCGCGCTCAGCGTCGGCAACCTTGAGATGCTGAAAGGCGGCAAGGCCGGGCTGTCGCTTACGAACCTGCAGGATATGAGCCAGGCCCTGAACACCCTGAAATATTTCACGCGCCCGGCCTGCATGGTGATGAAGCATGTCAACCCCTGCGGATTCAAGGTGCAGACCGCCGGGGAGCAGCTCGAGCAGATCTACCGCGTCGCCCGCGACTGCGACGCCCGTAGCGCGTTCGGTGGTATTGTCGGCTTCAACACCGAGGTTGACGGCCCAACCGCCGAGGCGATCATGGAGACCTTTATCGAGGGCGTTATCGCGCCCGCGTTTTCAGGTGAAGCCCTCGAGGTGCTTCGGCGCAATGAGGGAACCAAGAAGCGCAACAATGCCATCCGCATCGCCAGGGTCGATAATCTTGAGAGGATACCGAAATTCATCGGCGACGATATTACGGGGCTCTACAATATCCGCAACCTGGTTGACGGGACCCTGACGTTCGAGATTCCCTACCTGACCCGTATTCGGGGCGCAGCCGATCTGATCACGGATCCGATGATTCCCAACAGCGATCCGGACAAAAACAATGGCCATAACTTCGTGGTCGGCCGCCAGCCTACGGAAAAGGAGATCGAGGATTGCCTGACCGCCTGGTACATCAACATCAATGTGCGCTCAAACGGTATTGTGTTCGTCAAGGACGGGGCCGCGATCGCGGTGGGTACCGGCGAGCAGGAGCGCATCGGTGCCGTGGAGCAGGCAATCGACAAGGCGATCAAGAAAGGCCATGACCTTGCAGGCTCGGTCATGTCGTCGGATGCCTTTTTCCCGCAGCGTGACTGTATCGATACGGTTGCTGGCCTCGGGGTGAGTGCGGTCATCTGGCCGGCTGGATCGCTCAATGACGCCGCAGTCATCGAGGCCGCCGCCGAGCATAATGTGGCCCTGATGGCGACCCTGGAGCGGTGCTTCCTGCATATTTAGCGGGCTGCCCCAAAGTGCCCGTTTGCTGCGTTCCACGTTTCATTCGTCACTGCGGCGTACGGAAAAGTACGCCGCATTCCTCATGACCGTGCGCCTTGCATCCGGGCACTTTTGAACAGCCCGCATTCTTGCAAGGTATTTAATTGCGGGGGAATTGTAGGGGCGGTTCGCGAACCGCCCCTACAGTTTTTTGCCGCCCTTGTTCCTCCTCCACACATTCCCCCCTCGTTTGCAAGACGATGAATCTCCATAAAACGTTTCTGTCATTCCGGCAAAAGCGGAGCGGATAGCCGGAATCCATCAGCCTTACATGGACCCCGCATCAAGTGCGGGGTGACATTTTATTTGAATCACATTCGTGCCGGAACCTTTCGGGCGCGATAGCGCGTGAGAGTAACATTAAATTGCATTCTCATTCTGTGCAGCGGCCCGGTATGACCGCAGCGGCAATAATTCACGCGCGCAAAATTTTTTCTTGCCATGCCACATACGTAGCGCTAATCTGAGTTGGTCTTTGAAAAGAGATGTGTGCCGGTCAACGGGGCGCGCAGATACGCCGGGATCTCTTGTTTGAAGAGCAGCCATGAAGGAACTGATCAAGCTGTCAACCATACTTGCCCTTATCTGTTGCGGGGCCGCCCTTGCACTCGGCAGCGTCCATGAATTGACCAGAGAGCCGATCGCACGGCAACAGCGGCTGAAAAAACAGCGGGCGGTCGCAACGGTTCTCCCGGGGGTAAAGCCGGGCAACGGAACGGAAGGCGCTGCCGTGCGGCTGTGCGAAGATGAAAGCCCCGGATCATGCCGCGATATATTCCTGCTTGCCGCCGGACAAGAAATCCGCGGCTTTGCCCTGGAGGCTGTCGCGGACGGCTACAGCGGGCCCATTGACCTCATGGTCGGCGTCATGCCCGACGGAACCGTGAGCGGCGTCAAGGTCATCAGCCACGCTGAGACACCCGGACTCGGCGCCCACATCATTGAGACGTCCTTTTCCGCCCAATTTTCGGGCATCCCGGCGGATGAAACCACGCTGGCGCTTAAAAAAAACGGCGGTGTCATCGACCAGGTAACCGGCGCGACCATCTCCTCGGAAGCGGTCGTCCGGGCTGTGCGGGAGCAGGTGCGTTTTTTTTCTGCCAATCGTTCACGGATCATCGCCCGGTTTGAAGCGAGGAAGCAGTAATGTCCGCCCGTGAAGAGCTTGTCAGGGGGATTATCAGGGAAAATCCGACCTTCCGGCTGGTGCTGGGCATATGTCCCACGCTGGCCGTTACTACCTCGCTTGCGAATGCCGTCGGCATGGGCCTGGCCGTAACGTTTGTGCTCGTGGGATCGAATGTCTTTATCTCACTCATGCGCCGGGTGATTCCCGGCAAGGTGCGCATTCCGGCCTTTATCGTTATCATATCGACCTTCGTGACCATTATCGATCTGACTATGGCCGCCTTCGTCCCCGAGCTGCACAATGCGCTCGGTATATTCATTCCGCTGATCGTGGTGAACTGCATTATCATGGGCCGTGCAGAGGCCTTTGCTTCAAAGTCCCCGGTGGTCGCGTCAATTGCCGATGCTCTCGGCATGGGAACTGGATTTACGCTTTCTCTCAGTCTGATCGGCTCCGTGCGCGAACTGCTGGGCAGTGGTACCCTGCTGGGCCTGTCCGTGCCGGGGCTGCATTCAATGCCGGTCATTATCATGATCCTGCCGCCCGGTGCATTCCTGACCATGGGAGGGCTGCTGGGCCTGTTCAATTTCATTGCGCAGAAACGGGGGCCGTAATCCATGGAGCTGCTGGCTGTATTTTTCAGCGTACTGATCGTCAATAACTTTATTCTTGCCAAATTCCTGGGCCTGTGTCCCTTTTTCGGCGTATCCCGGGACCTGCGTTCCGCGGCCAGCATGGGGCTGGCCGTAACGTTCGTCATGACGGCCGCATCGGCGGTCACCTGGGCGGTTAACGATCATGTGCTTGAGCCCTGCGGGGTCATGTACCTGCAGACGATCGTGTTTATTTTGGTCATCGCGACCCTGGTGCAGTTCGTTGAACTGGTTATAAAAAAATTGAGTCCAATGCTGCAGCGCGTACTGGGAATTTATCTGCCGCTGATCACGACGAACTGCGCGGTGCTGGGGGTATGCCTGCTCAATATAAAGCAGAACATGAGCCTGGCCGAAGCGGTTGTGCACGGTTTCGGCGGCGGTCTGGGCTTTGCGCTTGTTATTTGCATCATGGCGGGTATTCGCGAGCGACTGCAGATGAGCCGGGTGCCGCTGGCCATGCAGGGAATGCCGATCAGTTTTATCACGGGCAGCCTGATGGCCCTGGCGTTTTTGGGTTTTCATGGATTGTTCGCAGGATAGAAGGTCCGTATGGGAACTATTGCCGTTTCGGCTTTGATCCTGTGTGTCTGCGGCCTGCTGGCAGGGGCGGCTCTTGCGCTGGCCTCCAGGGCCTTTGCGGTACAGATGGATCCGCGCATAGAAAAAATCGAGGCAGTGCTGCCCGGCGCTAACTGTTCGGGGTGCGGCAGTCCGTCATGTTTCGTCTATGCCTCACGTATCGTGAACGAGGGCGCGTCACCGAACCTGTGCGTGCAGCTGCGCGGGGAAGCCGCAGAGGAGATCGGGCGGCTTCTTGGCCGCGAGGTCACCCTCAGGGAGCGCCAGGTGGCCGTGGTCAAGTGCTACGGGGGCCCGGTCTCGAAAAAGCTGTTCTCCTACGGCGGATTCCAGTCCTGCCGGGTTGCGGCGTACTACAGCGGCGGCGGCAATGCCTGCGAGTATAACTGCATGACCCTGGGCGACTGCTTTCAAGTCTGCCAGTTCGGCGCAATTACCCACACGCGCGGGCTGACGCCGCGCATTGATCCGAAGATGTGCACCGGGTGCGGCAGGTGTGTTCGCGAATGCCCACGGAACATTATCCGGCTCGTGCCGGTATCAGCCAGGGCGCATGTTGCCTGCAGCTCGCGTGACAAGGGTTCTGTCGTACGTTCAATTTGTCCGGTCGGGTGCATATCCTGCCTGAAATGCGTCAACGCCTGTCCCCAGCAGGCAATTGAGCTCAAAAACGGACTCATAGAAATAGACTATGCCAAGTGTACCGCCTGCGGCGAGTGCCTGCGCACCTGCCCGCGCGGCATCATCGTCGATTTGCACCCGGACCCTGGCGGGCCGGAGGCCGTAAAATGAAGGCGATCGTCATTTACTGTTCAAAAACTGGTTCGACCCATAAGGCGGCCCTGGCCGTGCAGCGCGGCCTCGGCGGGAACGCGGGCATGCTCAGGCTCGATTTCAATCCGATCGGCCTGCAGCAGGCCTACAATGCCGCATTTACGATCGACCTGGAACCCTATGATCTTGTTTTCCTGGGGGGCTGGACCATGGTAATGCGCGTTCATCCATTCATGGCAAGTTATATCAGGGAATGCGAGAACCTTGCTGGCAAAACCGTTGCGGGGTTTTTTACCGGCGCCGCGGTTTTTTCCAAAGGCCATGTGCGTCGTGATCTTGATGATCTGCTCGCCCAGCGCGGTGCACGGCTTTGCGGCTTTCAGTATATCACGACGCTGTTCGGGCCCGCCCTGACCCGGGCCAAACTCGGCAGGATCGAGGAATTCGCACGCGATGTGCTCACGGGCTATCATCAGCACCGGGGAGGGAACGGGTAATGGACGGTCTGAGGCCCACATTCACGCGGCGTCCCTGGTCGCCCGCGCCGCATATGGCGCCGCAGGGTACAGCCATGTACATGCCCGTGCCGGAAAAAGTAGAGCTGCCCCTGCAGGACCTGCCGGGGGATTCCTACGAAGTGCTGGTTTCAACGGGCGACTATGTGCGCGCCGGACAGAAGATCGGGACCATGGGAATCAGTCCGAAGTTTCTGGCCGTGCATACGCCCTGTTCCGGAAGGGTTTCGGCCATTGAGCCGCGTGTACATGAATCCGGCGGCGAGCGGCGCGTGCTTGCGGTAGAAATTACCGCCATCGCGGACCAGGAAGGCGAGCCGGAAATTCCTTTTTCACGGTTTCATGGCGATCGGCGGATGTTCCTGCGCGAGATGGGCGTACTGCTCGATTTCGAGGCGCTGGAAACGGCCCGGTCGCTGGTCGTGAACTGTACCGAATTTGAGCCGACCATCAGTACACGCAGCGCTATCGTGACCGGCAACCCTGACGGTTTTGCACGCGGCCTGGAACTGCTCATGGAGGCAGCCGGCCTGCCGGAAGTAACACTGCTGGTCCATCAGGACGACGCGGGTATGCAGGAGCGCCTTGGCGCTATCGCGCGGAGCGTCAGGGGCGCGCGGATTAAAGCTCTGCGACAGGCCTGCCCTGATACCCTGCAGCCGCTTCTCAGTTACCGGCAGCGCTTGAGTGGCCGTCCTGTCCCGGCTGTTATCCTGGGGCCGGGACAGGTGTTCGCCGTGTATCAGGCCTTCGAGCTGGGACAGCCCTACATGCGGCAGCTTGTATCGGTTGCCGGATCGGCAGTGCCAACGCCGCGAAATATCTGGGTGTATGCCGGCACGGCGCTTGCTGATATTCTCAAGCACGCCGGTGTCGCTTTTCCCTTTGCCGGGCGCGTGGCGCTGGGAGGACCCATGATGGGGGGGCCGCGCTATTCCCTCGAGAGCGGTATCGGCAGGCGGGTGCGCGGACTGTATGCCGGGGCCGGTATCTTTCTGGCCGACGAGCGCAAGTCGCGTTTTTACCAGCCCTGCTCCTGTGTGCGCTGCGGAAAATGCGCGGAGGTGTGCCCGGCAGGCATAACACCGATAGCGGTTGTGGAACAGGTCAAGTTTCATCATCCGGACAGGGCCCTGGAGTTCGGTCTGCTGTCCTGTCTTGAGTGCGGGTTGTGTGTGTATGTCTGCCCTTCGCAGCTGCCGCTGGTTGAGATCATCAAGCTCGGCAAGCTGCAGACCAAGGGACGCGAAAGCCTGCTTGTTTATAATATTTTTAAAACCATGAGTTCCTGAACCGGGAAGCCGCATATGGCTGAAAACAAGATCATCGTTGCTTCGACACCCTTTATGCGCAACGGTGAAACCGCTCACTGCATGATGTTCGACGTGGCGCTGGCCGCCCTGCCTGCAGCGCTGTGCTCGGTATATTATTTCGGCGTCCGCGTGCTGGCGATCATGCTTGCCGGCATGCTCTCGGCGGCCCTTACCGAGGCAGCGGTCCAGATAGTGTTCAAGTGCCGCTCGTTCGATTACCGTGATTTTGTGTTTAGCTTTTTTACGCGCGAGGAGGTAACCGTTATGGACGGCAGCGCCGCTGTTACCGGGTTGCTGCTCGCCTTTACCCTTCCGCCGACCGTACCCTTATGGATACCGGTTGTCGGCGCGGCCTTCGGCGTTGTAGTTGCCAAGCAGTTGTTCGGAGGCCTGGGCGACAATATTTTCAACCCCGCGCTTGCGGGACGTGCGTTTCTGCTTGCGGCCTGGCCGGGCCTGATGACACTTTGGCAGAGTCCCGGCCTGTGGGCGGCAGCCGGCGCGGTCGACGCGGTCAGCAGCGCTACGCCGCTGGGCACCCTTGCCTCCGGCGGAGGGGCAACGTCGCTGGTGCAGCTTGCGCTTGGCAATGTCGGTGGCTGTCTGGGTGAGACTTCGACCGCGGCGCTGCTGCTTGGCGCGGCCTACCTTCTCTACAAGCGCACTATTACCTGGCATGCCCCGGCCGGTTTTTTCGCCGCCATGACGGTGGCATGCCTGCTGCTGGGTCACGACCCGCTGTTCCACCTGTGTGCCGGCGGTGCAATGCTGGGCGCGCTGTTCATGGCAACCGATCCGGTCACGAGTCCGGTTACACCTATAGGCCGTATACTGTTTGGCTGCGGGGCCGGGTTGATAACCATGGTTATTCGCCTCTACGGCGCCTATCCTGAAGGGGTCTGCTATGCGATACTGATCATGAACAGCCTCAGCCCCCTGATTGACAGGTGTACGGCACGCAGGTTCAAGCCCGACCAGGTCGAAGTGCCGCTGGTTGATTTCATAACAAAAAAATAGCTCCGCTGCGCTGGGAACACCGAACGCAGCGAGGATGTTTTTGGCTGTTGACCCGCCACGCGGAGTGTGTGATGCTTGCTTGGGCGTATGCCGCATACAAGGGTTTTTATTGCCGAGGAGGTACAGGGTGAAAAACAGAATTATACGATGTGGTATTACAGCAGCAATCCTGGCCGTGTGGTGCGGTCCGGCAGCGGCTGTCGAGTATGAGCATCCAGAGACGCGGCAGCTCGTGGCCTTTGTCCGTGCTGCGGCCGCACTGGTTTCAAAGCGGGGTGAAACCGCTTTTGCCCTTTTCAAGAAGCCCTCAGGCCGCTGGCGCAAGGATGGCCGGTATGTTTTCGTGCTTGATACGGCCGGCAACAGGTATGTCTATCCGCCTGATCCCGAACACGAGCGTATAAACGTCTTTGAGCAGACCGATCTTAACGGCAGGCCGCTCGGCGCGATTTTTACTCGGCCGGTCACGGCGCCCCGCACCGAGGGCTGGGCGCATTACCTGTGGAGCATGCCTGACGACGCTCACCCCACATGGAAAACCACCTACCTGGTGCGCACACGCGCGCCGTCGGGCACCGAGTATATCGTCGGCAGTGGAGACCATACCATGCGTATGGAAAAAGCCTTCATCGTTGCCATGGTCGATGATGCCGCCGCCATGCTTCAGAAGAAAGGACGTCAGGGCTTTGGCCTGCTGCGCGACAGGCATGGGGATTATTTTTTCAAAGAAACCTATGTTTTCGTTACATCCTTTGACGGGCGTGAAATCGTCAATCCGGCCTTTCCCATGCTCGAGGGCCGTTCGGTGATCAACGCTGTTGATACTGGCGGCAAGGCCTTTGTGCGCGAATATATCGGCGCACTGCACGGCAGTGACAGTGCATGGGTCGCCTACCAGTGGCCCAAGCCGGGCGAAACCCTTCCGGCCCGCAAGGAGGTGTATGTAAAAAAGGTCGTTATTGACGGACGGCCCTATGCCGTGGGCTCGGGCGTCTATAGCGACTGGCTGAAAAACCGTTGACATTTTTCCTGAAACAGTTGCCCGAAGCGGGGACCTACTGGTGCCGGGATATATGCAATCGCCGCTTTTGCCTGGTGGGCGAGGGGCTCCTGAGCGGCACACGGGTTGTTGACTGACGCCCGCTGTGATACACTTGCATCTATGATCAAAAAGATTCACGACAAAATATTTTCCCGGCCCCGTTGCACTGGTGCGCGCGGACTCGCGCTGCTGTGTGCGCTGGGTTTGTGCACGGTTTTTACCGAAGCCGGGGCGGCGGCACCGGGTCGGGTCGGATCGATCTCATATGCGGTTGACGGCCCGGTTGAAAAGGTCTTTATCGCGCTCAGCCGGCCCGCATCATCATACACGGTTAACGTGCTCGCGCCTGATACACGGGCGAACATACCCTGCCGTCTCTACGTCGACCTCCGAGATACGGTGTTTGCTGCGGGCGTGATCCGGCGCCAGGATGTGAACGGGTCATGCGTCCGGGTCGTGCGCGCTGCCCTGAACAGCCCGGGCACCGTGCGCGTTGTGCTGGAGCTGAACCGGCAATTAAGTGCCGACGATTACGTGATCAGGCAGAATACACGCCCGGCGTCTCTTGAAATTGTCGTACGGGAAAAACAGGTGCCCGGGCGCGTCAGGGGGAGTGCCGAGCCGGCTCCGGAGAGCGCGTCTGTGCAGAGCCCCCCCCGCAGCGCGAAGAAGAAAAAGCCGTCCGGTCCGCGCGCATACCTGATCGCGATCGATGCCGGGCACGGCGGCCGCGATCCCGGCGCAATCGGCCATGGCGGACTCAAAGAAAAAAAGATCAGCCTGGCGATCGCACTTGAGTTGAAAAAAGCCCTGGACAAACGGCCCGGGTACACGACGGTGATGACCCGCACCGATGATCGGTATGTTTCGCTGCAGGACCGCGCCCGCAGTGCCACCGAAGCCAACGCCGATCTTTTGATCTCGATTCATGGCAATTCGCATATTGACCCGAAGGTTCACGGCATCGAGACGTATTATCTGAATTTTTCATCCGATGACGAGGCGCGCCGTGTTGCCGCCCGTGAAAATTTCACCACGCCGGAGAAGATAGGCGATCTTGAAATGATCCTGTTCGACCTGAGCCAAAGCGACAAAACCAATATTTCAAGCCTGCTGGCAGGCTACGTGCACAACAAACTTATGGAGGCCGTAGCCGGCAGGTACAAAACCATGCGCAATCTGGGGGTCAAGCACGCACCCATGCGCGTGCTCATTGACGCCGAAATGCCCGGTATTTTGTTTGAAGCCGGCTTTATCAGCAATCCAGCCGAGTCGAAACGGCTACAGAATCCCGCACACCAGGAATTGCTCGCCCGGGCGATCGCAGACGGCATCAATGATTTTTTTACCAGCAGCAAGACAGCCGCCTACCGCAGCCGGTAGCGGCATCTTCCTCTTTACTGTAGTCCATTAAAAAAACAAACCCGTTCGTGAAGAGCCTTTCGAACCATGAACGGCTAGCCATCATATACGAAATCCGTTCAGCCCTTCGACAGGCTCAGGGCGAACGGATGGTGCTTTCTTGCAGGCAGGGTATTTAAAAATGCACTAAAAAAACACAGGGTGGGCGTGCTCGGCACGTCCACCCTGTAATACCGCAATTTTCCCTTCTGCTTACCTGCTATCCCGGAATGTA
>Ga0272442_10005662_pt1 | contig 16626 bp, 10 predicted proteins | sample SSMForm2O_FD_200262 | JGI IMG/M metagenome (GOLD analysis project Ga0272442, IMG submission 200262) | Marine sediment archaeal communities from Little Sippewissett salt marsh, Falmouth, MA, United States - SSM-Form-2O | ecosystem: Environmental > Aquatic > Marine > Wetlands > Sediment ... | reverse complement strand
GGTGACTCGCTCGGGCCCGGCGGCGTGTTTCGCGGCCTGCGTACCGGCCCGGTCCTGATCGAAATGATGAAGGATATGGAGGAGCTCTGCCCGAACGCGCTTTTCCTCAACTACACCAACCCCATGGCGGCCTGCTGCTACCTGCTCGGAAAAGTGACGGACAAGATCCAGTTCGTGGGGCTCTGCCACGGCGTGCAGACAACACTCGACCTGATAAGCGGCTACGTTGACGTGCCCAAGGACCAGATCGACTTCGAGTGCGCCGGCATAAACCACATGGCGTGGTTCCTGTCCCTCAAGGACAAGCGCGACGGCACGGACCTGTACCCGCTCTTCCGTGACAACTGCGAAAAGCCAGGTTACTACGTGAACGAGAAGGTGCGCTGCGAGACCATGCGTCACTTCGGTTACTTCATGACCGAGTCCACCGGCCACCTCTCCGAGTACCTGCCGTGGTTCCGCTCCAGCGAACGCGCGATGAAGGCCTACTGCGACGAGCCCGGCTTCGGGGGCGAGACCGGCGCCTACGTGAACTACTGCAAGATGATCGCCGAGAAGTACAAGGGCGTGAACTACCTCGAATCGGAGAGCGCCGAGCTGGGCAACCGCAGCGTGGAATACTGCTCCTACATCCTGGAGGCACACAAAACGGGCAAAGCGTTTCAAATCCAGGGCAATGTGCGCAACGACGGCTACATCACGAACCTCCCGCAGGGCTGCTGTGTCGAGGTGCCCGTGGTCGTAGACGACAAGGGGCTTCACCCGCAGGAGGTCGGCGACCTTCCGCCGCAGTGCGCCGCGCTCAATCAGAGCAACGTAACGCTGCAAATGTTGTCGGTCGAAGCCGCGTTGACGTGCGACCTGGAACACGCGATGCACGCGATCGCAATGGACCCGCTCACCTCGGCCTGCTGCACGCTCGCGGAAATCCGCAACATGACCGCCGAGATGCTCGAGGCCCAGCGCGAATGGCTGCCGCAGTTCGAAGGCAAGACGCTCAGGAAGACCCCTGTCATCTCGATCCCGGACGAGGTCCAGCGTGTCGAGGTGCCGCTCGACCCGGCCCTCGCAATAGCAGCCCGCTTCGGCGAGCTGGCCGAGCGACAGCTTGCGAACAAGTAGCCGAACGACAGGTATCGACACGGATCGACAGGCATCGGAGAATAGGACATGGCAAGAAAGAAAGTGAAAATAGGATTCTGCGGCGCGGGCAACATGGGCCAGATGGCCCACCTGAAGAACTACGTCGTCGAAGACGACTGCGAGGTGGTCGCCATCGCCGAACTGCGGAAGAACACCGGCGCCGCCGTGGCAAGACGATACGGCATTCCGAACGTCTACGTCGACGCCATGGACATGGTCAAGGAAGAGAAGCTGGACGGCATAGTCGCCTCCCAGCCCTTCGGGCGTCACGGCATTCTCGTGCCCGCGTTGCTCAAAGCCGGCGTGCCGGTCCTTACGGAGAAGCCGCTTGCGTCCTCCGTTGACACGGGAAAGAAGATCGTTCGGGCCGTGAAGCGGAGCGGCACGTTCCACATGCTCGGCTATCACAAGCGCAGCGATCCGGCAACCATGTACGGCAAGAAAGAGATAGACCGCCTGGTCAAGACGGGCGAGTTGGGGATGATGAAATACGTCCGCGTGCTCATGCCCGCCGGCGACTGGGTTGCCAACGGCTTCGAGGGCAGGATCCAGGAGAAGGACGACCCACTCTCGCTCGCCTTCGATCCGCCGGCAAAGGACATGGACAAGGAGACATACGGGAAGTACACGGCGTTCGTGAACTACTACATCCACCAGGTGAACTTGCTCCGCCACCTGCTCGGTGAACCGTACAAGGTCACGTTCGCCGACAAAGCCGGGGTGTTGTTCGTGGGCGAGAGCATCTCTGGGACCACGTGCACCATAGAGATGTCGCCGTTCCGAACCACCATCGACTGGCAGGAACACGCGCTCGTCTGTTTCGAGCACGGCTGGGTCAGGATCGACCTGCCCGCACCCCTCGCGAGCTACCGGCCGGGACGCGTGGAGATCTACCGGGATCCCCCGGGCAGGAAGGGAACGACTCCTACGTCCACGACACCCACGCTGCCCTGGATAGGCGCCATGCGGCAGCAGGCCAGGAACTTCATAGCGGCCGTGAAGGGCAAGGTTCCGCCGCTGACCGGCGCGGAGGAAGCGCTGGAGGATCTGAAGGTGGCAAGGGAGTATATCAGGCTGTTTGTAGGGAAGTAAGACCGAAGGGAACCGCAGCCGGTAATGGCCGCGGTACTTTAGCAAACCACAGTACCTCAGGCGTTCCTGCCTGAGGTCGGGAGACAACACATGCCACTCAAATGGGACAAGGTACTTATAGCGGACGAACGGTATGAATCGGCTGGTGTTTTCGACGTCAACGGCAACGGGGTGCTGGATATCGTCAGCGGCGCGTACTGGTACGAGGGGCCCGACTTCAAGAAACAACACCCGGTGGGCGCGGTCAGCGCGCACGGCGAGTACTTCGACGATTTCTCCACCATTCCGCTGGACGTCAACGGCAACGGCCGACCCGACTTCGTAACGGGCGGCTGGTGGGGTAACACGGTCCGGTGGCGCGAGAACCCGGGCGACCCCGACAAGGAATGGCCCGAACACGTGATCGCCGAGTGCGGCAACGTCGAGACGACCAGGGCCTGGGACATCGACGGTGACGGGATCGTCGAAGTAGTACCGAACACCCCGGGCAAGCCGCTCGTCGTCTACAAGCTGAAAGTGGACGATGCCGGGAAGGGAACCGGCGAGTTCGAGACCCATACGCTCCGCGCGGAGAACCAGGGCCACGGTCTCGGATACGGCGATATCAACGGCGACGGCCGGGGTGATTTCGTCCTGCGAGAGGGCTGGCTGGAGGCCCCCGAGAACATCTACGAGGACGAATGGACCTGGCATCCGGACTTCGACCTGGGCTCCTCGAGCGTGCCGATCCTGGTCGCCGACGTGAACCGTGACGGACTGAACGACCTGGTGGTCGGCCAGGCACACGGCTACGGACTGGACTGGTGGGAACAGCGTGTCGAGGACGGGAAACGTTCATGGGTCAAGCACCCCATCGACCCCTACTGCTCGCAGTACCACGATATGTTCTGGGTGGATATCGACGGTGACGGCGAATGCGAGCTCGTGACGGGCAAGCGCTACCGCGCCCATTGCGGAAACGACCCCGGGTCCGCGGACGATGTCGGCATATACTACTTCAAGTGGAACGGCGATTCGTTCTCGAAGCAGGTCATCGACTACGGCCCCGCACGGGTCGGAACCGGTTGCGGCATATTCTTCCAGGTGGCCGACCTGGACGGAAACGGCCGTCTCGACATCGTCGCCCCCGGCAAGGATGGACTTTACGTGTTCCATAATCTCGGCTAACATACCTCCTGTCCTGCCCTAAGCTCACAGGAGATGTGCGATGGCCGATTTCCCGAGAACCAAGATCGAGGATGTATCCGTTTCGCGCCTGGTTATGGGCACCAACTGGTGGCTGGGCTTCTCGCACACCAGCAAGGCGAAGGACGATTACATCAAGGCTACCATGGGCCGGCGTGAGATCGCCGACATCATGGAGGTGTTCCTGAACGCGGGCGTCGATGCCCTGATCGGCATTCGGCCGGACGAGATGCTCGCGAACGCTATCAGGGACGCAGAGGACCGTGCCGGGCGCAAGGTGCTCAGCATCACCACGCCGCATCTGGATATATCCGATACACCCGGGGCACTGTCCAATACCGAGCGCATACTTGACGACGCCAAGGCCACCGGCGCCTTCGCCTGCTGGCCACACCAACAAACCACCGACGCTCTTCTCGACCGAACCACACGGACCATACGCGACATGGACAAATACTGCGCCATGATACGCGAACGCGGCATGTTACCCGGACTTTCCACGCACATGCCCGAAGGCATCAAGTATGCCGACGATTCCGGTCTGGATGTCGCTTCCTATATCCAGCTTTACAACGCCGTCGGGTTCCTCATGCCCCTTGAGGTGGACTGGGTCCACAAGATAATATGGGAAGCAAGAAAGCCCGTCATCGCAATAAAGCCGCTGGCGGCGGGCAGGCTGGCACCGCTGCCCGGACTCGCGTTTGCCTGGAGCACCATACGCGAATGCGACATGGTCGCTGTAGGCACGTCCACTCCCGACGAGGCGCGCGAGGTAATCGAGATCTCGCTCGCGATACAGGAAAGGCGCCGGCCCGATTTCGAGCTCCAGAAAACCCGGAGCAAGGCCTCAGTGGAAGGCTAGCCCCGACAACGGGCAAACGGACCGGCTTCTCTCAACGCACAGAATCGGTCCTGGGTGATGCTGGATGCTGGATACTGGTTGCTGGTTTTCTCGGATGGGAGACATCTTCGCGCCAGCATCCAGGATCCAGAGGCCGGCATCGCTGCGCCGAAGGCGCAGCTTTTTCAGGTTTCGCCGTCGATCTCGCCGAAGCTGATATCGAGTTCGCTGCGGTGCTTGATATCGACCACCCTGCCGTCCTCCAGGTAAACAACCCGATTCGAGGCCGCCAGCATCTTGTGGTCGTGCGTGGCCGTGATGATCGTGACCTTCAGGTCGTTCTTGAGCTGCTCCAGCATCTTGATGATTTCCTCGCCCGTCTTCAGGTCGAGATTGCCTGTGGGCTCGTCCGCGAGCAGGATAGAAGGACCGTTCGCCAGCGACCGCGCTATCGCGACGCGCTGCTGCTGGCCGCCCGACAGCTCGTCGGGCCGATGATGCAGCCGGTTCCCGAGCCCTACTCTGCCGAGCAGCGCGGCACCTTTCTCCTCTGCGTCCTTGTCCGACATGCCGCCGAAGGTCATGGGAAGCATAACGTTCTCGAGCGCCGTCATAACCGTGATGAGATTGAACGTCTGGAATATATAGCCGATCTTCCTGCACCGGAGGTACGCGACCTGGAGCGGGTCCATCTCCGCGATGTTCGCCTCGTCGATAATTACGGTGCCATCGGTGGGCACATCCAGTCCGCCGACCATGTTGAACAGGGTGCTCTTCCCGCTTCCGGAGGGACCCATGATGCTGAGGTATTCGCCGCGATTCACGTCGAGATCCACGCCCCGCAGGGCCCAGACTTCCTCCTGCCCCATCATGTAGAGCCGCTTGACGCCGCGGGCCGATACTATCACGTTATTCGATGACACGTGCGTGGCCCTCCTTGATCTCGATCTCGTCCCTGTGCTGGTACCGCTCGATCTTGCCGTCACGGATCCACGCGATACGGTCCGATACCGCCAGCATCTTGTGATCGTGCGTGGCAGTTATGACAGTTACGCCTTCCTTCTCGTTAATCTCGCGCAGCAGCTCGATGATCTGCGTTCCCGTGTTCGCGTCCAGGTTACCTGTCGGTTCGTCGGCAAGCAGGATCGACGGGTCGTTTGCCAGCGACCTGGCGATGGCGACGCGCTGTTGCTGGCCGCCCGACATCTGGACCGGCTTATGGAGAACTCGGTCGCCCAACCCCACCTTCGTGAGCAGCTTGACCGCCTTGTCCTGCGCCTCAGACTGCTGCATGCCGGCGAAAATCATCGGAAGCATGATGTTGTCCAGCGCCGTCGAGACCTGGATCAGGTTGAATGTCTGGAAGATGTAGCCGATCTTGTGGCACCGAAGCCAGGCGAGCTCCGAGCTATCCAGCGACGCGATATCCACCTCGTCGATGTAGACGCGTCCCTCGTTCGGCCGGTCCAAACCGCCGATCATGTTGAACAACGTGCTCTTGCCGGATCCGCTCGGCCCCATGATCGACACGTACTCTCCGCGCTGGACGGAAAAGTCGACACCGTTGAGCGCGTGCAACGGCTCCCCGCCCAGGTGGTAGGTCTTCCGCACGTTCAGCGCCCGAACCACCTTCGTGGCCAACAGCTTCGCCGCTACGGAATCATCCCCCGCACTCACGTCAGCCGCCGTATCTGTCGCTTCTTCTCCCATCATCAACCATCAACCATCAACCATCAACCATCAACCATCAACCATTCTTCCCTAAATCTCCGTCCTCATCGCATCCACCGGCTTCATGTGTGCCGCCCGCAGCGCCGGGTAGATGGCACCCGATATTGCGAGGATTACGCCGGCCGCTAAGGCAAACATCACGTAACCGCCCAAGTCGCCCATCGACAGGAGGCCCCAGACCGCGCCGCCGTAGGACCGGATCCCCTCCGCGAACGCCAGCACCAGCCCGACCGCGATGCCTATGACTGTGCCGACGACCCCCTGGAGTACGCTCTCCAGGAGGAACAGCTTCACGATGAAGCCGTCCAGCGCCCCCAGGCACTTCATGGTCCCGATCTCCCGGAAACGCTCGGTAACGCTCATGAGCATGGCGTTCAGGATGCCCACGAAGCTTATCAGCAGCGCCAGGCCGATCATCCAGCGGGTCTGAATCGCCACGTCCGCCGGGCTCATCTCGGCGAACTGCTCCTGGGCCTTCATCCGCATGGCGAGCGCCCGGCTGCCCTGCTCCATGAGCCCCGTGGTAAAGGCGTTCGAACACATGATATACATCAGGAAAGCTGTCGGCAGCACGATGCCGGCGGTCACCAGCACGGACCGGCCCAGGCGTATCCTGATGCCCTTCCACGCTATCTGTGCCGCCTTCCGCAGGGGAAGGTGCCGTTGTCTTTCCGCCGACTGAGTCATTTCGAATCCTTTCCGGCCTCCGCTCTGAGCATCTTCTCGTCCACCGCCATCGCCACCAGGTCCTTCTTAAGCAGTGTCTTCAAGTACGTCGTAACCGAGTACTCCGCCTCGGCGACACTGACCTTGTGCTTCCTCACGAATTCGTCCACAACCTGTTTCACGCTCCTATCCTTATCGCACCACTCGTAGACCTCGCGCCCGAGCTTGTCCAACACGAACGTGCGCTCGCACTTTTCCGTACCCCCCAGCCGTTGCTGCCAGCCCGGCCGGGTGTATTCCATCGTCACGTGCAACTCGCCCTTGTCATCCACCTTCGTCTTTTTCGCCGGTACGCGAACGGGCCGCGCGCTCAGCGCGACCTCACGGTTCAGTTCAGGTCTCTTCTTCCTTCCAAGCACCATCTTCACATGTAGGTACCGCGTTACACGCGGGACCCGCATCGTTGGTGCCGCGGGTACCGCGGCACCTACTTCTCACCGTATCTTCCCCAGTTCATTCCCCGGATCGCCGTCCTGGCCAGGCTATCGCCGTCCTCCGACCTGGTGTCACACTCCACCAGCAGGAGCCTGTCGAGTTCCGGGTCCGTGACCCCGCCGGCCACACTGTGCCGGCGGCCCACCCAATTGAGCGGGAACGCGAGCTGCTTGCGGCCGCGCCGTTTCACGCCCTGCCACCGCCTTGTCCCCAGCTCGACGCACCATTGGTCATTCGGCGCAGCCGGCCTGTACCGCCGGTGTTCCTTGAACGGGAACTTGCGGAGCCAGCGGTTCAGTTCGCGCCGCTCGAGCGCCGTCCCGGCCGGATACACCTGCCGCAGTATGAGCCTGGACTTGTTCTCGTCGTTCGTGAATCTCAGGGTGATATCGCCGGAGTAGAGCTTCCAGTCACGGATCCTGTAGCCCCGCGGCGCCACAAAGCCCACATCGTATAAGGCCCACCTCGTCTCCGCCCCGGGCGCGGCGGCCCTGAAGGCGGGCAGGACTTTCTTCAGTGCCGTCCTCTGCGTCTTGGTGTCGACAGCCCTGTTCACAGCCACTTCGAGCACCAGGTCGCCCGCCGACGAACAGCCGTACCAGATCGCCCGGCTTCCGCCTCCTTTCGACGGCACCTCCGCGAGGAACGCCGTGGTGGAGAAGGACTTCGGACACGGCCCCTTCTTCACGGTCTCGATAGACCACTTCCTCACCCTTTCACCAATCCAGGCCTGCGCGTCGAACCGCCTGTTCTTCGGCCGCCACCATTTCACCTGGAAGATGGCCTGCTCGGCGTCGCCCACCATCATGTGGCCCCGCTCCCACTCGCCCTGGATATCGAGCGGGCGCCAGCTCGACGGTATCCGCGTCTCCCATCCACACCAGGCCAGCGGGGTCTGTGTCGCGTCTCGCGTGTCGCGTGTTGGATTCCTAGCCATCCCGAGTCCTGCAATCATCAGTCAGCAATCATAGATCATCAATACGGCAGGTTGATCACGCTCTTCGTCATGAACACGAAGCCCATTCCAAGCATTGCTATCAAGCCCATCCCGGCGCTGAAGCCGGCGGCGAAAACCACCCTGTATCTCGGCCAGTTTTCCTTGAACCATTTGCGGCAGCCGTATTTGCCTATCAGCGCCCCTATGACGGTGGGCAGTATCCGGTGAGGCACCGTTTGGTCCAGCCCCCGGATAATGCCGTAAACGAGGAACACGGGCAGGTTGAACCGCGCCAGGAACCCGTACGTCAACAGCGCGAACCCGAACCCGCCGCCGAGGTATTCCCACCTGAACGCTTCCCGGAACGGGCTTATCTGTTCGCCCGGCAAGGTGGCCGTCCACATCAGCCCCTGGTTGTACGCCTGCAACTCCCAGAACTCGTTCGCGAACGGGAACATCGGGCTGGGCACGGGGCCCATGGACCATATGAACTGGGCAAAGATCAGGGAGCCGATGATGCTCATGGGATACAGCACGCACTCCGCCTTTATCAGGAAGGAGAACTTCACGCCGGTCAACTCCATCGTCCGGAACTCGAGCACCTGCTTCGCCTCGTTCCGAAGCGGGATGGGCGCGAACCAGATTGCCGCACCCTTGTAACCCGACAGTATGAACGTGGCCTCCCTCACCATCGGTATGCCGACCTGCCTGCCCACGATCCCTTCCATTCGGGCGGATATGTAGCTAATCACGGGCGTGTAGATAAAGCCGTAGAAAATCAACAGCATCAGCGGGAACTTCTTACCCATGAGATCACCGGACATGTAGTTCACGAGCCAGTAGGCCATCGAAATGAAGGTCGTCGTCGAGGCCAGGTATATGCCCAGCGCAAGCCACACCGAGAGATCGCCACGGCCTTTCGGCGTGACGAATATCTCGCGCCAGTTGACATCCACTTTGCCCGCTTCGTCGAGCTCGGCCTTGCGCTCCTTGAACTTGTTGTACAGGTGCACGAAGCCTATGGCGGCAATGGCGAAGCTGAGCCCTATTCCGAAGCTGAAGTAGAAGTCCATGACGTTCACCTGCACCGTCTGGATGCCGCCCAGCCCCCTGTCCCACGTGTCCAGGACGCCGACCTTCTGCAGCGTCGGATTCATCACCAGCGTGATGAGGAGGCCGATCACACTGCCCATCATCGCCATGAACGGCATCACCATGCCGGCGACCACGGCGCCCAGGTCGAAACTAACCATCATGGGCATGGCGTGCAGGTAGCCTTCCGTGTATCTGGTCAGGTCCACGAACGGGATTGGTATTATCTTTATCGGTTTGGCCAGCACCGCGCCCGTGATGACGGGTACCCCCAGGTATATGAAGCCGAACGCTATGCCGGCGGCGGCGCCGGCACTGAATACCCTGAGCCGCCAGGTCTCCTTTTCGTTGGATGCGTCCGCCAGAGCTGTCATACCCATGGCGCCCACGGGGGCCATGGGGAACGGCAACCGCTCTATGTCCGCGGTGAGCCTGTAGATGATGTAGCCGAGCCCGAAGTCGTCGATCCTGTTTATGAGGCTCATGAAGGCCCCGAGCGCGACAGGGATCATCCAGGGCCCCATGAAAAAGTCCCGCGCGTTCAGCACCTCGGCGCTGCTGGGCGCGAACCACGCGGGTATGAGCTGGGTGCTGCCCCCGGTCAGGCCCAGCCGCCGGAACTGCTCGCTCTGCATCAGGAACTGTTTCCAGAGGAGCCCGTGCCCGGTCACGCCCAGTGCCGCGCCACACATGTAGAACAGAACGAATATCTCGGGGCGCTGTACCCTGATGAAGGCCCTGCGGCACACCTCCACGTACAGGATGACGGTGACCCACTTCGCGGCCCCGCCAAGCCCGACGCCGGCGACCAGGTTCATGTACTCGGAAGCGGGCGCCATCACCAGGCCCACAAAGAGGGCCATCAGGACCGTTCGCCACCCGAATGCGTCCGTAAACGTTCCCGGTGCATGCATCAGGTCGCGGAATTCCTGGAATTCCTTGTCTTCCCTCATCGGCATGGCAAGATAACCTCCGGTCCCTACTCCCTACTCCACCCGCGCGCCGTTCATCATCCGGCGCCGGACACCGCTGCCGCAGCATCGATATACTTCAACACGCGTTCAGCGCTGATATTCCGCCAGCCGAGCATCTGGTTCCTCAGGCTGGCAACAAAAACCTTGTTCAACTTTCGCCAGTCCTTTGGCTGGCCGGACTTCCTGGTGAGCCGGAGACCGAGATCACACACGTCGTCCTCCGACGGAAACAGCGTGATCCTCACATCCTGCCGCACACCAAGATCGTACGGGGCAAGCCACACGGTGGCCTCGACTCCGCCGACGTGCTTCCCCTTTTCCGCCGGCAGGTACTTGACGTTGTCACTGCTGAAATAGCCGATGCTACCCTCCCGGTGCGCGTCAATGTACTCGTACAGGAACGCCTGCACACCGGGCGCGGCATCGACAGTCACGGTGAACGGCAGCACGTCGCTGATGGTGTCGCCATCCGGCTCGGGCAGGTGCCAGCCCGTCTCCTTGCTCGGCGACGCCAGCCTCGCCGCCATCATCGCCGGCACGAGCGCGGCGAGGATAACCACGAGCAGCACCAGTGTCATGGTCCACATCACCTGCGTGCCCGAATAGTTGAGCGTGATGTTGCCCATCCACCCCAGGTTGCTGAACACCGTGGCCATGCCCTGGCCGATGATATACCCGAACGTACTGCCCATCAGGCCGTAAGTGGCCGCCTCGGCGATGAATATACCGGCCACGTGCGCCGGGGCAAGCCCCAGGCTCGTGTATACGTGTATTTCCTTCTTCCGCTCGGCGATGCTATTCAGCATGGTGTTGAATATGATGAGCCCGGCGAGCAATAGCGGGATGAGAACGCTCCTGGGCGCTTTCGGTATGAGTGCTGCCGCTGCCAGGACCTTTACCCCTTTGCCGTCGCTGTAGTATACCGGGTAATCCAGCCGCTGTGTCAACTCCACGGCCATGTCCCTGATGTCATTGGTTCCCCCGGGCTTCAGGTAGACGCTGTGCATCGTCAACCCGCCCACTCCGTTCGTACACGGGATCACGATCATGTCCCGCGGCTCGAGCCAATCCAGGTTCCTGAGCAGGTGGCTGTCGTCCACGATCGTATCGGCGATATCCTCGAGCTTCGTCTCGTTCATCGCCTGTTTTTCGTCGGGATCGATGGCGGTGTAGTCCACGGGCAGGTACGGATCGCCGGTCAGCGTCTTCATCTTCTCGCTGAACAACGTCGGCTCGAAGGTCCCGATAAACGTCAGGGGATATCCTCCCGCCAGTATCTCGTCACCCGGCTCCAGCTCCATGGCTGCGGCGGTTTCGGGCGCCAGGTAGCAGCCCTTCTCTCGCTGGAACCTGTCCCAGTCGGGCAGCATCTTGTCGATGCCCGATACCTCCGCGTCGGCCGGGTCGAGGACGAACCCGCCTTTCAGCATCACTTCCTTGCCCGTCGCCGGCTGGACCACGTGCAGGCGCCACTTCTGGTCGTGCAGCGCCGTTGCCCACCAGTAGCGGGGATAGCATATGGAGTTCGTCCCCGCCATGTTCTTGACGATCCCGTACGCGGCCCCCGACATATTTCTCTTGTTCGGGGTCGTCACGAAGATGCCCGGAGTCGCGGGATCGGAGCTCAGTTCGAGTTCATTGTACTCCTTGACCGTCGTCGCCGAGGAGAAGCTCAGCAACGCAAACGTTATAAGGGCCACGGTCATCCCGGTCAGCGCCGTACGCAGCTTCCTCTTGCGCATCGTCGCGATCCCGATCGTAAGGGCGCACGAGACGAGACCGCCGCGCGCCGTGCCCGCCCCACTCTCCTCCGCCCGGCCGCTGCGCATCTTTTCGAGGTCCGACTCGAAACGCCGCACGAGAATGCCTATGACCATCGTGCTCAGGAATATGATGAGGAAAGCCAGTATCAACATCAGCGGCTGGCTGGTTATCCGGAAAGCCGGGTGAAAGCTCCAGAGCGCGATGCACATGACAACGAATATCGCGGCCGTGAACACTATCTGCCTGTAAATGTGCGAGCTGGCGAACAGGAGACGCTCCATCGCGATCGAGAACGGAAGCAGGCCGAGGAGCAGGATCATGACCGCGCGGACTATGTCGTTCGCGGTCTGGCGTACCCCCTTGTAGGCGCGCATCTCGTTGGCCAGGGCGCCCGTAGCGGCATTGTAGAGCGCGGCGCCGTCGTCCTTCCCGATCGCCCGGTCGGCCTCCGCCAGGAGCCGCTCCGTCCGACTGTGGATCTCCTCTATGACCTTGCTGCTGATGCCGGCCCGGCGGAAGCTCCGCAGCCTGCGCTCGTTAATCCGCCAGAGATCCCTGGCGCTGATCAGTTCGACGATCGTCGGCAGCGGCTTGGTCGGATCGAAGCCGAGCGTGTCCTTTCTGATATCCGCCGATTCAGCCTTATCCGGATCTACGGCGTTCAAGACCAACATCTTCGGATCCGCACTGCCCGGCCGGGCCAGGATTTGCCATTTCGTATCCGCCGGCACGAACGCGCACAGGTGGCCGGCAACCATCGAGATGTTGTGGAATTCCGGGGCACGCCGGCGAATCGCGTCGAGCATCTGCGGCTTCTGGAGCGAGGACAGGGCCCGCACATCCGTGAAGGACGGCGGGTATGCCAGCTCGACGCAGTCGAACACCATCGCCCGCAACTCCTCTTCCGCGCCGCCCAGGTTCACGCTCTGCTTCAGGCCCGATGCCTTCGGTATCTTGTTGATCGCACTGATTATACGCCCGTCGTTGTCGAACTTGAAAGCCATCACCGACAGCCTCTTGAGGCCATTGTCCTTCAGGTGTGTCGGCAGGCCGTCGAATTGGAAACGGCCGTCGATACCGGTCATGGCGAACTCGTTCATCCGTATGCCGATGGTTTTCGCGTGCTTCCCCGCGCCGCGGCCAAGCGCAACCATGTAGCCGGGCATGGGCACCTTGGGAACGGGATCGCCGGGGCTCCGGTCCACGATCCCGCCGGTGACACGCTTCCAGCAGCGGCTTACCTTCTTGAGCCTGACCTTGAACACCGACGGGTCGCTCATCGCCTCCACCAGTGACTTCGTCACATCTATCTGCGGCCCGAGCCTGCTCCAGTCGAGGAGCTCGAACCTGTCGTAGCTCGTATCGCATCGGGCCCTGTAACCTTCCAGCGTCTGCCAAGCGCCGCTTTTCAAGCCGAAGCTCGGCGCCGGGGACGAAAACGTCGGAGTGTTGCCCACCGTGTAGGTCCTTGCGGACGCCTGGGGCCTGAGCGGCACGAGATTCACGAATCGAAGCTGTTCCTCCGGCCAGATCGGGTCGGTCTCGCCGTCGCGAACACGGATCAGCCAACGCACCAGGTCGGTCGAGGTAACGGTGAGATTGAGGTGCGCGCAGTACATCGCCGGGCCGCACGAGTAGCCCGCGTCCGACAGATCGAGCCCCAGCAGGAACTGGAGCGGCTGCTTTTCCTCGTCCGTGACACCCAGCGCCGCCACCAGCTCCTCGCGCATACGATCGAACCGCTCCCAGCGGAGCACCGGTTCCTTGACCCTCTCCATCTGCTGATGGACCCGGCTGTAGACCGTCCGCCAGACCCTGGCGGCTTCGGCCTCGTTCTTCTCGGCGATCCTGGTCTTGAAAAGTATCTGGTTCTGGAGGCCACGCAACTGGTTCTGGCGCGCTATCATTTCCTCGAGCCGCGCCTTCATGGCCGGCTTCTCCTTCACGTCGGCATCGCCGATCTCCAGGCGCAGGTCGGGAATATCCTCCTGCAAGTCGTTCAGCTCACCGGCCAGCACGTCCTTGACATACCTGTGCAACGGCTTGTACTCGGATTCGTAGAGCCGGGCGAGCGCGCCCGGATCCTGCCCCAACTCCTTGACGAGCTGCAGGTGTTCGCTGTACTTCTCCACGCGCTTCTCATCGGCCGCCGCGGGACGTTTCCTGTCCTCCGACCGCGCCGAGTATGCCTCCAGCATGCGCCGCACGCCCAGCTGGTTGATCCCCTGTGCGTCTGCCAGAACAAAAAGCAACGGCCGCTTCGGCGGATTGGCGGCGAAGTGCTCCAGCAGGTTGAGCACAAGCGCGGCGTCCACGGCGGCGTCCGCCCCGTGGGCCATGTCCTGCACCATCGACACGGCGTCGTACCCGGCGCCGATCGCAAGCGCCCGCTCGCCCGGCGGCCCGCCGCGCGCCTTGACCAGCGCGTAGATGTTCGTCGCCTTCTTCCATTGCCATGACGATCGGACCAGCAGCTTCACGTCTTCCACTTCGCCGTTTCGGAACGCCTCGGCAAGCTCGCCCTCGGGCAGGTAGAACCGCGGGAAATAGACCGGCTCGGGGACGATGTGAGAGTGGAAATGGTAATGATTCTCCTCTTCCGATCCGAGCAGCAGCAACGCCTTCGCACCGTATGCAAACGCGCGGCGCCATCCGCTGCCCACGGTAACATCCATCACCGCGATCTGGCCGCGCAGGCTTCTCGCGGGCAGCGGCCTGTGCTCCGCGCTCCCGGCATATATGGCCTTCCCCCGGAAGCCTTTCCTCGGCGTTACGTTCAGGCGCACGACCGCGGGCCACACCGGGTACACCCGGTACGTGCCTTTCCACTTACCGTCGAGCACGGTGAGCTCAGCCTTTTCGGTCACCGGCATCGAAACCTCGAACTCCTGCGTTCGCACGGTGACATTTGAGACGGCATTCACACGCGCCAGGAGCTTTTCGAATACGACGGCATGTCCCCGGCTGCCGACAGAGCGATTGGTTACCCCGGCTATCCACCGGGTGTCCTCCCTGATTTTCCGTGCGAGGTCGGAGAGCGCGACATCGCCGTCGGCCCGAACGAACGGCGTCACGCACATCGTTAGAGCCGCGGCCGCAGCGATGAAGTAGGGCACCACTCTATCGCATCTTCCAGCTGGCATTAGAGATGGTATCCTATTGGAGTATTCGGGACTGATGCAAGGCCGAACCCGCTATTCCGCTGCGACTTACTGGAAGAACAGCTCCTCCAGGTCCGGGGCCGTGCCGAAGCTCTGCAGGGCCTCGCCGTAGCGGTAATAGACCTCCAGGCAGAGCGATCCCATGGCGGTGGTGTAGACCCGGCCGCCCCGGCCCCATTTCGCATTCTCGGGGTTCCAGCTACCGGCCTGGTGCCCGCGCTTGGACTGGTTGTCCAACAGCACATCCCTGATGCGCCTGTTCCACCATATCCGATACTCCCCGCCCATGTTGTGCATGGCGTAGGTCGCGTAGTACCAGTAGTAGAAATCCTTGCCCTTCTCCCAGTCAGGCGGGCTATTCTGGGTCAATTCCGCCCCGGCGACCAGCAGCGGCGACTTGACGCCCATCCCACTGAACTGGCGGATCACCATTGCTGCGCACGTCAGGGCCCTGCTCCCGGATCCATACTGCAGCCCCGGCTTGTACTGGTAACCCACGCCGCCGGTAGAGCCCTTCATCCCGCCCCTGTCGGTACACTGGTCCACGTAGGCCAGCCCGCGCGAGAACGCCTTGTGGTCAAACTTGATGTTGGCGAGCTTGGCCGTCTTGAGAGCCTGCAGGAACCAGCTTGTGACGGACATGTCGCTCTCGGGTGGCCTGGGCGTGTAGCGCCAGCCGTGGTCCTTGGCAACCGCCTTCACGCAGAAGTCGACTGCCTTCCGGGCCGCCAGGCAGATCCTCTCGTCCGGGGACCGGCCGAATCCCTCGCAAAGAGCAATCGTGGCGATGGCATGCTCGTACATGTTCTTGCTGAGCTGCCCCGTCTTCCTGTCCTGCTGCTTCAGGAGATACTCAAAACCCCTCGTGATGTTCGCCCTGTACTCGCCCTTCCGGATTGTCTGGCCTCCGCCCATGAATGCCAGCAGCGCGAACGCCGTGATACCAGTATCGTGCTTCTCGCCCCCCGTGACGGCCTGCGCCTCCTCGTAGGTGACGTCCTCCTCGTCCCACTTGGAGCAGTCCCAGTGGCCGTCGGCCTCCTGGTGAAGCGCCAGCCAGCGAAGCGCCGAATCAACCGCCGTGCGTGTCTCAAAACCGCCGGAGCGGCCCATGGCGCTCATGTACTCGCCGCTCCCGAACAGGTTGATGCTCACCGGGCCCAGCTCGCCAATCGTGGGCGCGTCCAGGTCACCGAACTGTTTCGGCATCATCTTCAAGCCCAGGCTCGGCGTGCGCGCCCGGTTGATGAGCTCTTTCTGGGGCCGGAAGCGGGGGTTCGGCTTCTTGTACTTGAAAAGGTCGGCGGGCGCGGAAACAACGGCCGCGATCGGGGTCAACGCGTAGACGGTGGTGTCGTTGATCTCGGTGAGCTCCTCCGGCGCGTCTATCAGGTCCATCTCCGTGATGTCCACGTCTACGTCCGTGGTCATTTCGATGGCCTCTGTCTTAATTACCTCCTCCTCGACCGTGCTCTCGGTGATCTCGGTGGTCATCTGGATATTCGGTGTCTCCTCGACCTCCTTTATCTCCGGCTCATCGAGAAT
>Ga0272442_10005661_pt1 | contig 16626 bp, 15 predicted proteins | sample SSMForm2O_FD_200262 | JGI IMG/M metagenome (GOLD analysis project Ga0272442, IMG submission 200262) | Marine sediment archaeal communities from Little Sippewissett salt marsh, Falmouth, MA, United States - SSM-Form-2O | ecosystem: Environmental > Aquatic > Marine > Wetlands > Sediment ... | reverse complement strand
ATTGCGCATTTGCAACAATGTTTTCAATTTTTATACCCTTCATAGAATACTATCCGTCCCATCGCGAAGTATATAAAGGGTTTTTATAAACGTTTCGTTTAACATAGGGAGAAAAACAGAAATTTATGAAGTTTACCAAACTCTATCTATATCCAGGTCATTTTCGCTTTCTTTTTTCATTGATTTTCTTTTCTTTTTATTTTCACCTACTTTGTCAAGCATACCTCTGAACTCGCCAGTGTGATACTCAATTCTGCGCTCACAGCTAGCAACTGCAAGTTCTCCTCTTGTTCTTTCAATAAGGCCTCTTACCATATCCTGCTTTTTCTTAATAGGTATTAGACCTGATGGATAATCAAAGCGAATGATAACGTCATATATTTCTTCCATCATATTAAGATTCTTATCAGCCTGTTTTGCTTTACCTGCTCTTATAGAATCAAGTGCAGTTCTTCTCAGCTCGCCTACCAAATCACAAAGTCCTAAAAGATAAGAGCTGTAAGTTGTCTTTATCTCATCGGGATCTGGTAAATCTTTTCCCCTTTTTATGTTAAAAAGACAGTAAGCCTCAACAAGCTCTTGGGCTGCATTTTCTACAAAACCAGCATGATATAAATCAGGATGATCTTTTGTCAAACCATACAATTGCTGAAGTTTATCTGATGCCTTTTTTATATTTGCTTTAGCATCTTTCATCAGATCTTGATGAATACATTGAATTGACTTTCTACAGTTAATTATGATTTCTCTAGAATATCTTAAGGCTTTCTCCCGAATTTTATCCTTATCATCAATGCTTTTTTCAATTTTATCAACAATATTATTTAAATTTTTCATGCAAACTTCAAATTATTATAGATAATTATATCATTTCCTATTGTAGGTGCTTTTTATTTACACAGTAGTCTGGTTCTTTTCCATCTAAAACCTTTATTATCTGTTCAGCACATACTGTTCCAGCTCTAATTTGCCCTTCATATGTGTTTGCTCCCAAGTGTGGAGTCAATACTACATTATCCAAATTCAAAAGTGGACTATTTTCAGGTGGTTCTTTTTCAAAGACATCTATCCCAGCACCTGCAATCTTCCCATCTTTTAATGCGTTATAAAGCGCTTCTTCATCAACTGTACCTCCACGTGAACAGTTTATAATAAAAGCAGATGGTTTCATTTTTGAGATCATCTCCTCATTTACTATGTAATGAGTTTTTGGGGTATGAGGTAGATGAAGAGAAATAAAATCTGAAACACCAATTAGGTTACCCAAATCATCTTTTTTTTCAATACCATCTTTTTTCATATCCTCTTTTGAAATGAATGGATCAAAACCAATTATATTCATTCCAAAGCAATGTGCGATTTTTGCTGTGAGTTTTCCAATATTGCCTGTTCCAATCAAACCAAGAGTTTTACCATATAGTTCCTTTCCCTTGAGTTTCTTTTTTGCCCATTCGCCCTTCTTCATAGTACTATCTGCCCTTGCCATATTTCTTGAAAGAGTTAGCATATGTGTAATTGTAAGTTCTGCAACACTAATAGTCGACCCTGTCGGGGCATTTACAACGGGAATTCCAAGTTTTCCTGCTGTTTCAATATCGACATTATCGACACCTATTCCAGCTCTACCTATTACTTTAAGATTACCCTTTGAACCTTCTTCAACTATTTCTTTTACAGCCTTTGTTCTGCCTCTAACCATAAGAGCGTCATATTTTCCAATTTCTTTTAAAAGCGTGTCATGATCCATTTCATCAAATGTAGCCTCATGACCTGCATCTTTAATGAGTTGAATTGCTTCTTCTGCCATTTTATCAGTAATTAGTACTTTCATAATATTTCCCCTTTTGCCGGAATGCAAATGCCCCTAAAAATGTTTATGCAAGATGATCCATTCGAAAATCAATTCCCGGATACTCTGCTTTTTCACCAATATGCTCTTCAATTCTTAATAGCTGATTGTATTTAGCATTCCTATCGCTCCTTGCAGGTGCTCCTGTCTTTATTTGACCTGAGCTAGTTCCTACAACAAGATCAGCTATAAAATTATCCTCTGTTTCGCCACTTCTATGAGAAACAACAGCAGTCCATCCTTGGTCATGTGCCATTTTAATTGCATTCAATGTTTCGGTTACTGTTCCTATCTGATTTAATTTAATCAAAACAGAGTTTGCCGCACCAAGTTCGATTCCTTTTTTTATACGTTTAGTGTTAGTTACAAATAAGTCATCACCAACAATTTGGACTTCTGTTCCAATTTTCTTTGTAAGTTCAACCCAGGATTCCCAATCATCTTCAGCAAGGCCATCTTCAATGCTTATTATCGGGTAGATTTTACAAAGCTCCACATAAAAATCAACCATTTCTCCGCCTGAGAAGGTTTTATTACCGATCTTATATTTTCCATCATAGAAAAACTCACTAGATGCCGGATCAAGTGCTATATGCATCATCCCGTCATAGCCTGCATTTTCTACTGCTTTTAGCATTAAATCAAGACGTTCATTTACAGTTGTAATCTGGGGAGGGGCAAAGCCACCTTCGTCACCAATTAGAACACCTCCAGCACCAAACTTATTCTTTAAAAGTTTTGCAAGGTGTTGATAACTTTCAGAAACAATTCTTATTCCTTCAGAAAAACTCTTTGTACCTGTCGGCATAAGCATATGCTCCTGAATAGAGTTTTCTTGTCCGGCATGTTTTCCACCATTTATGACATTGCACATAGGAACTGGTAACTTATGTGGTATTACTCCAAATGTAGCTCCAATGTATTCATATAACGGTAGATTTTTTGAAGCAGCACCTGCTTTTGTTACAGCCATTGAAACAGGTAATATTGCATTTGCACCAAACTTATCCTTGTTTTCTGTACTATCTAGTTTCAGCATTATATTATCGATGGTTTCTTGATGTATGCAGTCAAGACCAATAATTTTTGGAGCAATTTTTTTATTAACATTATTAACTGCCTTTAAAGTTCCTTTACCAAAATATCTGGATTTATCATTATCTCTTAATTCCAAGGCTTCGTGTTGACCAGCGCTTGCACCACTTGGTGTCATTGCTCTGAAAACACCTTCCTCTGTTGTTACGTCAACTTCTACTGTAGGATTACCTCTAGAATCTAAGACCTCTCTTGCTTTTATCTTAGTTATCTCAGACATAGGTTAATTTTTCCCCCACGACAAATAAACATATCATAAAACCATTTATTTTATTTTTTACGATTTTTCACTGAAACACTTTATATACAATTATCTTATTTGACCTTTGGAGGTAAAAAAATTATGCCAGAGACACTAATATACATATTAATAATAATCATAATTTTTCTTGTAATGGTAATTGCAGCTGCAATTAAAATAATGGCTGAGTATCAAAGAATTGTTGTGTTTAGATTAGGTAGGCTAATCGGTATAAAGGGACCAGGTCTTGTTTTTATAATACCAATAATTGATAGCTATATTAAACTTGATTTACGTACGCGTGTTATTGATGTTCCAAAGCAGAGAGTAATAACTGAGGATAATGTTACAGTTGATGTTGATGCAGTAGTATATTTTAGGATAGTTAATCCAGAAAAAGCAGTAGTTGAAGTACAAAGATATGATGTGGCAACAAGCCTACTTGCTCAAACAACATTAAGAGACGTTCTTGGCCAACAAAGTTTGGATGAACTTTTGTCAAAAAGAGATGAACTTAACAAATCACTTCAAACAATTATTGATCAAGCAACAGATCCTTGGGGAATAAAAGTTACTGCAGTAACAATTAGAGATGTTGCAATACCTGAAGAAATGTTAAGAGCAATTGCAAAACAGGCAGAAGCAGAAAGAGAAAAACGTGCAAGAATAATTATCGCGGATGGAGAATTTCAGGCTTCAAAAAAGATGGCTGAAGCAGCAGAAGTATATGAAGGAAAAACCGCTGCATTAAGACTTAGGGAACTTCAAACGCTTGCTGAAATTGCACGAGAGAAAAACTTGATAATTGTTCCCGGTGGGGATATTGGACAAGTAGCAGGTATTGCAAAAGCAGTCAATAAAGAAGTCAAAAAATGAAAATAAAAATCTCTTTAATCTTTCTTTTTTTCATTTTTATTTTTTCATCGATTAGTTTATCTGTTCAAGGCTCAAATGTTATTGTTGTCGAAGTTACAGATACAATTGATCAATCTACAGTTGAGATTTTTAAGGAAAGTCTTAAAATGGCTAAATCTGAAAGTTCAGAAGCAATAATTCTTCTTTTGGATACACCTGGCGGAGGGCTTGAAGAAACCTTTGAAATAGCAGGTATAATAAATAATAGTGAAATTCCATTTGTTGGTTATGTTTACTCACAGGGGTCTGCCGCATGGTCTGCGGGAACCTTTATTTTATTAAGCTGTCACGTCGCAGCTATGGCAGATTTTACAATTATTGGTTCGGCTCAACCAGTTGAAATTACTGTTGAGGGTTCAAAACTTGTTACAGATTCAAAAAGAATTAATGCACTTGTCTCCTGGATAGAAACTAGAGCTGAGATGCGTAATAGAAATAAAACAATTGCAGCAAAGTTTATAACAGAAAATCTAAATTTAAATGAAACATCAGCACTCAATTATCAAGTAATTGAACATATTTCACCATCTATTACTCAACTATTGATAGATATCAACGGTACTACAGTTTTAACATCTGGTGGAGAAGTATTAATTGATACAGTAGATGCAAAAAAAGTCTATTATTCTCCTTCAATAGGAATTTTACTTATGAAATTTTTTTCAAATCCTATTCTTACATCTCTTTTATTTATGCTAGGTGTTTTTGCAATAATCTTTGGAATATCTTCTCCAGGATTTGGTGCTGAGGTATTTGGAGTAATTGCGATACTCTTGTCGCTTATTGGATCTGGATTTTCTGTACCTATTTTAAGCATAATCTTTATAATTATTGGTTGCCTTCTGCTTATTATTGAAATATTTGCCACACCAGGTTTTGGAATAATAGGCATAGGTGGAGTAATAAGCCTATTATTTGGTGGAATATTTCTAATACCTAACTATTCAACTAATTGGGCGATATCAATGGCTTGGATAAACGATGCTATTACAATAATAATTGTTGTTGCTGTATTAATTGCGATATTCTTTGCATTTCTACTTTACAAAATAATATTAGTAAGGAAAAAGAAAGTTGCTGTAGGAAATATTGTTGGTGAAACTGCAAAAACCGTTGATATGATAACACCTTACAAACCGGGTTATGTTAGATTTAAAGGAGAGTTATGGCAAGCAACAGCAGAAACAACAATTTCAGCAAATACTAAAGTTACAATTATTGAAAAGGACGAAACAACACTTAAAGTTGAACCTAAATAATATAAACCAAACATTAATCAACCATAATCTTTTTCTCCTGCCTGATTTCTGATGAATAACAGTTTTAAATTTCAGTTTCTCGGCGGTGTTGAAGAAGTTGGCAGACTAGCAATGGTTCTTCAAACTCAAGATACAAAATTGCTTTTTGAATATGGTATGTCGCCAGGCAAACCCCCGTCTTATCCTCTTCCAGCACCACCTGTTGATTTGGTATTGCTTACCCATGCACATTTAGATCATTCGGGGATGATCCCATGGCTTTTTTCAAGAGGCGATCAAAAAATCCTTACAACAAAAGTCACAGGCGAAATTACAAATTTGCTTCATAAGGATACAATTGGTATTGCTAAGAGTGAAGGTTATGCAATCCCTTATAGCAAATCAGACATAAAAGAAGCAAGATCAAGTGTTATACCAATTGAACTTTCAGAAAGAAGAAACTTTGGAGATGTTGTTGATATTATAACCCATTCTGCTGGTCATATACCTGGATCAGTTATGTTTGAGATTGTTTCTGATAAGAAAATATTGTTCACTGGTGATTTTAACGTTGTTGATACAAGAATAGCAAATAAATGTAAACCTGTTGAGTGTGACGTTTTGTTTTTAGAGGGAACCTACGCAGGTAGGGAGCATCCAAAAAATAGAGAGGAACTTGAGAAAGAATTACTTGATAAAATTGATGAGGTTGTAAATAGAGGTGGCGTAGCAATTTTACCTGCTTTTGCAGTTTCAAGATCTCAAGAGATTGCAATGATACTTAAGAATTCTGGATTCAATGTTTGGTTTGATGGAATGGGAAGAAAGGTGGCTAGAATATTTTTAAGATATCCGCGATATCTTAGATCTGCTGAAGAACTAAAAAAAGCTTGGAATAAATTAAATTTAGTTCATTCAGATCAGGGTAGAAAATTAGCAATAAAATCAGATGTAATTATTACCTCAAGTGGTATGATGGATGGCGGACCTGTTCTGAATTATATGAATAAATTGAAAAATGATCCAAAAAGTGCTGTTTTACTTACGGGTTACCAAGTTGAGAATAGTAATGCTAGACTATTAGTTGATAAAAGAAAATTAAATTTCTATGGTGTTGTAGAGAATGTAGACTGTGACGTACAATATTTTGATCTTTCAGCTCATGCAGGCCATAGCGAGCTTATTGAGTTTGCTCGTAAATGCGGTCCTGAAAAAATTGTTCTTATGCATAGTGATAATAGAGAAGCACTAATTGAACCTTTAAAAGAATTTGCAGAAGTTATAGCACCAAAAACTGGCGAAGTTATTGAAGTTTAACGGTTAGATTAATCTCACACTTTATAATATATTATTTTATTTGATTGGTGGAAAATTTAAATGACTGAGATGACGCAGAGACAAAAATACGATCTTAAGCGACAAATTGAGGAGCTTAAATCATGTCGAGGTAGACATACTGAATTAATCTCTTTATATGTACCACCAAATAAACAAATCTTTGACGTTAATTCTTATCTTAAAAATGAATATTCACAATCTCAGAATATTAAATCAAAAGCAACAATGAAAAATGTGCTTTCTGCTATTGAATCCATTATGAGTAGACTTAAGCAGTTCAAACAACCTCCTGAAAATGGTATGATTTTTTTTGTCGGTCATAAAAGTGTTGGAAGTGACAAGACTGAAATGGTTGCATATGTTATTGAACCTCCTATACCTATTACAACATTTCTATATCGTTGTGATTCATTGTTCTACCTTGAACCTCTTGAACAGATGCTTATTGAAAAGGAAATCTATGGTCTTTTACTATTAGATAGAAGAGAATGTACTGTTGGTATTTTGAAGGGTAACAGAATTCAGATGTTAAAGTACATGACCTCTCAAGTTCCAGGTAAGCATGGCCGTGGAGGACAATCACAACGTAGATTTGAACGACTAACTGAAATTGCCGCTCATGAATGGTTTGTTAAATGCGGAGAGCAGGCTAGTGAAATATTTCAAAATCAGCATGACATTCAAGGCATATTTGTTGGTGGACCGGGACCGACTAAACAGTTTTTTGTTGACGAAAATTTTTTACATTATGAAGTACAGGACAAAATTATTGATACATTTGATACAGGTTACACAGATGAATTTGGTTTAAGGGAACTTGTTTCAGCAGCATCTGAAACTATGACTGATTTGAAGATATCAAAAGAAAAAAAATTAATGAAACGGTTTTTAAAGGAGGTTACAAAATCTGAAGGTAGCTTAGCAGTTTATGGTGAACTGCAATTACGAAAAGCTCTTCAAATGGGAGCAGTTGATACACTTCTACTTTCTGAAAATCTAAGAAAATATAGAATTAAACTGAAATGCCCGTCTTGTAATTACACTGAAGAACGTACTGTTTCTGAAGATAGTTTAGAAGATTTTACTCCTCCAAATTGTCAAAAATGCGGTACATCGACATCAATGGAGATTGTTAAAAAAATTGATTTAATCGATGAACTTTCTGATCTTACAGAAAAAACTGGGGGCAAAATTGAAATTATTTCTCTTGGTAGTGAAGAGGGGGATTCTCTATATTCTGCTTTTAATGGGATTGCTGGAATATTAAGATATCCCCTAGATTTATAATTTTATCGCAATATTAAAATATAGTTATGTTTTTCCTGACTAATATAAATCAATATATGGGTCAACAATACAAATCGATGGTATTATAAATAGGAAATTATATTAATTATAAAGTTAACAGATAATATAATATATCAATAAAATTGGGGGTTCTCATGACATCTAGAGATGATTTCAAATCTTTTATACCTGCATCTAAAACAATATCTGAATTAACAATAAAAGCTGTTTTTGTTGGAGCAATTCTTGCAATTATTTTAGGTGCAGCAAATGCTTATCTTGGTCTTTATGCTGGTATGACAGTATCTGCTGTAATACCTGGTGCTGTTATGGCCTTTGCACTGCTTAAGCCTTTTAAAGGAACAATTCTTGAGGTAAATATTGGTATGATGGGTGCAGCAGCAGGTGAAGCTCTTGCTGCTGGTGTAATTTTCACAATTCCTGCACTTGTTCTTCTTGGAACATGGACTGAGATTCAATATGTAGAGACAACAATTATTGCGCTTCTGGGTGGAATAATTGGTGTTTTATGGATGATCCCATTAAGAAGGGCACTTATTACAAAAACGGATCTTCCATTTCCAGAAGGAGTTGCTGTAGCAGCTGTTCTTACGACAACTGTTGGCGGAGAGGCAGAAAGCCAAGCTGAATCAAAAAGTGGCGTAAGTGGCATTTGGCTTGTTGTTGGTGTTTTGGTTGCTGCTTTATTTAAATTTATTCAGGTTGGAATGAAAGCAGTTAGCGGCACAATTCATGGAATAGTCAATATTGGTAGATATAACATTGGATCGGGGTCAAACCCAGGTTACCTTTATGGAGGGGTTGCTACTTCTCCTGCACTTCTTGGCGTAGGTTGGATCATCGGACCAAAAATTGCATCTTTTGTTTTTGTAGGCGGTCTTCTTGGATGGGTTATACTTGCACCTTTAATTGTTCTTGCAACAGGTCTTCCAACCCCACCACTATCTGATCCTCAGACTTATGCTGACGTTCTGAATCTAGGTGGAGGAAGTCTAGAAACTGGAAAGTTCATATGGGGCTTTTTCAACATTTGGGGTAGCTACATCCGTTATATAGGCGTAGGTGCAATGGTTGTTGGCGGTCTTTATACAATCTTTAAGTTAAGAGCTAATCTTGCAAGTGGAATTAAGGAGGCAATTATAGGTATTAAGGGCGGTCAGGTTGATGCAAAAAAACGTACTGATAGAGATATTAATTTTAAATTTGTATTTCTTGCAATTGGCGCATTAACAATTCCAGTTTTTTTACTTTATGGAATGATTTCTGATAACTGGCCGGTTTCTGCTTTTATGGCGGTCTTTGCAATTCTTTTTGCATTTATTGCAAGTGCAATAGCTGGTTATATGGCAGGACTTTTGGGGTCATCAAATAATCCAATTTCTGGGGTTACTGTTTCAGTTTTACTTATTACATCCTTGATTTTACTTGGTTTTGGTCTTAGTGGCACAGGTGCCTTTGGTGTTGCAATTCTTATTGCAGCTGTGATTTGTTGTGCAGCTGCAATTTCTGGTGACGTGTTACAGTCTATGGCATGTGGTCAAATGGTAGGAGCTACTCCAAAAAATCAGCAGATTGCAGAAATGATTGGAGTTCTTGCTGCAGCCCCAATTCTTGCATTTGTTGTTCAAGCTCTTGATAAGGCCTATCACATTGGAAGTCCTGACCTTGCCGCACCACAAGCATTTTTAATGGCCGGTATTGTTGAAGGAGTTCTTACTGGTGAAATGGTTTGGCCTTTTGTATTTGCGGGAATGGTACTTGCTTTTGTACTTATTCTAATTGACTTACCAGTACTACCTGTTGCAATTGGAATCTATCTACCATTCACACTAAGTGTACCTATTTTCAGTGGCGGTATAGTGAGGCACATTACAAACAAATTTATTGAAAGAAAATATGGAAGTGCTGAAGAAGAGGAAATTTCTGATTGGGAGCTTGCAATCAAGCAAACAGGAGTCAAACCAAAAGAAAAAGTTATAAGAACAGGCCTTCTTCTTACTGCTGGGCTAATTGCTGGAGAAGCATTGATGGGAGTTACTGTAGCTTTCCTAATTATTGGAGGTTTTAACCTTGCAATATTTGATTTCCCACCAATACTACCTGCCATACTCATATGGTTGTTTATTGCAGCTCTCCTTGCTTATATCCCACTGAGGGAAATCTTTGTTAAGGAAGAATAAAGCAAAGCATCGCTTACCAACAATTGATGAGTTTCTCAAATATATTCCAAATAGATCAGATCTTGAGTGGTCAACAAATAATGAAGGGCTTGTAGAAATTATAATGCCAAAATTTGACAGCAAATTAGGTAAATCTTTTTGTAAGGTTATTAAAAAAGAAAATAGTTTTACTGCAAATATGGATAAGTATGGTTCTCTAGTATGGAAAAACTGTGACGGGAAAAAAACTGTAAAGGATATCCTTAATATTATGGAAAAGGAATTTCCAAATGAAGAAAACCTTGATCAGAGACTAATACTGTTTTTACAACAAATGAACTCACTAAGATATATTAATCTTTAAATAACAAAAATTAATCTCAAGAATTATTACGGAAAAGAAATTGTTATGAAAACATATGAATTGATTGACCACACCGCTGATGTTGGTGTAAAAGCATATGGAAAAAATCTTTCTGAAGCATTTGAAAATGCTGCAAAAGGAATGTTTGATATAATTACTGATAAATCTGAAATAGATAATATTGGACAGTATATTATTGAGCTTAAGGCACCTGATCTTGAACAACTTCTAGTTGATTGGTTATCTGATCTTCTTTTTTTAAATAGTGCAAAGAACCTGGTTTTTGGATTTTTTAAAGTAGAACTTGATGAAAAGAAAAGCAAGCTTTCTGCTAAGGTTTTTGGTGAAAAGTTCAATCTTTCAAAGCATAAAATAGGTGCTGAGATTAAAGCAGTGACATATCACATGCTTGAGGTAAAAAAGAAAAGACCATTTCATGTTCAGGTTCTTTTTGATATATAATTAAACATATCATTTTAAATACTATTGATTTGATAATATTCTATTGAGGGAGGAATAATTCTGAAAAAAGTAATGATAATTGGTATAACATTACTGTTTTTGTTAGTTTCAATTTCACCGATGATTACTAGTTTAAGAATTAAAATAACTACTCCTTTAATTGATTATTCTAATAATCAACAAAATACATTTGAAATTTCAGAGGAATTATTAGATCAGGATATAATCTGCTATGGTTATTGTATTGATGATCCTAGTGGTCAATTAGTAGAAGGCCCAGTCTATTTTTATTTAAATGATCCAGGAAATATTTCTCAATTATGGGGGACTTCTTCTCCTGCGTCTATGTTTGGTAGTGCTTGGACATATGGTGGATGGTATTGCTGTGAATATGGTAATGGGAGATTATGGAAGATTGATTATGACTCTGGTTATATGATTAAGATTGGCGGTGGTGGTGTTCATTTAAATGGATTAGCATATGGAGATACTGGTAATTTACTTGGAGCGGCTAATAGCTCTCTTTATGATATTGATGAATATTCTGGAGACCAAACCTATATTGGTTCATTTGGTTTACCTGAAGGTAGTAAAATATGTGGTATTGCTAAAGATTTTTCGTTTGGTACATTATATGGTGTGGAAAGCACTAACAACTGTTTATATGCAATCGATTCAGATACTGGTGAAACTGAATATGTTGGTTCACTTGGAATTGATATAAATTGTAATGCATCTCTTGATTATTGTGTAGAAGACGAATGTCTTTATTTATCGACTTATACTGATAAAGGTAAATTATACCAGGTGGATCAAAATACGGGAGTATGTGTATTGGTTGGGCAGTTTCAGGGTGGTGCAGAGATATCATCATTTATTATTGACCCTGGCAGATTCTACTTGCCCAATGCAAGTTTTACTTGGTCTCCTCGTTGCATCCAAAAAGGCGAGACTGTTGAGTTTAATGCCTCCAGTAGTTTTAACTTTGGAGGCGATATTATATTATATGAATGGGATTGGAATTACGATCTTATATTTGATGAAAGCTCAGAAAGTCCATTAACAGAGCATATCTGGAAAGAGACGGGTTATTACCCAGTTACGTTATTGGTTTGGAATGATGAATATTATATGGACTCCCAGCGGTTTACTGTATATATTGGCAAAACTTTATATGTTGGCGGATCTGGCCCGGGTAATTATACAAAGATTCAAGATGCAATAGATGATGCAAATGAGGGGGATACTATTTTTGTTTTTAATGGTACATATTATGAAAACATTATTGTAGATAAATCGATTAATCTTATAGGAGAAAATAAGGAAACAACCAAGATTTATGATAATTCATATTATTATCCTATTATTCATGTAATGGCTGATTTTGTAAAAATCAGTGAATTTACTATAAGATATTGGTATGAAGATTATTTGTATGGAATTATCCTTGATTCTTGTAATAATAATATCTCAGATAACATTTTTTCAGATAATTGGTGTGGAATATTTCTTTCAAACTCTAGTAATCATAACACCATTTCAAATAATGAAATTAATGGAGAGTTTGGTATGTATGGTATTTATCTTTCAGGTTCCAATTACAACATTATAAGAAATAATTATTTCTCACATAAATGGGCTCCTTTAGAACTCTCAGATTCTAGTAATAAAAATATTATTTCAGACAATTATTTTTTGAATAATACACATGGTATTGGTCTTTCCAATGGTTGCAAAAATAATATGATTACTAGAAATATAATTATTACAATCTATTGTTGTACTTGTATAAGAATCGGGTCTTTTTCAGATAGTAATATAATTTTTGATAATTACATAAAAATGTATTCAAGCTGGGGATCAGGAATCAGTATCTGGACCAATGATAATATTGTCATTGGTAATTCAATATTGATTTGTGGGTATGGAATTTCGCTTTGGCGTTCTACAAATAACAAAATATTATGCAACACTATTATTGGATGTGCGGAGAATGGAATAAAATTACTCGATTATCCCCCATTTGAAAGAAAAAAGAATTATGAACATTTTTCAGATTTTAAATGTTTTAATACAAATTGTAGTAAATTCACAAATGATAATTATTGCACAACCTACAAAAATGATTGTAGTGACGACAACGAAATTCATCATAACAATTTTAAAAGCAACACTCAGAATGCTAAAGATGAATGCAGAAACAAATGGGATAATGATTATCCATCTGGAGGGAACTATTGGGACGATTACAATGGAACAGATAGTAATGGCGATGGTATAGGCGATACTCCTTATCCTATAATTGGTGGTGATAATCAAGATAGATATCCTTTAATTGATCCCTGGGAAGATAATCTTCTACCAATTGCGATATTTTATTGGACGCCGTCGTTTCCAGAAGCTGGGGAAGAAATACTATTTGATGCTTCAGACACCATTGATTTTGATGGATATATTGAAATATATAAGTGGGATTGGAACAATGATGGAATTTTTGATGAATATCATTCAATTCCAACTGCATCTCATACATTTGAAGAAATAGGCTTTCATTCAGTAACTTTATTAATACAAGACAATGAATCAGAAATCGATACAATAACAAAAATAGTAAGAGTCGGAAATCTACCACCAACAACACCTATAATAACTGGTCCAATTAGTGGAAAACCCGAAAAAGAATATGAGTATAATTTTTCAATATCCGATCCTGACAATGATTCATTATGGATACATATTGATTGGGAACATGGTACACCAAGTAAATGGTCTGGTCCATTTCCTTCAGGCTCAATAGTAAGATATAATTATTCATGGAGAAAGAAAGGAACTTATACTATCAGGGCACAGACAATGGATAGTAATGGTCTTTTAAGTCCTTGGGGAACACTTGAAATTACAATACCAAGAACTAGAGCTTTTACAGATTGTTATACTTTGTTTTTAGATCGATTTCCAATATTAGCAAAGTTGTTTTCTTTTTTAGTTAGAGTTTACAATTAATGCAAATTAATACTTTCAATGAACCTCTATTTTTCTTTAAATAGTAAAATTGACAATTCATGTTTTAAAGTGATCCCCCGGACGGTCACCTCAGACTTGGTATATTACTATTTTTCCTCTCCTTCCGGGATGCCGTCCGGCTTCTCCTCACCATTGAAATTAACAATAGTAAATATTATTAGGGGCATGTCATTAACCATTTTTTACAATTTAGGTGTAAAATTATGACATGTGGTGAAATAACAGAGGAAATGAATATAAAAGAAGTTATAGAAAAACATCCTGAGGTAACATCAGTTTTTCTAAAATACAACATGGGATGCATAGGTTGTATTGCTGCCTCATTTGAAAAAATAAAGGACATAGCAGTTGTTCACGGAGTAGACGTTAAACAGTTTGTAAAAGAACTGAATGAAGTAATGAACAAATAATTTTACAAAGAGCTTTTTGTTATTACTAATTCTCCATTTTTTATTCCTTTCAATGCCTTTATAGAATCAGCTAATTTTTGAATTCCCCCTGATTTTCCTTTTAAAACTAACACCTCAAGACAGTTGTGATGATCAACATGTATGTGTGTTGTTGAAAGAATTTCATTAGTGTGGTCATGTTGAATATTAAGTAGTTTGTTTGTTAGATTACCTGTATGATGATCATAAATCATTGTAAGAGTTCCAATCACATTTTCATCAGGATTTTTGCTTTTTTCTTCAATTAGATTTCCTCTTATTAAATCCCTTATTGCTTCTGACCTGTTTTCATAACCTTCTTTTTTAATCATCTTGTCAAATTTCTTTAATAGTTCTGGTTCAATTGACACTCCAAATCTTTTAATTTTTTCGACCATAGTAACACGTTTTTTAGATATTCGTAGCACGAATTTAAATTTTTTGCTACCAAAAAGCTTTTATTATAAATGATGTTTGACGATGTTTAAAATTGTGGAGTAAAGCTAATATGAATAAGAATTTCGTTCTATATTTTGTAATTGGAATATTATTTTTTTCAGCTTTTTCAATAAATGCAAGTGCAAGTGAAGATTCTGTAAATATTATTTGTACTAATAGTGTTCTGGCTGATTTTGTATCAAATCTTATAACTAAAAATGTAACAATAGATTATATTATGCCTCCAGGTATATGCCCTGCTTTTTATGATACAACACCAAGTGATGTTAATAAAATTGTTACAGCAGATGTTATAGTGTCATTCGGTTCACCAGCTATGGAACCCTGGCTAGGAGATTTACTAGATTATAATCCTTCAGGTGATTTAATCGAGTGTAAAGACTTAGGTGAATGGAACTACCCTTCAGGTGCAAAAATATACATTGAATATTTAGAATCTGAATTTATTATATTATATCCCGATTTAAATGATACAATTCATATTAATGCAGAAGAATACATAAATGAAATTGAAGCAAAATTTGTAGAGATTCAAGATAATATAAAAAATAATAGCTATACAGACAAAAAAGTCATTTGTATGGGATGGCTAAAAGACCTTATTGAATACCTTGGATTGAATGTAACTTATTCTTATGGGCCTCCACAAGGACTTTCTTTAAAAGATGAACTTGATGTAATAAATGCTGCTTCTTCAAATGATGTATGTGCTGTTATTGATAATCTTCAAAGTGGAACAGACTTTGGAGCACGTGTTGCTTCAGAATCAGGTGCAAGCCACGTGATTTTTACAAATTTTCCTGATGCAATTCCAGGTACAAAAACGTATCTTGGTATGATATCCTACAATACTGATCAACTGATAAAAGGTATCGGAACGTATGAATACAAAAAAGGTGAGCTCGCAGAATTAGAAAGTCAAGTATCTGATTTAGAACTTCAAAGAAATTTATTTTTGATATTGGCAGTGATTTTTATAATACTTGCCTTGACTTTTTTAATAATGTATAATAAAAAATAATGGTGATAAGGTTGAATGAAGAATTGAAAAATATTGAACAATTTCATGGACATATTGGTCCTTATGCAGTAATTGGATTTAGAATGGGTAAGATATCTAATGAAATACTTGGAAAAAATCCTTTTACAAAAAAGGCTCAGGTTTGGACTAGTGCAAAACCACCAATGTCTTGTGTAATTGATGGAATTCAAATGAGTTCTGGGTGTACTATGGGAAAGGGCAACTTAATTATACTTTCAGGAAAAGTACTAAAAGTGCTTTTTTCAAATAATGATGGAAAACAAATTGAAATACTTCTCCTAGAGTCTATAAAAAATGAAATTGATACAACAGTAACTGAACAAAACATAATTAGTTATTCTGAGAAACTTTTTCAAAAACCTGATACAGAACTTTTTGATATCCGTTGAGAATATATGAAGAAAAACTCAAATTTAATAGAACTTGAAAATATTGAAACAGTTTATGAAGGGGAAAGCTCACCAGTTATTTATGATATTAATTTAAAGGTGAAACCTGGAGAATTTATATCAATTATTGGACCTAATGGTGCTGGAAAAACAACACTTTTGGAAACAATAAATGGCCTTCTTGCTTGTTCCAAAGGAAAAGGTTTTGTTTTTGGAAAAGAAATAAAAAAACATAAATCAGAAATTAGAAAGGAAATTGGTTATGTAATTCAAAATTTTGAAATGGATCCTCTTGCACCTTTCCTTTGTAAAGAC
>Ga0272442_10005659_pt1 | contig 16628 bp, 13 predicted proteins | sample SSMForm2O_FD_200262 | JGI IMG/M metagenome (GOLD analysis project Ga0272442, IMG submission 200262) | Marine sediment archaeal communities from Little Sippewissett salt marsh, Falmouth, MA, United States - SSM-Form-2O | ecosystem: Environmental > Aquatic > Marine > Wetlands > Sediment ... | reverse complement strand
CCGGATTGCTTTCGAGTTGCTTTGCAACTCTTGGGACTGATCTGCTAGGACTCCGTCTTGTTCTCGTACAACCGCTGTGCACGCTCGGCGGATTCGACGATGCCGCGAATCATCGCCGAGCTGAAGCCTTGATGTTCCGGCTACTCGGCAGAGCCGAGTAGCTTTCGAGTTGCTTCGCAACTCCTGGGGGACTTGGTTCAGGCGTCGGTCTTGTCTGCGTACAATTGCTGAGCACGCTCTGCCGACTCTACGATTCCCCGGATGAGCGCGGAGCTAAACCCTCGGTGCTCCATCTCATTCAATCCTGCAATCGTTACTCCCAAAGGCGTGGTGACGGTGTCGATCAGCGACTCGGGGTGCGATGCTTTCTCAAGGATCAACGCGGCGGCGCCTCTCGCGGTTTGGGCGGCGAGGCGGATCGCCTCATCGGCATGGAAGCCGACCTGGACACCTCCCTGCGACGCGGCGCGGATGGCCCGGAGGAAGAAGGCGATCCCGCAGGCGCAGAGCGCGGTCGCAGGGGTCATCTGATCCTCGGCGATGAACGCTGTGGTCCCGAGGGCGGAGAAGATCTTCGTTGCAGTCGCCTTGGCCATCTCGGGTGTCGCGGGCTCGCAAGCGAGACAGGTCATCGACTCGCCGACGGCGACGCCGATGTTCGGCATCGCGCGCAACACGGGAAGGTCATTGCCCACATGCGTCCGCATGTCATCGATCCGAACGTCGGTCGCGGTCGAGATCAGGATCTGCCGTTCGGCGTCGAGTTCCGGCGCGATTCGCTCAAGCACACCGTTCATCTGTTTCGGACGAACGGCGACGATCACGAGGCTGGCGCCTCGCACTGCGAGGACGTTGTCGGTCGTTGTGTCGAACCCTGCATCGCGGAACGGTTCAAGCGGGGATTCGGAACGGCGCGTGATCGTGATGGCGCTCGGTGTACGGAGGCCAGCCGCCACCAGCCCGCGCGCGATCGCGCTTCCGAGGTTCCCTCCACCAATAATCGCGATCCGTTCGTTCGACATCATCCACCGCCTTCTGATTGCGCGGATCCCCCAATGGGATCCCGATCGACCATTCTAGTGCTCGCGGCTGGGATACGCCACAGGGTGTACTTTTGCTGTGCGGATGCGGGTCTTCTTCTCCATGGGATCCACGGGACTCCTTGAACAGGTCGACGCCGCATCTCATCGTTGAGGTGGATGTCCAAGCGAGGTTGGTGTGGGGTATGATCGCTTCACCCGAAGGAGAGACGATGACGACATTCGAGCTTGCCTGTGGAGAGCGAACCGTCTCGATCGATGTGCCGGAGCGGAACCTGATCGGCGTACTCGAGGGGAAAGAGATGCCGACGATCTCCTTGCGGCAGGCGTTTCACGACGCGTGGGAGCACCCGGTAGGGATGACGGATCCGGTGGAGATTTTCGGTCCGGGTGAGACGGTCGTGATCGTTGTCACTGACCATACGCGGGCCACCCCGACCCGCGAGATCGTCCCGCTGCTGTGGGAGAAGATCCGTGGCACGGTTGCGAAGGAAGATGTCACCCTGCTGATCGCGACAGGAATCCATCGCGCGCCGACAGAGGATGAGATGAAGACGATGCTCGGGGATCTGCGGCACGAGTTTCGTGTGCTCATCCACGATTGCGATCGCGATACGGTCGAGATCGGACGTAGCCACCTCGGGACACCAATTGCCATCCATCGCGCCCTGGTCGAAGCCGATCGGATCGTCAGCATCGGGCATATCGGGATGCACTACTACGCCGGATACTCCGGCGGACGGAAGAACATCCTCCCTGGCGTTGCCAGCCGGGCGACGATCGAGGCGAACCACGCGTTGCTGACGGATCCGCGGAGCATGGCGTGCGCGTACGGCGGGAATCCGATCAGCGAGGAGATGGTCGAGGCGGCGCGGATGGCAGGGCTTGACTTGATCATCGACGTGATCTTCGCAAGAGACGGCCGTGTGGGTCGGATCGTCATCGGAGACCCCGAAGAAGCGCACGCGGTGGGCAGAGCGGTCTGGGACAAGCATTTCCATGTCTCGTTTCAAGAACCGTTCGATGTTGTCATCGCTTCCGCCGGAGGGCATCCGAAGGACATCAACCTGTACCAGGCGTACAAGGCGCAGTTCAACGCGATGCGGACGCTTCGGGAAGGGGGGATCCTGCTTCTCGTCGCTGCGTGCAAGATGGGGATTGGAAATGCGGTATTCGAGGAATGGATCCACCGCACCGATTCTCCGGAGGATGTGTTCGCCATCTACGAGCAGGAGGGGTTCGTGTTGGGCGGACACAAGGCCGTCTACCACGCGCGAGACCTATCCCGCGCGACGATCTTCTTGTTCTCGGATCTGGACGACACGACGGTGCGCCGGTTCTACATGGAACCGGCCGATGACGCGAGACGCGTCTTCGCCGCGGCGCAGAAGCGGTTCGGCGAGGACTACCGTGTGCTTGTGATCCCCCACGCGGCGGACACCTTCCCCGTACGAGACGAAGCATCGCACGGCCGCGACGATCGCTCCGATCCCCACCATGCTTGATCGCTAGCAGCTTGTGCGAGTTGTCCCGCGTGATTTCGTAGTTCGCGGAGAACCAAGCCTGCAAGAGAGCGAGGCTGGTCTGATTGCCGCTTGGGTTGCCTCGAGGAAAGCCAGAATGAGCGAGGCTTCCCTGTCATGCTTTCGACCATATCCCCATCTTGAGCTTCACCATCACGAAGGGGGAAGCTGCCCAATTTCCAGTTCTCACGCAGGCGGCTAGGACTTCATCGAGCAGGAGTGCTCAACCCAGGATCGACTTGCTGGGACGATCTTCGCCCAGCGTGCGATCGCGTTCAGGATGGCTCGATGGCGTGATGTTGCGTGACAGTCCGCGTGACCACGACATCGACGCCCGTGTCGGCGATATCGCGGGCGACGAGGTCGCCGATGGAGACTGGTGCGTCAAGCGTTGTGGAACGAAGTGCTTCACGCGCGGCGGCGAGCGATTCACGGGGGATCGGCGCGGCCGTCTTGACGCTGGTCTGGGGTTGGGTTCCGCCGCGAACGAGCACCGATGTGGTCAGCGTCCGCTTCGGGTGGAGCAACTCTTCGAGTGCGTACCCCTCGCCGCGCGCACACAGGTTGCCTTCGACGGTGATCGTCTCGGCGGTCGGCGCGTCGCCGTACGAGACATCCAGCTCGCAACCGTTGGGACAGAGGATGCAGGTGATCTGCTTCGTCGTCATCGCAGGCGCACCTCCAGTCGGTCGGCATCGATGCCGCCTTTGCAGGGCACTTCGATCTGGACCATCGTTGCAGGATGGACGTGGCGGACCGGTTGCGCGGCGAGGACGTGCCCATCGGCTCGGACTTCGGCGGTCTTGTGCTCTCCGGGCTCCGTTACACGGAACGATAGCAGAACCCGGTCGGCCGTTCGCGCGACGGATTGCGGAACGGTGTACCGGATGCCTTCGCCGGGTTCGATCAGCACCCGCCTGTCGTTCAGATTGCTCATCGCACCCAAGCTGTAGGCAGCGGCGCTCCGGCCTGCGCGCGCACCTTCCTCGGATGCCCAATCGGCGAGATCGTGAATGTGGAGCACGTTGCCGCAGGAGAAGATCCCCTCTACGTTGGTCATGTACCGTTCGTCGACGGCGGCGCCTGAGGTGATCGGGTCGAGCATGACCCCGGCCCGCCGCGAGATCTCGTTCTCGGGGATCAGGCCGACCGACAGCAACAGCGTGTCACACGGCAGGTCGAACGCCGTTCCCGGGATGATGCGACGATGCGCGTCGAACCTCGCCACGGTGACCGCTTCGAGCCGATCTCTACCGTGGATGCACGTGACCGAGTGCGACAGATGCAGCGGGATGTCGTAGTCGTCGAGGCATTGCGAGATGTTCCGCGGCAGCCCGGATGGATACGGTAGCAGTTCGATGACGCCGGCAACCTCTGCTCCCTCCCACGTGAGGCGACGGGCCATGATCAACCCGATGTCGCCTGAGCCAAGGATAACCACGCGTTGGCCGACGCGGACGTTAGCCATGTTGGTCAGCCATTGCGCGGTTCCCGCGGTGTACACACCGGCCGGGCGGGTTCCCGGGATGCGCAGCATCCCGCGCGTTCGTTCGCGGCAGCCCATTGCCAGGACGACCGACTTGGCACGGAGCCGGTATCGCAATCCAGCCGAGCTGCAGATCAGTGTTCGGTCCGCATTCAGTTCGGTTACGAGGGTGTCGGAATGCATCTTGACACCGGCTTCGAGCGCTTGGTCGACGCAACGTTCGGCGAATTCGGGGCCGGTGAGGACTTGTCCGAACGCGTGCAGGCCGAAGCCGTCGTGAATGCACTGGTTCAGAATGCCGCCGAGTTGAGGGTTTCGGTCGACGAGCACGACATGCGCTCCCGCTTCGGCGGCCGAAGTTGCCGCGGCGAGTCCGGCCGGGCCTCCGCCGATAACTACAAGGTCGGTCTCGCGAACGTGCTCAGACATCGTGCGTCTCCATCAGGGTTCCGGCAAACGCTGGGGAGTCGGGGCCGCGCAGGAAGAAGTCATCTGGAGACCAGCCGAACTCCGTCTGAAGGATCTCGACCAGCCGCGGCAGGCAGTAGCCGCCGCTGCATCGCCCCATCATCGCTCTCGACCGAAGCTTGATTCCCGAGAGGGTCTTCACGCCGAGCGGATTGCCGAGCGCATGCAGCAGCTCATGTTTCGTCACGCCCTCACATCGGCAGATGATGTCTCCGTGGCTCGGATCCTCGGCGACAAGGCGTGCCTTCTCGGCTTCGGGCAGCTCATCGAACCGCGTCGGCCAGCGGCGTAGACGGATCGTGCTGGGATCCTTGCGCTCCAATCCGGCTTCCGGGGCGAGGATCTCATCGACGATATGACGAGCGATCGCTGGCGCCGCAGTCAGCCCCGGCGACTCGATTCCGATCAGATGGATCGCCTGCCTGTGCTCCGAGGTCCGTCGGAACACGTAATCTGCAAACCCGCCGACCTCGGGAGGCGTCTGTTTCGCGCGGATGCCGGCGTACGCGCCGATCACAAGATGCGCCGGGAGATCCGGCCACATCTCACGGGCCTCCGCCAGGAGGCGATCGGTCGTGGAGGCGGTGCAGCACACGGTCTCCGGATCGTCGGTGTACTCGTTCGATGGTCCCAGGAGGACGTTTCCCTCCGTCGTCGGTGTGAGATGCACGCCGAGGCCGGAGCCCCCAACTTGTGGTGCGGGATAGACCGACATTGCCAGTTGCTCCCCGACCTGCTTGTCGAGGATCAGGTACTCGCCGACGCACGGGAACAGCTGGGGCGCGTCGGCATCGAGGAACCCGGCGACGCGCCCGGCATGGATGCCTGCGCAGTTGATGATCCATCGGCCGCGGATGGATCCGGTCGATGTATGGACGGTGAACAGGTTGTCGTCGTACGAGATGTTGGTGACCTGGCTGCCGAGGAAGAACCGAACACCGTTGACGGCCGCGTCCTCGGCCATCGCGATCGTCAGCGCATACGGAGACACGATCCCGCTCGACGGGACGTGCAACGCGGCGACACAGTCGATGCCCGGCTGCAGTTCGGTGGCCCGCGCGGCGGAGACGATCTGTAGATCGGGAACGCCGTTTGCTTCGCCTTGAGATTGTAGCTTCCTCAAACCGGCGATCTCGTCTTCGCGCCTTGCCACGATCAACTTGCCGCAGATCGAGACCGGCACGTTTAGCTCGGCGCACCAATCCTGGAGCAGCCGGCGGCCGGCCATGCAGTAGGTGGCGCGCTTCGTTCCAGGCGCGTAGTTGAGTCCCGCATGGATCACGCCCGAATTGCGCGAACTCGCGCCCGCCCCAACGTCATGTGCCTTCTCAACCACGGCGGTCGAACAGTCGAACTGCCCCAGGACGCGGGCAAGCGACGAACCCACTACGCCGGCGCCGATCACGACGACGTCATACGGTTCCACCTTCTGAGCGACTACGGGGTGGGGGGTTGCCATCTTCATGGAAATGCATCATACGCATGAAGACGCTGTTGTGCATGGCACTACAGGTTATCTCTCACTGTCCCGACGCTAGATCAGCAGAATGTCTCCGGCGATATTGACGGCATGGTCGCCGATCCGCTCCAGGTTGTGAAGAATCTCGGCGAACAGGATGCCGGCCTCGGGATTGCAGGTCCCTTCCTCGAGTCGTTGCACATGGCTCGCCTTGTACTCACGCTCGAGACGATCGACGTCCTTCTCTAGTTCGAGTGCTTGTTCGACCGTCTCCCGATCCTCCGATTGCAGAGCGCGAAGCGACAGACGGTACAGCTTGGTCGCCTGCTCGAACATATGGTCCAGATCCCTTGTGGCGCTCTCGGAGAACCGGTACCCAGCGCGACGCATGCGATCGGCCCGCTGGGCGATGTTGACGACATGGTCTGCGACCCGCTCGATATCATCGACGACGTGTTGGAAGACGTGCCGTCGCTGCTCGTCGTCGATCGCCAAGGAGCTGTTGTCGACCCGATCGATGTACGTGTCGATTGCCTCTTGGAGTTTGTCGATCGTCTCTTCGGCCTCATAGATGAGCGATAGATCTGCCGTGCCCGGCTCGACCAGGGCGTTGCGTGAGACGCCGAGCATATCTGCGGCCATGCCGCCCATCCGTATCAGTTCGCGCCGCGTCTGCTGCAGCGCGATCGACGGCATCGAGAGGAACTGCTCTCCAAGATACTGGGGTTGGACTTGCCCGGTCCGCTCCTTCCCCGGGACGATACGCGTGACGATCCAGGCCAGCCCGGCGACGCAGGGGATCATCGGGATCGTTACCAGCACATTGAAGAACGTGTGTGCGTTGGCGATCTGCCGAGTCAATGAGGTGGATGTCAGTGCCACAAGCCCGGCGTACCGACTGACGAAGGGGAGGAAGACACTGACGCCGATTACGTTGACCATCAGCTGTGTGATCGCAAGGCGTCGCGATGAGAGCGAGGATCCGATCGATGCAATCTGTGCGGTAATCGTTGTGCCGATGTTGGCGCCGAGGATCAGCGCGATCGCTGCGGGCAATGTGAGCAATCCGGCAGCGCCCATCCCGATGACCAATGCGGTCATTGCCGAAGAACTCTGGATCACCGCGGTGATGCCGGCACCGATGAGCACTCCAAGGAGCGGTCGATCGGCGCAGGTCTGGAGAAGCCGTAGCACGGCTTCGGACTCGGTGAGGCCCTTCAGTCCGCCGGAGACGACGCTGATTCCGAGAAACAAAAGACCGAAGCCGAGGATGATCCGGCCAACATCGCCGGCGCGCTTGCCTCGGAAGAATTCTGCCACCAGGAACCCGATGGCGAGAATCGGCAGGTAGTAGTGTCCGATCTTGAACGCGATGATCTGCGCAGTGATCGTCGTGCCGATTTCGGAGCCGAGCATGACCCCGATCCCCTGGATAAGGGTCAGCGCTCCGGCGTTGATCAGTCCGATCAACAGGACCATTGTCATGCTGCTCGATTGGAGCGTTCCGGACGTCAGGGCCCCTACGATGGCGCCCCGATACGCCTTGCCGGTCAGCCGCTCGAGGAGCTGACGCATCCGATCGCCGATCGCACGCTTGAGGGCGTCACTCAGTACGCGAAGCCCGTAGAGGAACAGCGCCAAACCGCCGGCCGTGCTAAACAGAACCTCGAGTATGTTCATTTCTATCACCAGATCTATATAGCTGTCTGGCAGTATATAGCATAGCCCGCGGATACGCTAGCCGACAGCGTACAGCCCGATGAATGGCCGGTTGCAGATTGGGGGGCGGGTCGTGGATGATCAGTTGATCGGAGGCGAGATGCCTGAATTGGGACAGAATCCGACATTGGAGGCGCTGCAGGCGTATGTCGCAAGACTGGAAGCCGAGCGGGGATTCGCCGGACAAACGGTTCTCGACAAGTGTTTGCTGCTAGGCGAGGAGATCGGAGAGCTGTTCAAGGCGATCCGCAAGGCCGAGGGGCTGAGCATCGATGAGACCTCGGCGTTCGGAGAGGTCGGCGACGAGCTGGCGGATGTCCTGATTTACGTTTGCGCGATTGCCAATCGATGCGGCGTGGACCTCGAGGCGGCATTCCGAGACAAGGAGCTCCGGAACCATCGGCGCACATGGAAGCCGGCCGGATGAAGGACGCGAGGCCATGAATCGAGCTGCACAGCACGAGAGGGTGATCCTTCTGGGCCGCGCGCAGCGGGCAGCGGCGGTCGAAGCCCTCGCCAACGCGTTTCACGAGGACCCGATGTGGTCGTTCGTCCTGCCGGACACCGAGACACGCACGGCGGCGTATCGTCCGATGTGGCGCGCGGTGCTCGGTTTTTCGCATGTCTATGGAACGGTTCATACGACGGTTGGGGGCGAAGGTGCGGCGTGTTGGATTGCGCCGGAGAACCGGAAGACCACGCTCTGGAAGCTGCTTCGCACAGGGTTCGCCCTGCCTCGCTCCATGATTCGCCTGCCGAAGGATGCGCGGGAGCGATTCTTCGGGATGATGCAGTTCATCGACCGCCGACACGACGAGCTGATGCCGGAACGGCATTGGTACCTGATGGCGCTTGGCGTCGCCCCGGAGCGACAAGGACAAGGGATCGGCGGTCGGCTGCTTGAGCCGACGCTCGATCGGGCCGACGCGGACGACGTCGCCTGCTACCTCGAGACCCAGACCGAAGCGAACGTTATGTTCTACACGAAGCACGACTTCGATGTGATCTGCGAGGAACGCGAACCGGTCGGCGCGTTGCCGCTGTGGTTCATGGTGCGGCCGCCAAGGCCAAGCTCTGGACAGGAAGCGGGAAGAAGCCTTTGAACGAGCCGGTCCGGCATCCGCTTCCCGTCGTCCAGCTTCTGCTTGCCGCTGCGATCTGGGGGTTCGCTTTCGTCGCACAGCGCGCAGGGATGGAGCATGTGGGTCCGTTTACGTTCAACGGGATCCGATTCCTCCTTGGGGCGGCGGCGATCGTCCCGTTTCTGCGGGTTCGCAGACGCGTGGTTGCCGTGTCTATCGCGGAGCCGCTGGGCCGGGTTGCCTGGGGCGTTGCGCTGGCAGGTCTTGTCCTGTTCGTCTCGGCGACGCTGCAGCAGACCGGCGTGGTCTACACCACAGCAGGAAAGGCGGGATTCGTTACCGGCTTGTACGTGGTGATTGTGCCGCTGATCGGTCTACTGCGCCGTCAGAAGGTTGGCCTTGCCGTGTGGTGCGGTGTGGGGTTCGCGCTTGGCGGCCTCTACCTGTTGACGATTACCGGACGGTTCGGAGTTGATCTGGGAGACGGACTGGTGCTTGCCAGCGCGTTCGGATGGGCGATTCATGTCCATATCGTAGGCTGGTTGGCGGAGCGGGCCCGGCCGCTTGTCGTTGCGGCGGTGCAGTTTGCCATCTGTGGCACGCTCAGCCTGGCGATTGCCTTGGTGGTGGAGACGATCGTCATCGAACGTCTCATGCAAGCGGCTGTTCCGATCCTGTATGCTGGCCTGCTGTCGACTGGCGTTGCCTATACGCTTCAGGTGATCGCGCAACGGCGCGTCAGCCCGGCGCGTGCGGGAATTGTCTTCAGCCTGGAAGGAGCGTTTGCGGTTCTAGGTGGGTGGGCCCTTCTGGGGGAGACGATGACGGGGCGCATGCTGGTCGGCTGCGCGTTGATGTTGATCGGCATGATCGTGTCGCAGATCCGCTTCACCAGGACGGCGTGCAGGCTGTCGTAGGACGAGCCGCCTGTACGAGTCTCCGGATTCGAGCTTCTTCCTTCTCTGGGACAGAATGCGGATCAGGAGAAGCGTCGAAGACCAGGCTTCTTCCCAAGGAACGCGAAGCGTACCCGATTGGGAGATGAGGACCGCGTTGAGCACGTCGCGGGCCTTCACAGAGGATCTTCGCCGCATCGGCTCACCAAGCCGTGGGCGAGCAGCCGATCGATACACCGTCCACTTCCTTGAACCAGTCGATTCCTCAGCGTCTCATCGATCGGTAGCCACGAGAATCGGTACCGGCATCCCGCATCGATGCCGCTGCCGGTGACGACATGTTCGAAGCTTCGCGGCGGTCCGGCTGAGGTCTCGACGAGGAAGAAATGCTGATGTTCGTTGCGCCAGCCAAGCGCTCCAAGCTCGCAGATCATCCGTAGATTGGAGATCCCGGTCTCCTCCATCAGCTCTCGACGAACGGCTTGCTCCAGCGATTCACCGCGCTCGACGCCGCCTTTGGGAACCTCGAATCCGATCTCGTCGAAGCTGTCGAACACAAGCAGCTCGGGACGATCGTCTGTGATGCGCATAACATACGCGAAGACCTTCTTTTGGAGCGGCAATCGGATCACCAGCCTTAGGGTACTCTCTGTGGAAACGGAGTCCGCGAGCGTGATGCTACGATGAAACGTGAGCCGTCTCGCCGTCACCCTCGGCGAACTGAAGGTTGTGTAGCGCGGCGTAGAGGCCGTCGAGAGCCACCAGCTCCTCGTGGGTTCCCGACTCGACGAGTTCCCCTTTGTGAAGGACTATAATCCGGTCGGCTTCGCGAATGGTCGACAAACGATGGGCGATGACGATCGACGTGCGTCCCTCCATGATCTTCAGCAGGGATCGTTGGATCAGTGCCTCGGTGTGCGAGTCGATGCTTGCCGTGGCCTCATCGAGGACGAGAATCGTCGGATCGAACGCGATGGCCCTGGCGAACGACAACAGCTGGCGCTCGCCGACGGACAAGGTCACGCCGCGTTCTTTGACCTCGGTGTGGTACGTGTCCGGAAGCTGTTCCACAAAATCGGCGTTGACGAAGCGAGCCGATGCGATCGCCTTATCCTCGGGGATCTCCGATTGCAACTTGATGTTGTCCATGATGTCGCCGGAGAACAGGAAGACATCCTGAAGGACGACCGCCATGAGCGAACGCAGCTCCGAGAGATCGAGCTGCTCAATCGGCACGCCGTCAACGAGGATCTGTCCCTTCTGGATTGGGTACATGCGCAGGAGGATCCGGATAATCGTCGTCTTTCCCGAGCCGGTCGGGCCGACGATGGCGATATGATTCCCAGGCTCGGCGACAAACGAGACGCCTCGGAGCACCCAATCCTCTTCGTTGTATGCGAACCAGACGTCTCTGAACTCGATCCGCCCCTTCGGAGCAATGAGCGATTGTCCCTTGCCGGGGTCTTCCTGCGGCTCGTCGAGCAACCGGAAGATTCGTTCGGACGATGCCATGGCCGCTTGAAGGACGTTGTACCCTTCGGAGAGGTTCAACACAGGTTCGAACAGCATTCGGGCGTACTGGATGAACGCGGTCAGTGCCCCGAGGGACAGGCTGCCGCGCAGCACGTTGAACCCGCCGTACCAGATGACGAGGGCGATCGCGAACGAGCTCAGGAAGCTCATCATCGGACGGAACACCGCGAACGTCAGCATCTGCCGCATCTGCGCGACGTACTTGGCTTGGTTGATCTCGCTGAAGCGATCGTTGGCTTCTCGTTCCTGCACGAACACCTGGATGATCCGCATCCCGGTAATCGACTCTTGGATGTAGGCGTTTAGACGTGCGATCTGGCGGCGAACCTCGCGGTAGGCGACGCGGACTCGGTTTCGGAATTGCCACGCGGCGAAGACGATGATCGGGAACAGTGCTGAGATGACGAGCGCCAGTCGCCACTCGAGGCCGAACATCACGATCAGGATACCGAGTACGAGGAAGACGTCACGGAACAGGTTCACCAGCATCGAGGTGAACATCTCGTTGATCGCAGCGACGTCGTTGGTGACGCGAGTGACCAAGCGGCCGACTGGGTTCCGATCGAAGAAACGAAGCGACAACCGCAGCACGTGCGCGAACAGCTCGCGGCGCATGTCGTACATCACCCGTTGGCCGGTGTACTGCAACAGGTAGACCTGGAGCACCGTGAAGACGAACCGGGTCAGCAAGACGATTGCAAACATCCCGGCAAGGCGAACGATCCCAGCGATCGCCGAGCCGCGGAGCCGTTCGAAGTCCCGAGCCGGAAGCGATCGAAGATCTTCCTGTGTTGCGATCCAACCTCCCGGGGCTTCGGTGAACACGTCGGGCGTCCTCGAGACGATGACGGCGTTGTCCGATCCCGTCTCGATCCACAGGTATCGCTCGTCCGACAGCGCGCCGGCCTCTTCCCAGTCACGCCGGATCTGGGGTGGGACGGCCTGTGTTTCCACTAGGTAGCTGTCGTCTCCCAACGCCACAGGGTTCCCGTCCGTTGGTGGGACGTCGAGGACGACGATGCTTCGGGGCAGCGTCATGTAGCTGTCGATCGCAATCTTGCTGAGGTAGGGGATCGTGAGCTGGATCCCTGCGATGATGATCGTGATGAGGACACACGTGGCGAACAGCGCTCGATACGGCACAAGGAAGCGAAGCAACCGGCGCATCAAGTTCGCGTCGAATGCCTTGCCGAGAACCTCATCTTCGTGGAAGTGGTCATTCATGTGCGCCCCACCCGCCTCTCCTCCTGTTGTAGGCGCCAGATCCGGTTGTAGATGCCGCCAATCGTGACCAGCTCCGCGTGGGTTCCCCGTTCGACGATGCGCCCCTTGTCGATAACGATGGTGTGATCGGCATGCATGACGGCAGAGATCCGATGGGCGATGAGGATGCTGGTTCGCCCGCGGAAGAACTCGCGTAGCTTGTCGAGGATGAACTCCTCTCGCTCGGCGTCGACCGCCGATAGCGGGTCATCGAAGATCACGATCTGTGGATCGAGCAACAGCGCCCGAGCGATGGCGACGCGTTGCTTCTGTCCTCCGGAGAGGGAGATCCCTCGTTCTCCGACGGTCGTATCATACGCGTTCGGGAACTGAAGGATCTCATCATGAACGCCGGCGAGCGTCGCGGCTTCTTCAATGGCTTTCCGCGATGCATGAGGTTGGCCGAACGCGATGTTCTCCGCGATGGACGCCGAGAACAGGAACGGATCCTGGGGAACGAACCCGATCGACTGTCGAAGCTGGTCGAGCGCGACATCCCGGATGTCGACGCCACCGATGCAGATCGCGCCGACTGGCGGATCGAAAATCCGCGGGATCAGATGGGCAAGCGTGCTCTTCCCCGATCCGGTCAACCCGACGATGCCGAGTGTGGTTCCCTCATCGATGGTCAGTTGGATATCCGACAGCGCGGGCGCTGCTGGGCGGCCGTCTGCGGAAGGGTAGGCAAATGTGAGGTCGTGGATGTCGATCCGTGTACCGCGCAATCCGCGAGGTTTGCTGGGTTCGATGATCTCGGGCGTCTCCGCCAAGATCCGATTGATCCGCTCGAGCGATGCGCGCCCCCGTTGCAGCAGGTTGACGGCCCAACCGATCGCGATCATTGGCCAGATCAACATCGACAGGTATTGCGTGAACGCGACGAAGTCCCCCAGCGAGATCGATCCGCGGACGACGTCGATGCCGCCGATCCAAAGGATGATAACGAGCGATGCACCGCTCAGCAGCTCGATCAACGGGTGGAACAGACCGTGAATCCGAACCAGGGCCATGTTCTCATTGACCTGGAGTTGGTTTGTCTTCGCGAAGTCGGCCTCGGTTCCGCGTTCCTGAACGAACGATTTGACAACGCGGATTCCCGACACGGTCTCGCGAACCTTCTCCATTAGTGTCGAAAACGCGGCTTGCACCGACTCGAACCGGCTGTGGATGGCCTTCCCGAACCAGAGCATGAGGAGTGTCAGCACCGGAAGGGGGAGGATGGCGTACCACGTCAGTCGCGGATCGATCGACAGCATGATTGCGACCGAGACGGGGATCATGAATAGCGGATCGGCGATCGTTAGCACACCGAATCCACAGGCGCGGGTGACGGCCTCGATGTCGTTAGTCGCATGCGCCATCAGGTCTCCGGTCTTCGTCTCGTTGTAGAACGATGCGGACAGGCCGAGCAGGTGGCTGTACAGCTTCGCGCGAAGGTCGCGCTCGATCCGCCGCGCCGCGCCGATGAGGAAGAAACGCCACAGGAAACGGAATGCCATCACGACGGCGGCAAGGCCGGTGATCATCAGTCCGCTTTGGAGCAGGTTTCCGTCCCCCCGTGCGAGACGATCGATGGCATCGCGGATGATCAACGGAACGAGGATTGCTGCTCCGTTCACCATAAGCAGAGAGACAAATCCCGCCAGGACTCTCCCTCGATATCGCCAAAGCCACGTCTGAAGACGATCCATGAGAACCTAAATCATATCCGATCCTCGGATTGCCCTCCTCCCACCCAAGACCAATCGGTGCCGGGAAAGCTCATGCTGTCGACGAATTGGCCACCGGGTAGCCGGTGGGTATAATCGCAGGCGAGATTCAAAGCTTGCGAGGGGGAAGTCGATGGTCTGGATTCGACGAGCAGCCCTTTTCTGTTTTCTCGTGGTGGTATCGATGGCGGTCGTCGCAGCGGAGGATCCGCCGATTCGGTTTAGTCTTCCGCCGGTGCTCGAAGCGCTTCCGGTTGCGTTTGCACTGGAGTGGGATCTGTTCGAGGCGCACGGCGTATCGGTCGAGCTGATTGGCATCACGGACAACCAGCAGCGTAGCGCGGCGCTGATGACTGGGAACCTCGATGGGATGATGGAGGATGTCACGAGATCGATCCTCGAATCGACCACCGGGGGAGATATCGTGATTACGAGTGCATCCACATCGCGCCCGCAGACGGGCAGTCTTTCGCTGGCGCTTCTGTCTCCAGAGTCGTTCCGTCTTGATTCGATCGACGCGCTGCTCGCATCGAACTACGCGATTGCGACGATCTACCGAAGCGACTTCGAGTATCTTCTCGAACAGCTTCTTGCCGACTACCAGCAGGACGATGCGCCTCCTGCGAAGACGATGTACTTCCACGACATGCTGCAGATGGCAGTCTGGTTTGGCGCACAGACGTTGCCTGCCGCGGTGCTTCCGGAGCCGTACATCAGCTATCTTCAATCGTACTACCCGGCCGGAGGCCAGCCGATCGGCCTCGTGATCCATGACGACTTCTCGAATCGATGCACGCTTCCTTCGGTCACCATCTTCCGGACGGCGTTTGTCGAGCAACACCCGGACACGGTCGCTGCGTTCTATGCTGCATATGTGGAAACGATCGAGCGGATCAACGCGATGCCGCGGGACGAACTGGTCGAGCTGGGGATCGACATCGCGCTGTCTCTGTTCTTCCAAGGGGCGGAGCGAACGACGATCAGTCAAGCGGTTCTCGACACGATCGAGATCCCGTACTTCGATGTGCCGGATGTGCTTGAACGGTCGGACTATGATGGGATCCGGGCTTGGATGCTCAAGAAGGGATACGTGTACGAGGCGCCGACGTACGACGAGATCACCGATTTCCAGTTCGTCCGATGATCGAGATTCGAGATACGGTCATCGAGTATGGGTCCGGTACGCGTGCAGTCCTCGCGGTCGATCGGATCTCCCTTTCGGTCGAACCCGGACACAGCTTGGCGCTGATCGGGCCGTCCGGTTGCGGGAAGACCACCTTGCTGTTTTCGATTGCCGGACTCGTACGGCCCAGGCAGGGCGAGATCACCATCTCCGGCGAACCGGTGACAGGCCCCAGGCGTGAGATCGCGCTGATCCTGCAGAACGCTGGGCTCCTGCCGTGGAAGACCGTCTGGCAGAACGCCAACCTCAGCCTGCTGCTAAGCAAGGAGTATCCGCAAAAGACGGCGGCATCTGTGTTGGAAGAGCTTGGACTTGCTGGTGTCAAGGGACGTTTTCCGCCCGAGCTGTCCGAGGGAATGAAGCGCCGCGTCGGGATAGCGCGTGCGTTGTCGATGTCGCCCTCGGTGATGCTGATGGATGAACCGCTCGCATCGCTCGATACGTTGACCAAAGAACGGATTCAGGATCTGTTCCTTCAATTGTGGCTGCAACATCACTTCTCTCTGCTGCTAGTGACGCATGACATCGAAGAGGCAGCGTTCTTGGGACAGCGGATTGCAGTGCTTACCGAACGACCCGCGAAGGTCAAGACGGTGGTCGAGAATCCGGGCGTCGGAGACCTCAACTACCGCTCGACAGAGGAGTTCGTCAGCATCGTTGCGCGGTTGCGGGAGGAGTTGGAGCGATGAGCGAGAAGCTGCGGAAGACGGGGCGAGTGTTCCGTGAGCGCCCGTACCTCTGGCACGTGGTGAGATACCTCGTGGCGATTGCCTTCCTGTTGATCGTCTGGTGGGTGGCCAGTGAGATCGTCGAATATGTGAAGGGGAGGGCATTCCTCCCGAATCCGCTCCGGGCGATCTCAGAGATGACTCGGCTGGGGCCGACCCTGTTCCGCAATTTCTGGGTCAGCGCTCTGCGGCTCTGGTCGGCGATGTGGATTGCCTTCTGGTTGGGGTATCCGCTGGGGCTTCTCATTGGCCACGAGAGGAAGCTGGATCAGATGATCTCTCCGATGATCTACATCATCTATCCGATTCCGCAAGTTGCGTTCATCCTGATCCTGTTCCTGATCTTCGGCCTCGGGAATCCTGTCAAGGTGGCGATTGTCGCCAGCGCGCTGTTCTTCCAGATCCTTGTCTCCGCGCGAGGTGCGGCGAAACAGATCGAGCCGGAGCATGTCACAAGCGTTCTTGCCGCAGGGGCTTCCCGCTGGCAGGTGTACTGGCATGTGGTGTTGCCGGCGACGCTTCCCCCGATTCTGACCAGC
>Ga0272442_10005658_pt1 | contig 16630 bp, 15 predicted proteins | sample SSMForm2O_FD_200262 | JGI IMG/M metagenome (GOLD analysis project Ga0272442, IMG submission 200262) | Marine sediment archaeal communities from Little Sippewissett salt marsh, Falmouth, MA, United States - SSM-Form-2O | ecosystem: Environmental > Aquatic > Marine > Wetlands > Sediment ... | reverse complement strand
AAACGATGAGGAAGGTTGGCATCATTGAGCACGGAGAGGAAAAGGGGCTGAAGGCATATACTGGTACTTTATCCATTGGGGAGGCAAGGGCGCCCCCAATAATAAAAAAAATTAAGGGGTTCACATCTCCTGAAGATATTGTGATAATTGATGCTCCCCCTGGCAGCTCCTGCCCCTTCGTAAGCGCTGTCAGCGGGACCGACTATGTAATTCTTGTTTCAGAGCCCACGCCCTTTGGAAAGCATGACCTTGAGGTCGTAATAGAGGTGCTTGATGAGATGGGCATGAGATATGGCGTGATCATCAACAAGGATGGAATTGGCAATGATGATCTTGAGAAATACCTTCTCCATGGTGGCATTGACATACTGGGGAAGATCCCCAATAGCATCGAGGTCGCCAAGCTTGGCTCCGAGGGAAAGACACTTGTGGGCCATGGGGCCGAATGGAAGGTTTTTTTCAAAGGCATATTTGACAAGGTCTACGAGAAGGTGAATACATGAAGGAGATAGTTGTCATTAGCGGAAAGGGGGGAACTGGAAAGACATCCTTTTTGGCATCATTTGCCGCACTTTCGAAAAATGCCATAATAGCTGACTGTGATGTGGACGCATCAAATCTCCATATCATATTGGATCCTGAACTGATAAGGGAGGAATCTGTGTTTGGTTCTTTCGAGGCGAAAATATCAGGTGATATTTGCACAGAATGTGGATTGTGCAGGGATGCATGCAGATTCGGGGCCATAGATGAAGATTTCAATGTTGCTGGAGAGCTTTGCGAGGGTTGTGGCGTGTGCGAACTCGTCTGTCCAGCAAATGCTGTTGAGCTATGTGAGAAGTCTGCTGGCATGCTAAGGCTCTCAAAGTCAAGATTTGGATACTTCTCCCATGTGAAGATGAACAGCGGGGAGGAGGGTTCTGGAAAATTGGTGACTGCCGTGCGTGACCAGGCAAGAAGGATCGCAAAAGAAAATGGCATCGACAAAATACTTATAGATGGCCCCCCGGGCATAGGTTGCCCTGTGATAGCCTCCACTGTCAACACGGACCTTGCCGTGATAGTTACAGAGCCTTCCCTGTCAGGGATGCACGACCTTGTGAGGGTCCATGGGATGTTATCAGGGATCGGGGTGAACTCTGCGATCTGCATCAATAAGTATGATATCAATCCAGATATTGCCAAAAAAATAGGGTCTTTTGCAGATTCGAATTCGATCCCCCTTGTTGGCAAGGTGCCTTACAGCCTTGATTTTGTAGATTCAATGCTCAAGGCAAAGAGCATAGTGGAGCTAGGGTCGTCACCCATGAAGGACAATTTTAAAAATATATGGCAAAGAATTGAATCTCTAATATAATTGGTTGATATATGAAAGATAGAAGAGGCAGACCTTTTTCCATCTGCACTTCCCACATATCTTGTCAATGTCATCCAATGTTCTATACTTTTCACTGATCTTATTTAGTGCATCTTTGTACCTGAGATTCGACCCTGCGCTTATACCAAGCATATTGATTATGTCCTTGTCCATGTCATCCACTTCGGACCCATACTTTGTGCATATGCCATTTGCAAAATTTGGGCAATTTTCACATAGATCGTCACAACCATATATTATGCAGATTACAGGGTTGTCATTATATAGCATTTTTTTAAGGTCCCTGAGGTAGTTCACAAAAGAGTTGGAATATCCATGCCCCTGGAAACCCTGTATGCAAAACAAATGATGTGCCCTTATTTTCATATTACCTATAATTTGTTTTATCACTAATAATACTTTACTAAAAAAATAATATTATTCAATCATTAAGATTCATTGATGAAAAATAGTCATTTGCTGTCAAATATCCTCTTTGGTAGAAATAAGGCTGTCATTAGCAAAAAAATAATCAGGTATATGCTTTCATTTAGTATTGGGGATATATCTGCGTCATAGATATCATTAATTGTGATCATAAGGGAAATTAGTACAAATAGCATCAATATTATATATCTATTGTACATATTATTGATTATCAATATTAATATATAATATTTATCCCGAATTATAATGTTATTTTATAATTAAGATATAAATAATAAAGATAATTAAATAAATAACAAAAAAAATGATAAGAAGATTATTTTCTTATCTGTCCATTTCCAAATACTATCCACTTAACGCTGGTAAGCTCTTCAAGCCCCATAGGGCCCCTCGCGTGGATCTTGTCAGTGGATATGCCTATCTCGGCCCCAAGTCCAAATTCCCCGCCATCGGTGAATCTGGTGGACGCATTAGCATATACTGCGGCCGAATCGACCTCTTGCAGGAATCTCATTGCCTTTTTGTATTCATTTGTCACTATCGAGTCGCTGTGGTGGGACCCATACTTGTTTATATGGGCAATTGCGGAATCGATGTCATCAACCACCCTAACTGACAGGATAAGGTCAAGGTACTCGGTGTACCAGTCATCCTCGGTCGCAGCATCTATGCCATCGATGAGCTTTCTCGTCCTATCGCAACCAATCAGCTTAACGCCGTTTTCATCCATCGCTTCCTTTAGCATGGGAAGAAATGTGCCAGCAACTTCAGCATTGATGAGAATGGTCTCTATTGCGTTACAGACACCGGGCCTTTGCACCTTTGCGTTCACGGCAATGTCCAGTGCGTTTTGGAGGTCTGAGTTGTTGTCAACATATAGGTGGCAAACGCCCTTGTAGTGCTTTATCACGGGCATCGTGGAGTTTCCAGCTACGAATTTTATCAGTCCCTCCCCACCCCTGGGTATCACGAGGTCAATGTATTTGTCCATTTTCAACAGGTCGTTCACGACCGACCTGTCTGAAGTGTCCACGAACTGTACAAAATTTGAATTCAGGTTACACTCCTCAAGTGTATCCTTTATCACGTTTATCAAGGCGCGATTTGAGTTCAGGGCCTCTGAACCGCCCTTGAGGATAGTGGCATTTCCCGATTTGAAACAAAGCGCGAATGCATCGACCGTCACGTTTGGCCTTGCCTCGTAAATGATCAGTATGGAACCTATGGGCGTTCTCATCTTTCCGACCAGCAATCCATTTGGAAGCTTTTCCATCCCGTCAACCTTTCCTACGGGGTCAGGAAGGGAAACTATGTCGCTCAATCCCTTTGATATCCCAGCTATCCTGTCATCGTCCAGTTTAAGCCTGTCAAGCAGGGCTGAGGAAAGTCCATTTGATCTTCCATCTTCAAGGTCCTTCTTGTTCTCAGTGAGAATGAAGTCCTTTCTTTCCATCAATCTTTTTCCCAAGAGATCCAAGAACTCATTTTTCTTTTCAGTGTCCAACCTGGCCAACTGGTACCAAGACTCTTTTGATCTCTGTGCGTATTTTAAAGCATCACTCATTATTTACACCTCTTTTAGGTAAAAACAGGGTTCCACATTTTTTGCCCATATATATCTTCTCTATCACCATATCATCAAAACCACTGGCGATCGTCACAGGTATATCGCTTGCCAGGGCCCTTTTTGCCGCTTCGATCTTTGAGGACATCCCGCCTACAGAGCATAATCCATTTGTTCCATTGGCCGAATTAAATATCTCTTCAGTTATCTCGGTGATCACGTCGAATCTCTTGGCATCCACGTTCATATGGGGGTCATTGGTGTATAACCCATCCGTGTCTGTCAACAGTATAAGCATCTCAGCTCTGATTAGCTCTGCCACATATGAGGCTAGATTGTCATTATCCCCAAATTGTATCTCCTCGGTCGCTATGGTGTCGTTCTCATTTATTATCGGGACCACGTTATAGTCCAAAAGCGTATTGATGGTATTCCTGGCATTCTCGTATCCACAGGCCCCGGATATGCCATCTTTTGTTATGAGTACCTGAGCTATCGTGATATGGCGTTTTTTGAATAGCTTTTCATACAGATTCATCAGTATGTTCTGGCCTACAGCTGCCGCAGCCTGTTTTTTTGCCATCTCTTTAGGTCTTTTTTTCTCACCTAACGAGTGAAGGCCCAAGCCTATGGCTCCAGAAGAAACAATTATAATTTTTTTCTTGCCATTGACCTTAGCGATTTGATCGGTTAACTTGTTCAAAGTTTCTATCCGTATCTCATTTGTTTTTACATCGGTTATGAGCGATGTTCCTAGCTTGATCACATAGATTCCCGTACTAGTGGCAACAAGAATCACCTTCTTAATTTAATAAAAATCACTAAAACAATACATTTTTAAGCATTTCTATGATTTTTAATTATTTATGTCTTTTTTCTATGAAAAAAGCGTTGAAAACGGAATTTCTATATTCAATTTTCATTGGAATGGTGATCCTAATGCCAAAAATCAACAATAAAATATATACGGATGGTGCGGCCAGGGGCAATCCAGGCCCTGGTTCATGGGCATTTGTGTTGGTCTCAGATGATAAAGTGCTTTTTGAGGACAAGGGAACCTTAGGCCATACCACAAACAATGTTGCTGAGTACAATGCAATCATCAATGGTCTGAAAATGGCAAAAAGGTATGGCTGGACTGATGTCACGGTCATGTCAGACTCTCAACTTGCCATCAATCAGCTCAATGGTGCTTGGAGGGTGAAAAAAGAACATCTAAGGACGCTGTACGACAAGGCAATGGATCTGGTGGCGTTCTTTGATTCAGTGAAGTTTGTGCATGCGCCCAGAAATACATCTTTCATTGAAAGAGCAGATCATTTGGCGAACATGGCTTTGGACGAATAGGACTATTTCCTTTTTTTTGCCTCTTTTGCCCTTTTTCTGACGGTGTCCACTTCGTCACATTCCAACTTTTCCAATATCTCTGGTGTGCAGTTAGGATTGATCACTACGCCAACCCTGATCTCATAGTAACCATCATCCGCAAGCTTTTCCAGGCATTCCAGTGGTGTACTTGGATTGCATGCGACACAGTATCTCACATGGCCCTGCTGATCTTCGGATAACATTGCGAGCGTTTCAACTGGCAGCATCTCGTTCGAGGCCGCACACTTCCTTACCATGTAGTATTCATGATCCGCAAGCTCTAGTAGTGTATCCATGGGCGTGTTCGGGTTTCTTGCCACTTTCCTCAATACCAGCTCCTCCTTGTCGGTGGAGAGTTTATTTAAAATATGAGGAGTCGTGTTTGGATTGGCACCTACAGCGATCCTGACGTGGCTTGACTCGTCCTCTGATAGCATTTCCAATATTTCGCTGGGACATTTATCAGACATTGCAATAATTCTCTTTACAAAATAATTCTCGGAATTCGCAAGTCCCTTGATCAGCTTGTTAGAGAACTCTTCACCTTCCCTCATCATGAATTCAAGCTTTTGGTGAATATAAGGGGCATCTTTCAGATTGATTATCGCCTCATCTGGTATGTTGTCATTCCACATGACCTCAATCCTAACTTCCTCGTCATCATCTTTTGACAAAGCTATCAATTCTTCTGTAGGCGTGTTGGGGTCACCCGCCAATTCAATCTTTTGTTCTTTGGATAATTCCATGGGATCACCGAAAATACAATTACATTTATCTATTCCCAATACTATTATACTAAAAAAATGTATTTAAAAATCTATTCATTGAGGTGATATAATGCAAGATATTTGTTCATATGCCCTGGAACTGGGCCAAAACAGGTCATCATACGTTGAAGTAAAGGCTGAGAGGGCTTTAAGCAATGAATTTGCGCTAAAGAACGGAAAGCCCGAGACATCAGGTTTCGACAGCATTTATGGGCTCTCTGTCCGCGTACTGGTGGATGGCGCATTGGGATTTGCATCAACAAACGACCTGAAGAGGGATAACATCAAGTCTGTGGTGGAAGATGCGTGCAAAATGGCCAAGCTTGCATCAAAGCTCATTAAGAAGCCCATTGTGTTCTCAGAAGAGGAAAAACATTCAGGGGCCAAATACGAGGTCAAGAGCAGGACGGCGTTTGATGACGTGTCCGCAGAGGAAAAGCTTGGGCTTTTGAAGTCCGTAAACAAATCGATCCCCAAGGATGTCAAGCTTGCTGGCAATCTGATGCAGCTAAGTGACACCCTAAAGGAAAAGTATTACATGAACTCAGAAGGTTCTTCGATCAGTGCAATAATACCCAATATCAGTTTCTTTGGTTTCTTCACGGTAGTTGAAAGCGGCGACTCTGCCCAGGCCATGTTGGAGAAGGGCGCATCAAAAGGATGGGAAGCGATTGATGAATGGGATTTGGAGAATTATGTCTCTGGAGAGATGTCCACATTGAAGAATGTTCTAAAGGAGGGACGCAAGCCACCATCAGGTAAAATGGATGTCCTTTGTGGCCCCGAGGTCACTGGTATCGCATCCCATGAATCATGCGGCCACCCCTATGAGGCGGATAGGATCCTTGGCAGGGAGGCGGCGCAGGCGGGAGAGTCCTTTGTATCACTGGACATGATGGGCACCAGGATCGGAAGCGAGGGTGTGACATTAGTGGATGACCCGACATTGGAAAACTCATATGGTTTCTATCTTTATGATGATGAGGGTGTTAAGGCAAGGAAGAGATATCTCATCAAGGACGGCATGATCAATGACCTTCTTCACAATCGTGAGACTGCCGGCCAGCTGGGATTGAAGTCCAATGGCTCTGCCAGATGCAACAATTATGACAGGGAACCAATCGTCAGGATGGCAAACACGTATGTCGAGGCAGGCGACTGGGACAGGGACGAGGTCATCGAGGACACAAAGAGGGGCGTGTTGATAAATTCGTTCACCGAATGGAACATTGACGACAGGAGATATAATCAGAAGTATGTCTCAAGGGAGGCCTATTACATCGAGGACGGTGAGATCAAGCACCCAGTGAAAAAAGCAGTGCTGGAGCTGACCACGCCAAAATTCTGGTCATCGGTGGATGCCATCGCCAAGGATATCAGCTTTTTTGCAGGAAATTGCGGAAAGGGTGAACCGATGCAGGGCATACCTGTCCTTATGGGGGGCCCCACAATGAGATTGCGTGACATATCCATGGGGGTTGCGGTATGAATACAGAGGAAGTAGTTCAAAAGTGCCTTGACCATGGTGCAGACGATGTTATATGCAGTTGGGCCGGATCAAGGAAGAAACAGATAAGGTTTGCGAACAACGAGATAACCGCATCCAAGATTTGGGACTCGCATGTGATGAGATTGTTTGTGTCAAAGGACAAGAGGGTCGTTTACACGTCATTGCGGGACATGGATAACTTCGATTTTGCCATAGACAAGATTTTCAAGCTTGCCAATGTGCTGGAGCCAAAAGAGGAGTATTATGGCATTGCTGGTGACAGCTATTCCTACGCCGATAGTCAGGAGGGGGAAATAGACATGGTCGAGGAGGACGTCATAGATGAGGTTTTCTCGATAGCAGACGACTACCGGGCCGCAGGCGTGCTATATAACATATTTAGCAGGGATGAGATATCCACATCATCTGGAATCAATGAAAAGGACGAGGGTTCTGCCTTGGAGATCTCCGTGAGGATGTTCGCAGACAAGATGTCATCAGGCCACTCAGTCTCATGCGCAAGAAGAAAAAGTGATTTTAAGCCGGGAGAGGCTTGCCAAGAGGCAAGGGACATTGCCAAGATGTCCTTAAACCCAAAGACTGGAACGGAGGGAAAATATGATGTTCTCCTTTCGCCATTGTGCATGGGTAATTTGATCGATCACATTGCTTTCCAGACTTCCGCATTTTACGTTGACAGCGGCCTTTCATTTTTCAAGGACAAGATAGGCGAGAATGTTGCTAACGATATGGTAAATCTTTATGATGATGGGACCAGGAAAGACGGCCTAGGGTCAAGCAAATACGATGATGAGGGCGTGCCATCAAAAAAGAATGCATTGATTGAGGAAGGGGTGCTAAAGACATATCTGCACAACACATCAACTGCCAAGAAGTATGGGGTTGAAACTACCGCAAATGCGGGAATAATAGCGCCTGAACCCACGAATCTGGTTCTTGAGGCGGGAGACCACAACTTCGATGAAATGATCAGCGAGCTTGGGAATGGCATATATGTCACCAATTGCTGGTACACTCGATTCCAGAACTATTCAACTGGCGACTTTTCGACAATACCCAGGGATGGCATATTCCTCGTTGAGGATGGAGAGCTCTCTGACCCCATTAAGGAGATAAGGATATCAGACAACATGCAGAGGTTGCTAAAGAACATATCCGCCCTTGGAAATGATACCAGGCACATTCACTGGTGGGAAGCTGAAACTCCCTGTTTCACGCCACATGTGATGATAAAGGACGTAAACATTACCCGTTCCACTGGGTAACCCATTTTTTTAATAAAAAAAGATAATTCCCTTCGAATGAAGGGAATTATCAGGTCTAGTTATTTTCTTCTTCTGGATCTTTTTTCTTCTTGCGCTCATATATCATGGCAATATAGAATAGAACGCCAAGCAAAAGGGCCCATGTCGCCCCCCTCGTTGCCAAGATGCCGCCTATCATTCCAGAGATCCCCCGCTCAATGTTCGTTCCCACTATTTCCATTGCCAGGTATGTGCAAAGGTATCCCTGTATGGCCATGGTCAGCCCAAATCCGATTGGCAGGGCAGGCTGAACTATCAGGACAAGGGGATAGATGAACATGATCAGTCCCATACCCCAAAAATAGCTTGTCGCCCCACCCCAGAACGAGTATTCCTCATTGGGCGTCGAATTCTTGTATCTGTTGATGACAAGCGCTTGTCCCCCTGTCCATAGCGGGCCGGCCAATGGAAGAAAAGGAAAGTAAAGTGCCGAGAGATTCCTTACCCCTGACCAAAAGTTGGAGCGATTTGGATCGACCACGACGAGCTCATCCTTTCGGATGTCGTTTGCCTCTTCCACAAGCGCCTGATTGATTAATATGTCCCCAAAAGCAAGAATATATGCTATGATCGCCGTTGATATGGCGCCAAAGAACATATCAGCCGTAGGCCAGCCAATTGAAAAGGGCGACAATGCATCAAATGTGCTGCTTAACTTAGGCACAAAGAACCATCCATTGTCAAATATGCCCTGAGGCATCTGTATCTCACCCAACGCCAGGCCAACAATATATCCAATAAGGAACGTAGGCGCTATGCCATACATTGCTATCCATGAGAATAACTTGTTCTTCTTCCTGTATTCCAGTGATCTTGGGGACCACAGGATAAAGAACGAAAGAATGACCGCTATCAGGAAAGAGATTGATATTGGGCCTATTCCTCCCCCAATGACCCATTTGCTCACGCCGTTTTGTATGCCACTGGAGTCATTCTGCCAGACCCGGATTATGGCGGCAATACCTGCGCCTAGAAGGATGCCCGACTTGATCGCTGGAGGGACCAGGCCCACTAACTTCTTCGCCCCGCCTGAAAAGGCCATAACAAAGAATATCAACGCCACTATCAGCTGGAGGGCTATCATGGCCTGAATGGATGCGTTTGGCCCTGCATCAGTGCCATAGTTCAGTATGAATGCCATGTATATTGGTATTCCTGCCGTAATCCATCCTGCCACGCTTGGGTCCCCAAAGGCGGTATGGAGCATAGCCATGAAGTGATAAACGATCACCATGGTAAGCGCTATCTCATATGAAATGCCAAAAGAGTTCTGCAAGGCGGCAATAATGCTCAACGGCACTACGCATAGTATCATGCCTACAATGAAGTCAGGCCATTCCAACGGATAGTGGATAAAGGGGAGACGCAGTCTGATCGGCCCCCCCCAATATGGTTGCTCTGTTTCTCCCGGTTCTCTATCTTTTCCGATATACCATCTCAATTTTGTTCTCCCCCACATATTATTTTGAATAATATTTTGCTTTAAAAGAATATGATTCATTATAAATATTTCTCTTATTTTTATCCGATAGTGTTATATTGAAAAAAATAATTACCTTGGGGTGACACAAAGTCCACATTTTTGGAAAATTTTATAAATCGACCCGGTTGAAAGAGAACAAGGTGTATAAATGGAAGAAAAAGACAGCAATGTACTATACTTCAATGTAAGGGACATAGAACCCTACAAGGATGAAAAGGACAAGGCCACCGAGCATGTCTCCAAGATCATTGGAAGGACTATCGAAGAGACCGACAAGCTTATCAGCGAGGGGAAGGTCTACATGTTCATCGATAGCAAGACCGAAGAATCCTGGTTCGAAGTTTTTGAATAAAAAAAGTAAAAGAGGATTTATTCCTCATCTTTGCCCCATTTTTTCAGTATGTGCAACATTTCCATAGGGAATGGAAGTATCACTGTCGAAGCGTTCTCAGTTGAGACCTGCTGTATTGTCTGCAAGGTACGAAGTTGGAGTGTTATCGGCTGCTTAGCCATTATCTCAGCTGCTTCACCAAGCTTTTCAGCTGCCTGGAATTCACCCTGGGCGTTGATGATCTTTGCCCTTCTTTCCCTTTCGGCCTCTGCCTGAGCCGCGAGCGCCCTCTGCATGCTCTTTGGTATCTCGACATCCTTTATCTCAACAGCTGAGACCTTTATACCCCATGGGTCCGTGGCCTCGTCTATCACTGTTTGCAGTTGTTTGTTGATCTCCTCCCTGTTGGATAGAAGCTCGTCCAGAGATGCCTGTCCTATCGTTGACCTAAGTGTTGTCTGTGATATCTGCGATGTGGCCTGCCTGAAGTTCACTATCTGCACAACGGCCTTTGTCGGGTCCATGACCCTGAAGTAGACAACAGCATTTACCCTTACCGGCACATTGTCATTTGTGATTACCTCCTGGACAGGAACGTCAAGAACTGCGGTCCTGAGGTCTATCTGGACCATCTTGTCAATTATAGGGATGATCAGGAATATCCCGGGACCTTTGGCACCTTGCAATCTTCCCAATCTGAAAATAACCCCCCTCCTGTATTCTGGAACGATCTTGATCGCTGAAGATATTATCAGTAGTATCACTACCAATACAGCAATGAGGATTGTCAAACTTCCTGTAAATTCAACCAATTATTGTTTCACCTCCTTTTCTTTCTTATCAACAATTAACGTCAATCCTTTGATGGATACCACCTTTACCTCCTCTCCCACTGGTATGTTCTCCTCAGAGTACGCCTTCCAGATCTCGCCCCTTATCTTTACCGTGCCTGTGGGTTTCAGCGTCTCGATCACTATTCCCTCTTCATTGAGCATCTGCTCTTTTCCTGTCGTAGGGCTCTTTCTCCTCAAACGCAGGGCTGCCTGTAGTCCGAATATCAGAAATCCCGCTATTAGGACCGTCATAACCGCTATGGATGTCCAAAACATCTTTATCGACTCCTCGTCAAAGAATCTCCCTTCTCCGCCTGTAGTGCCGGAAAACAGTATCAATGACCCGAATACGAAGGAAGCAACGCCTGCAATTGCATACAGACCGAATGTTGGCGTCATGGCCTCGATAATGAAAAAAATGAATCCCAACGCCATGAGCACTATCCCCCCCATCTCAAATCCCACATATCCATTGGCTATTATTGCCAGGCCAAGGCAAACTGCCCCCACGACCTCTGGAACATGCCATCCTGGGGACATAAATCCAAAGACCAGACCAAGGATCCCTATGGTGGTAAGAAGATATGCGATAGATGGATTGGATATTGCCATCATGATCTTGTCCTTTAGCGATAGCCCAATGTATACGACATCGACGCCATCTGTAGCTAAGGTCATCTTTTCCCCATTTACCGTGCCTTTGATCTCCATCCCATCCAGGAGCGTGAAAAGCTCATCGAAAGAGTCAGCTGTTAGGTCGCTCATTCCAAGCTCCAATGCCTCTTCTGGGGTGAGACTAAGATTCTCCCTGACGAACTTCTCAGCAATCTCCGTATCTCTCCCATGCGCCTCGGCATAGGACCTCATTATGGCCGTATAATATTCTTGGACCTTTTGTGGCGTCTCAATAACTTCCCCTGTGGTTGGGTCATACCCATATATCGGTTCTGCGGCCCCTATCGTCGTAAGTGGGGCCATGGCGACTATATTGCTGGCCATTGCGATGTAGGTCCCTGCAGAGGCCGCTATCGCCCCCTGTGGGTATGAGAAGAATATCACGGGCATGTTGGAAGCTTGCATGGCCTCAACGATGTTGAACATGGAATCGCTACGCCCGCCGGGCGTATTTATGGCAAGAACAAATGCGTATCCGTCATCATCCACAGCCCTTTCTATGGCGCTGATGATGATACTCTCTGTTGCCTTGTTTATCTCTCCCTTGATTTCAAGCACATATATGGCGTCTCCGCCTTGCGCCTCCATTGAATCAACGGCACAAAACAGGAGGATTGCAAGCGTAAACACCATTAACCATTTTTTCAAGGTCTTCCCTCAATCTATATAGTAAAAGGATATTAATAAGCTTTACTTGATTTTATATTGCATCCGGATGATATATCGCCTGTGCAACCAACTCAACAATATCGACGACATTGATTCCCATGCCAACGCTGCCGTCCTTAAGATTCCTAACACAAAACGGGCATGCTGTGATCAGCAACCTCGAACCGGTACCTTTTGCTTCTAAAGACCGCTCATTGGCGATCCTCTTAGCGCTTTCCCCATCAATTGCCTTGTAACCTCCCCCCGCTCCGCAGCATAGGGCCCCCTCCCTGTTCCTTGGCATCTCGGTCAGTTCAAACCCCATGGCCCTTATGATGGCCCTTGGATTTTCGAAAATGCCTGTCATTCTGCCAATGTGGCACGGATCGTGGTAAGTGGCCTTTGTCCCGGCACCTATCTTGGAAAGGTGTATCCTACCTTCGTCCAGCAGCTTTTTGATGTATTGGCTGCTATGAAGGATCTTGGGCCTGACATCTATACCTAGCTTTGGATACTGTTCGACTATCATATTGTAACAACCAGCACAAGCTGTTACGACCGTTTCATACTTATCGAGGATCTCCTTTAACTTCAGTGCCTGCACCATGGCCTCATCAGTGTTCCCTGCCCGCAGCATGACAGACCCGCAGCAGACAGCCTCCTCCAGAAAGTCAAACTCGTCCAGTATTTCCATCATCGAGTGAAGGATCGAGGTCTCCCTGTACCTTGCTGTGCATCCAGCAAAGAAAAGCAGGTCGGATCCTGGCTTGATCTTTCCCCAGTACTTTGTAGGCACAATAGTGGCATTATCGCCATAGGGATTGCCTTGTCTAGTGATGTTGTCACATATCCTTTGATGCTCATTTATCCTGAACCCCGCATTTATCATATCATTTTTAAACGCATTGAATATTTCCGGCCTGTCAACATCACAGTTTGTTGTACAAAAACCGCAATTCGTGCATTGGGAAAATCTCTCCAGCAGTTCTTGTGAAAATTCTATTTTGCCCTCAAGGTACGCTTTTATTATCATTGATTTTCCCCTGGATGTGTATGTCTCCAGCCCCTTTATCAGGAATATTGGGCAGCTAGAGAAGCAAAAACCACATCTTGACCTGACGCATGTGTATATTTCATCCCTATACTTGTTTATCTGGGGCTCTTTGACCATCTTTCAGACCTCATAATCAGTAGGATCATATTCTTTGGGAAAAATCTTTCCAGGATTCATAATGTTCTCGGGATCGAATGCCTTCTTTATCTTCCACATGAGATCAAGGCCATTTCCATGTTCAATGGGTGTCAGCCTTCTAAGTCTTGTGCCATCGCCAATATATGATGACATCGTGCCCTCCAGCTCTATGGCCCTCTTTGACATGCCGTGAACATATCTGAAGAAGTTTTTTACGCTCTGTCTGTCATGGTCGTCAACATAGACAGCAAAGCTTATGGATGGCGACACATGCGGCCTGGAATTATAAATCGCGGTTCCGACCCGCCTTATGTTGTATTTCTCTGTGAGCTCAAGATATGTTTGGTATATGTCCATTATCCTTCCAGGCGGCACAGCCACGTCTGCTGCCCCGAACTTCGCGCTCCTTTGTCCGGAGGACCATTTGTTCCTTTCCCACTGCAGAGTGTGCTTGGATGCCCACCAACCCTTTACAATGTCCTCGTTTTCGAATGGCCTGCTGCCTAGGGAAAGCATGACATCCGTAATCTTCTTTCTTGAGAATCTGACCACATCCTTGTCGCCGGCGATGCTGATTGCGAGCAGTGAATCAAAACCTGCCGGTATCTCTGCAGGTTTGCCCGTTCTTTCCTTGTACGCCAGGGTGTAGTAATCCAGCCTATGGCCATCGTTGATATGTGCCGATTCAAGCCAGATCCCGGATCTGTGGATACTGTAAAGCGCGTTGATACCCATGTCCATGCCCTTGGTCAACCATATCATGACCTCCCTTTTCTCTGGTCTTGGAAATACCCTTACTGTAACTTCGGTCACTATGCCAAGCGTGCCTTCTGAACCGATCATAAGCCATAGTAATTTATATCCTGAAGAAGTTGAGGCTGCCTTTCTATGGCCAATCCTTACTATTTCGCCGTTGGAGAGAACTATCACTGCATTGAGGACATAGTCCACCATTCCCCCGTACTTTATGCCAAAGGTGCCATCGTTGTCGCACATGATGGCGGCACCAATGGTTGATGCAGGCTTTGATTCCGGGTCATGGGGCAACCAGAGCCCATAAGGCTTAAGATAGTCGTTTATGCTTTGTATGGTTGCCCCTGCCTGCACGGTCAGGGTATAGCTACTCTTGTCCAGTTCTATGAACTTGCCCATGGCCCTAGTGGCCACGACTATGCCGCCCTTGACCGCAAGATTGTCTCCGCCCATTCCTGTGCCACCCCCCCATGCCACAACGGGAACATAATGCTTATAGGCCATTTTCATTATGTTGCTCACGTCATTGGTGTCACGGGGTATGCACACGGCGTCGGGCAGATAATCCTTGTCATGGTCCATGGGGGACCAGTCCCTGCTATATGGAAATAAATCGATGATGTCTGTGGCCACCCTGTCTTTTCCCAGAATGGATACTAGATCTTTGAAGATATCTTCCATTTTTTCCCCAATATTTTTAATGCTCCATTAAATTTATAAGTTTGGTCGTATGCTCATCATTCGCAAGGTAAAAGGGAAGGAACACTCCATTGAGGTTAATCTGGTAAGGGGCATCAAGAAGCTCAACAGGGCCAGGCCAAAGAAATATTATATTGATTTTCGGATGGAGAACTCAAGATTGAGGATATCAAAGTTCAGGACAGATGATGATATCATTCAGCCTAAGGCCGCCCAGGAGATGATTAGGGACAATCTGATATATATCTCAAAGGATGATGAGACCTCTAAGATCAGGAACGACCTGATAAAGTTCTTTAAGAAGCTTGGGACCGACGTCTATCTTATTGATCTATGCCGCTTTTGCGCCATAGACGGATTCCTGACGGGCACCACAAGCCGCTTTCTTATGTACAGGGATGAGAAGATATGCTTCACATGCGCAAAGAGGGAGATAGCGCATGAGATGAAGTACAGGAACATCCAGTTCTCAGATAAGATACTTGATATTTTGAAGAGGGTGAGGGATGTGGACAAGGTGCTAGAGCTTTTCGACCCAAAGACGGATGTTACCAAGAATCCAAGGCTGACACTGCTTGACAGGATACCTGCAGATGAAGATAAAATGAGCATAAGCGTTTCTCAGTATGATTTTCCCAAACACATCAATGATTACCTCTCTAGGGCCGGCGTGAAGTCCTTCTTGCCAGTGCAACACATGTCGATAGGATCTGGTCTCCTGGAAGGGAAGAATCTTCTTGTCTCAAGCGCAACGGCATCGGGTAAGACCCTAGTTGCCGAATTGGCAGGCCTCAGGTCACTCAAGTCTGGCAAGAAGTTCATTTATCTAACCCCTCTCGTGGCGCTGGCGAATCAAAAGTATGATGACTTCAAAAGGAGATTCGGCAAGCGCTATAGTGTATCCATAAGGGTAGGGATGTCAAGGATCAAGACCAAGGAGGACCTGGTCATAGTCGACTCGGACATCGGCTCTGACATTATTGTGGGCACATATGAGGGATTGGACTTTATTTTGCGCTCAGGCATAGGCATAGGCGAGATAGGTTGTGTTGCCATCGACGAGATCCATATGCTATCCAACCCAGACAGGGGGTACAGACTATCTGGGCTCATAACCAGATTAAGGACCCTTTATCCTAATGCGCAATTGCTTGGATTGTCGGCAACGATAGGAAATACGGAGGAGATTGCGAGTGAGCTGGGCATGGAGGCCGTCATTTATGAAAAGAGGCCCATTCCACTTGAGCGGCACTTGATATTCAAGGATGATCCTGGAAAAAGGGACATAATACGAAGGATAGTTGCCTCAGATTGGAGCAATGTGTCCAAGACAGGATATCATGGACAGACCATGGTATTTACCAACTCAAGGCTGAAGTGCAGCCAAATATCGCGTTATCTTTCCTCTAAGGGGATACGGTCCTCAGCATACCACTCTGGCCTGTCATACTCGGAGCGCAAGAAGATTGAGAAGGATTACTGGAAGCAGCGTCTGCAGTGCGTGGTGACAACTGCCGCACTCTCGGCCGGTGTTGATTTTCCCGCATCTGTCGTTATACTTGAGTCTGTCTTCATGGGGGCCGAGCCATTGTCGGTTGGGGAGTTCCAGCAGATGCTCGGCAGGGCTGGACGCCCGGGTTATCATGAGAAGGGGAGGGTATTTCTCCTTGTCGACCCTCTGAAGAAAATAAAGAACGAG
>Ga0272442_10005657_pt1 | contig 16631 bp, 13 predicted proteins | sample SSMForm2O_FD_200262 | JGI IMG/M metagenome (GOLD analysis project Ga0272442, IMG submission 200262) | Marine sediment archaeal communities from Little Sippewissett salt marsh, Falmouth, MA, United States - SSM-Form-2O | ecosystem: Environmental > Aquatic > Marine > Wetlands > Sediment ... | reverse complement strand
ATTTCGAAAAAATGAAGTCGGCCCCGCCCTTCTCATCCTTTTTCCGCGTGAGCCAGGCGGTCCGCATCCCCGCTGCGGAGGCCCCGATTATATCGTATCGATATGAATTGCCTACGTACAGGATCTCTTCAGGGGCGGCTTCGAGCCTGTTCGCCAGCTGCAGAAAGGGAACGCGGTGAGGCTTCAGATACCCGCTCTCTTCCGAAGTGAGAGCGCAGTCGAACATTCCTTCAAGACCGAGGTAATGCAGCTTGTTTCCAATGGGAAAATCGGAAAGAACCCCCAGCCTGTATCCATGGTGCCGCAGAGCTGTGAGGGTCTCTTTGACATAGGCAAACGGACGTATGCAGTGAAATGAACGCTCCCATCTGCGGTACAGATGATATTCCATCCGATCGCGGATCTTTCCGGGACTTACGCCCATTCTCGCGGACAGGAGTTCGGCCTGTTTGTCGTGCAGCTCCTCATCGTAGACAATGGTCCGGATCTCCTTACGCACTTTGCCGAAGTGATACATCAGACGGGGAACAGCGAGGAGTGAGGGGAAGGAACAGAGAAACATCTGGTAATTGGGATACAGAGTACCATCCAAATCGAATCCTACCGCCTTGATCTTCATCCGTGTACCTCTATTCAGTGCAATTATTTGGCGCGGATGACGATCCGGATGATTCCGGTAACCTCCTCGGTGCTTCCTTCGGGCAGGGCAGAAAACTTCCAGGATCGAACCGCCTCGACAATCTTGCTGTCGATCTCAGGATGCCCCGTTGAAGGCCCTCTCGTCAAGTGTACATTGGCAGGAATTCCGTTCGGCATAAGGTCGAAGCCGACGGCGATTTCTATCGAGCTGGGCAGCTGCGCCTTTTCCCGGTCTGTCAATTCGGGGAGACTGTAGAAAAGCAGGTCCCGGTCCTGGACCCCTTCTATCCGGAAGGGCGCATCCGCTGAGCTTCCCGACGTGCGGCCGGAAGCCGTACCGTCTGCGGCGTTCCCGGCGGTGCTCCCTGCCGTCTTTCCGGTTCCGGATGTTTCTCCTCTTCCGGCTGGACTGGAAGAATCGCCGGCGGCGGATATTCCCTCAATCTGCCTGCGAAGATCTTCCGAGAGCACGGAATCAGGTTCTCCTGTTTCCTGCCCGGTCCGGGTCTCACCTTCTCCTCCGCCAACCCTGGATGTATCGGCAGGCTTTTCAGTGATAACTCTCGACTCCTCGGCCCAACTGCGCTGTCTCTGCGGGATAGGCTCCCCGTAGTCCGGGGCCTCCGAGGCTCTGGCGACTGCTCTCTGCTGAGGATCTCTGGAGGAAGGAACCAGGCGGTCCTCCGCAGGTCCGGTCTCCACACCGCTGAATTCACCCTTCGGCTGCTCCCAGAACGGCCGGCTCGCCGATGTGCCGGATGTGCCGGCAGAGGGCGGCTGAGTGCGTGCCGCCGGGGATGAAGCCGAAGGCATGGATTCCGCCGCCGAAGGCGGGGACGCTGCCGCTGCGGCAGCCTCGTCGGCCTGGGGGCTCCGTGTTTCCTGTACTCTCGGTTCAGCCTCCTGCTGACGGACGGGTTCCGGCACCGAACGGGGCTGGACCTGCTGCAGTCTCACCGCCACAGGGCCGAGTTTCTGCCCCAGGGACAGGTCCTCATGCAGGTCAACCAGCCCGAGCAAGAGTACTATGAAAATGTGTAATACGACTGCCGAAAACAGACTTACCAGCAGACGTTCTTTCTCAGCTGCCTTCATCCTCTGGTTCTCTCATTCTCAGATTCACTCCCTCGAAGCCGTACGTCCGCAGCACATCCAGAATATGCACCATGAGGCTGTAGGAGACGGTCTGGTCCCCCTCCACCACCGCAGTCTCGAGCTTCGATACCTCTTCACGCTCGGTAAATCCCTTCAGAGCTTCTTCGAACGATGCAAGTGTATGCCTGTCCTTGTTCAGATATATCTCATCCTCGGCGACGATTGTGACGACCAGCCGGCTCATCACTACCGGTTCAGCCGTCGATGAATCCGGCAGCGTCAGGGATATACCGGGGGTGAGAATAAAGGTACTCGAGACCATGAAGAAGACTACCAGCTGGAAAACCACATCGATCAGCGGAACGATCTCTACTGTAGCTGTTGGTTTTAAGCGCCGTCTGAACTGCATGGTTATTCCCTTCCGAGCAGGAGAACGAGCTCGTTGACCCGGTTCTCCAGACGTATGATAATGTGGTTCACCTTGTTCACCAGGAAGTTGTAAAAAGCCACTGTCGGTACTGAAACGATGATACCCGCCGCAGTCGTCAGGAGGGCTTCCGCGATGCCTGTCGCGAGCAGGGCCGGATCCCCGACTGCACCACCGAAGCTTCCCAGCACTCCGAAGGCCTTGATATTTCCGGTAACCGTCCCCAGCAGTCCCAGCAGCGGAGATATGTGGGCGATGGTTCCCAGGGAAGTGAGATACCGTTCAAGATGAGGAATCTCGAGATTGGCTGCGCTCATGATGGCGTCCTTGATCTCGTTCTGCGCGAACCCGCGGTGTTCTATCCCGACCTTCATCAGATTCGATATGGGCGAGGGATTGTTCTCGCAGATATTCAGCGCTTCATCGAAATGGTGCTTCTGCAGGGTGTTCTTCAGACGGCTGATGAGTTTCTCCTCATCCACTCTGATTCTGCGGAAAAAGAGGAACCGTTCAATAATAATGGCAGTCGCAACCACAGACAGCAGCAGAATTATTACCATGATAATTCCGCCTTTTCCAATTAGTTCCATAGCATATCCTTTCTCTTCAGTTTTATATTCATCAAAATCACAGTGATATTTCGGTTTTCAGGGTTATGTGGAATCCGCGAGACTCGTACTCGCCCCACCACGGCCGACCGTCTTCATAGAACGGCCCCAGAAGATCCGATCCGTCCAGGACCAGCTGTATACCATCCGATAGCCGATACTGGAGATATGCGCCGATAATCGGAAGGCTGTCAGCCGGCTCCAGCCGGTACTCTCCGTTCAAGCCTGCGCCGAAGCCCTTCCCGCGGTGTTCGTAGGACAAGGCGGCGGCGATTCTGTGAGCGGGATCGAAACGCTCGGTATCGTAAAGCAGCAGGCCCGTCCAGCTTCCCTTCAGTTCAAGTGTTTCCGAGAAGGAGAATACCGCACTCGTTTCGAGTTCCACATCCTCGGTCTCCCCCAGGGTAAAGAGGAAAAGACCGCTCACGGCATCGCGGTTGTCCAGATCTACCGGCAGGGGAACTCCCGACAAACGGCTCCAGCCTGCTTCACATCCGAGCCGCAGCCTGCTTCCGGCGGTGAATCCCAGGTACAGCGAAGCGTCCCACCCGCGGGTAACGTTGATCATATCGCCTGCAGCCAGGAGTGAATAATGGTCCCAGAGGTCCCGGTAGAGAACGTCCCTGACGAGATATCCTCCCTCGAGCCGGTACTGCCACTTCTCGCCGGCGGCGCCCTCCAGCCTCAGATTCCAGGGGAAAAGGAACTGGTTCTCCTCGTCCCAGTGAAGACCGGCTTTGCCGCCGATATCGAAGCGGTTCCCATAGAAAGCCGTCTCCAGATACAGCTCTCCCTGCTGAAGAGTCCGATCGGCCGGGGCCTCCTGGTACGAGTATTCCGCGCCGGCTCCAAGGAGAAACCGCTCCCACTCGTAAGCCGCGGCGCCCCGGGAATCGAGATACAGCTCACGTTCCCGCTCCTGGGCCCCGATATACTGACTTCCCGAATGCCCATCGAGACTGAGGGTCATTGAGAATGGTGAACCGGGTTTGTACCGGTATTCACCGGAGGATGAAAGAAATCGGTGGATGACCGAGACTGCTCCTGTAAAGTCCTGGAGGCCCGTCTCCTTCTCCAGGTAATCTCCGTCCAGACGAAGCGAATGATCCGACGTACCCAGTTCCAGTCCTCCGGACAGTTCTTCCCGGCGGTCGAAATAACCTTCTCCCGGGCTGTTGTCACCGTAGCCGTCGATTCCCTCGTGTGAGAACCGGAACTGGAACAGCGGGAGATCTCCCCGTTTATAGAGGGCTATATCCCCGATCAGGTGATTGTCCGTTCCACCGCCGATCACTCCTTCACTGAAAAAACGGGTCGCCCCGATGCTTTCAGGCTCAGGCTGCGCAGGCACGGGCACATCGAGAGCTCCGCTGCCGATACCCATCCGCTCTGCCTGCGGCAGCTGCGCGGCGAGTTCGGGGAGGGCGATGAAATCCTCTCCCGGCAGTACCACTTCCAGATCCTCCCGCTGAATTGCGGTGTACTCGAGGACGACCGCAGGCAGTTCAAGGTCGGGTTCTTCCGGCTGTACCTGCTCCGCTGTCCTGTCGGTCTCCGTCTCCTGTGCCCACAGTACGGGCCCATGCGGAACCGCGAAAAGAATAAAGCATATGACGAGAATCAGAATATTTCTCTGTATCACTCCAGAAGTTCCTTTCATAGATTATACTCCGCTCAGTTCTTCCGTTCGATGCGGTCGAGCAGTGATTCTCCCTCGATGACCCACTGGGTATGGGGAAAATCCGCCTTGAGCTTCTGCACCATCTGACGGGCTGTTCTGAAATCTCCGGCCTCTTCAGCGCTTTCGGCAGCCTTCAGAAGAGACCGTGCAACCAGATCATCGTCTCCCGTTCCGGTGACTGCCGCCCGGGCATACGCCGATGCGGCTTCGCCGTACTGTGATTTTTTCCTGAAGTATTCCCCCATCAGATACTCCGTCTGTGCGGCAGTACTCCTCTCCAGCCCTTCCATCGCCTGGAGCTTACGCAGAAGATCGTAGGCTTCACTGGTCTTCTCCGGATACTGATAGAGATAGAGCCGCGCCAGCTCCAGAGCCGCCCCGATTCCCTGCTTATCTTCAAGACCGTACCGTTCAAGCTGTACCGTAAGTTCCGCTTCCCGTGTATTCTGGCCGGCCATAATTCTCTTGAGCGTGTCAATCTGGACTCTGGCCTCCCTGCCCGCCTCTTCGGCGGGATTGGAGGCAAGATACCGGCTGTAAGCCGATACAGACTTCTGGTATTCCCCCAGATCGGTGTAGAGCCGGGCAAGTTCCAGGAGGGTCTCGGTATAGAAACTGCTGCCGGGGTATTGGTCGACCAGCTTTTCCCACACCAGGACGGCCCCGTAGGGCTGTCCGACTTTGAGGGCGGAATGACCGCTCCAGTAGAGGGACACGTCCACGAGAGACCCGCGGGGGTAACGCACCCGGTGTTCGTAAAAAGCATCCCGGGCTTCCCTGTACTCACCGCTGCGGTACAGCAGATCACCCCTGCGGAACAGAGCTTCCTCGCCGAGAGGACTCGTCGGATATGCAGTGTAGACCGAGTAATAGGTCCGTGCCGCATCCGTTGACCTTCCAATGCTGTGCAGCAGGGCGGCATATTCGAATAGTGCATCATCGGCCAGAGCAGATCGGGGATAGTCGGTGTAAAGCGTACGATACATCAGAAGCGCGTCTTCACTCTTGCCGATTGCCGCGCTGCTCTTGGCATACATGAACAGTCCGCGGACCTTCTCATCCTGCGGGAGATCTCTGCGGCTGTAGTCCCCGAAGGAACGCTGCGCCAGTACGTAATCTCCTCCGGCATAGGCGGCCCATCCGTTGAGATAGACTGCTTCATCCGTTCTGACTGAATCGGGATACTCATCGATAAGCCGAGCGAACCATCCGGTGGATTCGTCATACTCACCCTGTGTGTAGTGTATCCAGCCGTTGTAGAATAAAAAATGGGGGACCAGCTCATCCAGTCCGGCTGTCTGCATGTCTGAAATCTCAATTCGTGAAAAAACCTCCGCTGCGGCCCTATATTCCCCCTGTTTCATATAGGTCATTCCATCCATGTACTTCAGTTTGAGAAGTCCCGCTGTCATCTCTTCATCGGGGAGAACACCCAATGCCTCAGATACAATATTGTGGAGCTTTTCGTAGTCGCCCTGTTCGAAATACAGCTTCACCAGGTCTACATAGGCATCCGTTTCTCCGGGATATCTGGGCAGGTACTCCCTCAGATCCTGCACCGCCCGTTCAGTCTGATTCAGCTCCGTATAGAGCCGGGCCCTCAGCCGCAGCAGTTCCCGGTCGTAGGCGGCGCCTTCGCCTTCAGCAAAGCTGTCCTGGACAACCGCGAGGGCCTCGCGGTACATCCCGCTCCGATAGAGGGAATGGGCATAGATATAATGCGCCGCATCCCGGTGGACCGATTCAGGGAATCCACCGAGAAATTGTTCCATGAGCTCGATAGCCCTGTTCCAGTTCTCCCGTGTACTTTCCAGCCGGCCGAGGGTGTACAGAAGATCTCCCCGGTTGTCGTCCGACTTCTGCATGTACGCTTCGATCAATTCTACCGCTTCGCCGATGTCTCCGTTCTGTTCGTAAATCAGAGCGAGATAGAATGGAACCAGGCCGTCAATCTCTTCGATCGGTACAGTCCGCCATATGCGGCGAAGGTAACTCCTCGACAGCTCATACATACCTTCCCGGTACTGCTGTATTCCAGCCCTCAGGAGGAATTCAGCCAGGAGACCGGGGCGATCGGATAGCCGGTTCTGGGCTTCATCGAAAATTTCCTGCTGCTTCCCGATTTGACCGGTCTGACCGTATATGACGAAGAGCCGCTTGTAAGCGGTGGTCTGAATCTCCCCATCCTTGTCGAGGAGTTCCAGAAAGAGCGGCTCCGATTCCTCCATACGGCCTTCCTGAAAGAGCGCTTCCGCCCGGTATAGCGAAAGCCGGTAGCGGTATTCACTGTCCAGCAGCTCCAGAGGAACATCTGCAAAAAAATCATACAGCTCCTCGAAACGGCCGGTTTCAACCAGAAGTGACGCATAAAGGAGGAGAGCCCGCGGACCTTCCACAGGGCTGTCATAAAGCCCGTAGAGACGTTTGACGGTAATGAGAGCCTGTTCCCTGTCCTGGAGTTCACGCTCGCATAGTGCCTTGTAAAAGAGTGCGTCCCGGTAGAGGGAATCTCCCGAATCTGTCTTCCGGTCCTCTCCGATATATGAGGTGAAAAAATCCAGAGCATCTGAATACTCACCAAGCTGGAAGTGGTTGTATCCCCGCCAGAACGGTATGTAGCTGTAGAATCTCGTGTTCGGATAACGCTCGGATATCCGGCCCAACATCTCCAGCGCCTCGTTTGTCCGTCCGAGATAGGTATGGATGACTGCCTGTCTGAATTTCGCATCAGCTACGTAGGCCGAATCGGGAAATTCATCGATTAGCTGTTCATATCTGGAGTAGGCGAATTGATAATCACCCTTCTGGAATCTTCGTTCGGCTTCTCTGAAAAGTCGATCTTCCTGCTGTGCATAAAGCGACAGCACACACATCAAGCCACAAAGAACAAGGAGAGAACCCTTTTTCATAGTGTAAAAGATACTTCAAAGCTGTCCACTTTTCAACAAATCAGCGTTTTATTACCGGATCAAGCCTCATGGTGCCCGGTTTGAAGACCCCGGCATGGGGAACCTCAACCAGATGCACGAATTCACCGCGGTACCGTTCAATAAACTCATCGAGACCAGTCTCCTTCGTACGCTCCATAACACTGACCTGGAGGCCGCCCTTTTCATCGAGCCATGCGAAGAATACCGCCACGTGCAGGTGCTTGCGCAGTTCATAGCCGCCGTGTACCAGCTCATTTACGGACCCGAGGTAGAAACTGTTCATATTGTCCCGTGCGAGTTCATACAGAACAGTCTTCAGCCGTTCAACGGGATATCCGACATCTTCCTCGTATTCGTGGTAGCGCAGATAATTGACATCCGCCGCTTCTGGATTGAAATGCGTTGATTCACCAGCCGGTCCGTCGGCTGCCGAGTGGACTTTCAGGGCCTCGACCGCCAGGTTCCTGATCCAGTCAAGCCCGAAATACGGATCTTCGACATCTTCGACCTTCCTGCTCCAGCGGTTGCCCCTGTAATCGAGATGGGGTTCCTTCAATCGGTTGATGGGTAAAAGTTCACCAGTTACGGGATACAGGATCCCGTCAACGATCCACTTCGCAAAACCCGAGCAGTTCATCCCTGCCGGTTTCCCGTCCGGCTGGGGCGATCCGTCTTCTATAAAGATATACTGACCATCTTTGTTGATCGCCCCGTCATCAACATCATTGAGCTGTCCGAGGTAGGGTCGAATCTGCTCCACCAGATCGTCGGTACTGCTCAGAACGGGAAAGGGGAACTCCTCCCGGGGAAGGTAGAAGCTCCAGTCTACATATGCCGCGGTGGAGCGCATGAGTTCTACCACCGGTTTGGCGGCGGCATCCTCAAGGGAAAAGGGAAGTGCAATCCCCTGCTGCATGGGATCACCGAGAAGCAGGATATCCATTGTGCAGCTGTCCTGGCCGTCCGGTTCGATCGAAAGGTAACTGTCCGCTTCATCCTTGTAAAAGATCTTCATTTTAATGAGACGCCCGGTTTCCCTGGACCGCTGAATAACAATACTCCCGGTAACCGGTCTGGCGAAATTGATGTCTTTCCCATGGTAGAAGCAGAAGTAGACGATGTCCTTATCTTCCTCTACGAAGAACTGTATCTGTTGTTCGTATCCTGGTTCGTTCAGGACATCAGCGGAAAGTCCCCGTGCAGACTCCAGCGGGCCGAGGATCCTGTCAAGGTAGAGACTGCGGACGTAACTGTTCTCAGGCAATGAAGCCTCGATATTGCCGGCGGGAAGCGGAAGAGCGGCAACAGATCGAATCCCCTGCAGCAGCAGTATCAGCACAAGGACCGTAATACGTCCAGAGAGTGGAAATCGTCGGATATTCAGAGACATTATGCGCATACACATTCTATATCGACCGTTTGGAGCCATCGGCTGAGAGGCCGTTCAATTTTTTCTGCTGTTCCCGTACCCTGCCCTGCAGCAGCAGCAGTTCATTCCTCAAAGCGGTAATGTGGGCCCGGACATTCTTTTCTTCAGAGTAGAACTCCTCCCACAGTTTCTCTCTCGCCCCCGCGAGGGTGAACTTCTTCTCCTGTGTAAGGTATTTTATCCGCAGGAGCAGATCGAGCTCACGGCGCGAGTAGATCCGTCGGCCGGCTTCATCCTTACGCGGCGACAGCAACGGGATCTCCTGTTCCCAGTAACGCAGTACATGGGGCTTCACCTCGAGTAATTCAGACACCATGCCGATGTGATATCCGTTCATTTTGCGTGCCCGGAGCGCTCCTTCAACTCTACGGTAATGGGTATCTCGGTGAATCCGAGCCTGGTCCTGATATTGTTGACCAGGTACTGGACGTAAGACCTGGGAAAGCCCTTTTTTCGATTGACGAAGAGTAAGAACTTGACGGGATTGCTGCTGACCTGAGTGCCGTAATATATCTTGTGGTGTCCGTGGGTATCCCTGGGCGGCGGGTAGCTGCTCACCAGCTCCTGGATGAGCGCATTAACCTCCGGTGTGTCCACGCGGTGCTGAAGCTGTTTCCACACCCTGTAGGCGGCACTCAGCATCTTGTCGACGCCCATTCCGCTCATGGCCGAGATGGGTATAAGAGGAGCAAATCCCAGGACGGGGAAAAGATAGCGGGTACGGTCCTTTACCGCCTGCTCCATGTTTTCCACGTTCTGCAGGGTATCCCATTTGTTGAGAAGCAGCAGTATGCCTTTGCCCCTTTTGACTGCCTGAGTGGCAATTTTTTTGTCCTGATCGGTGAGTCCCTCCTGGACATCGACAATCAGGAGGATGACATCGCTCTCTTCGATGGTCGAAAAAGCCCTGTTGACGGAGTAATATTCAACGGATTCCCTGACTTTCTTCTTACGGCGTATACCAGCCGTATCCATAACCTGAAAGATAGTCCCCCTGTGGGTAAAACTTCCCTCGATCACGTCCCGGGTCGTGCCGGGTATGTCCGAAACGATGGAGGCCTCCAGACCGAGAAGCCGGTTCGACAGGGTCGATTTACCTGTATTGGGCTTCCCCAGAATAGCGAGACGTATTCTCGGAACTTCTTCCTCCGCGGCTTCGAACCGTGAAAAATCAACGATCTCCAGAATTTTATCCTCGAGAATATCGATGCCGATGCCATGGGCCGCGGATATCCCCACTACATGATCGAAACCGAGAGACATAAAATTCCAGAGGCTGTGCTCTCTTTCCGGATTGTCCACCTTGTTGATCACCAGAATGACCTTGCCGCTGTAACTCCGGAGGTGCTCGATGAAGCTCTCGTCCTCCGCATTAAGCTCCTGGACATCGCACATCATGAGAATCAGGTCGGCCTCTTCGAGCAGCTTGAGGCTCTTCTCCCTGACGAGGGAATCGATATCTCTGGCATCAACCCGGTAGCCGCCGGTGTCTATCAGTTCCACTGGATGCCCCCCGATAATACTCCGGATACGGACAGCATCCCTGGTCACACCAGGCATCGGATCGGTGATGGACCTGCGCTTTCCTATCATCCTGTTGAACAATGTAGATTTCCCGACATTCGGCCGGCCCACAATGACAATTTTAGCCGATCGTTTAGTCGATTGAGATAAGGTCGAACCGTTCATCCATATATTTCCTTATGTATTCATCTATTTCCCGGGCAGATTTCATTTCCGACACGATGCCGACTAGTTCTTCCGCCTCCATCACACTGACCGACCGGATGATTTTTTTTACCTCCGGAATGGTAAAAGCACTCATGCTGAAGACATCGAGCCCGAGCCCCAACAGCAGCACTGCCGCAAGGGGATATCCCGCCATTTCACCGCACATACCTACGGGAATACCCGCCGCATGTGCATTCTCCGTAACTATCTTTATCAGACGAAGGACTCCGGGATGAAAAGGTTCGTATAGATAAGCGATCTTCTCGTTCCCCCGATCGACCGCAATAGTGTATTGAATCAGGTCGTTCGTACCGATGGAGAAGAAATCAACCTTCTTGGCAAGAACGTCCGATATGAGTGCCGCCGAAGGAACTTCGATCATAATACCGATGGGTATATGGTCGTCAAAAGCTATTCCTTCCCGCTTCAGTTCATCCTTGACAGAATTGAGCACCTCCAGAACATTGTCCAGCTCTTCCACTCCGGAAATCATCGGGAACATGATTTTCAGGTCTCCGTACACGGAAGCTCTCAGCATTGCCCGCAGCTGCGTCTTGAATATATCTTTCCTTGAAAGACAGAACCGTACAGCCCGCCAGCCGAGGATCGGGTTGGGCTCATCGAGACCCTCGATTCCGGAGATCATCTTGTCGCCGCCTACATCCAGGGTACGCAGGGTCACACCCCCCTTCCCTTCCATGGCTTTCAATACACGGGAGTATTCTTCGAACTGCACATCTTCGGAAGGGAACTCACCCGGCTCGAGGAAGAGATATTCGGTCCTGTAAAGGCCGATACCGTCCGCACCATGAGCGATGACTGATTCGGTCTCATCCGGAACCTCGATATTTGCTTCGAGAAGGATCCGCTTCCCATCCTTCGTCTCTGCCGGAAGCTCATTCAGACTGAGCAGCTGCATCTCGCGGCGCTGCCACTCCTGCAGTTTTTTTCTGTAATTCTTCCGGGTCTCGGCATCGGGATTGAGGATAACGGTTCCATTGTTGCCGTCGACGATCATCTCATCGCCCATTTGAGCATAGGTCGTGATAGTCGACAGTCCCAGTACCGCCGGAATTTCAAAGGAGCGTGCCAGTATGGCAGTGTGACTTGTCTTACCTCCCATATCCATAACGATGGCCTTTACCGGACTCCGGTTGAGAGTAAGCGCATCCGACGGAAGCAGATTCCTGGTGACGAGAATTACATCCGCCTGAAGATCCGTCAGGGAAATGCGTTCGCGGTAGAGCAGATGATTGTACACCCGTTTGGTCACATCGTATATGTCTATGGTTCTCTCTTTGAGATAGTCATCCTGAGAGGATTCGAGCATCCGCACCAGTTCTTTGGCAGTCTTGTAAAGGATCCACTCGACGTTCATCTGTTCTTCTTCGAGATTTTTCTCGATTCTGTGAATGAACTCGGGGTCCTTCAGCATGAGGATATGCGAATCCAGCATTCTGCTTTCCTCGCTGCCCATGGCTCCGTGGGTCTTCTCCTGCAGTTTCTTTATCTCATCACCGGCCTTGTTGGTAGCGTCGTGAAAACGGTCCAGTTCGGCTTCGACATCTTCCGGTTTGATCTCATACTTGGGAACCTGAAGGATGTCATCAAGGTAGAGAAAAACTTTGCCTATATAGATACCCGGCGATGCGGGTATACCTTTAAAAGTTTTCATGTGAAATAACTATACGTGGTTTTTAGATCACTGTCAAATCACCAAACCCGACGGACCATCTTCAAAAAACAGGAATTCTGTGGTACATATATCCAGAGTCGGCGGTCCACTGCCGATAGGATACATAGGATGGCAAAGAAAAAGACTTCACTCGGATGCTTATTCTGGATGGCACTGATACTTCTCGTACTGGTGGTGTTCTTCTTCAACCGGAGCAGAATTATGAACGTTCTGGAAGAGACCGGCTTCTCGACTTACCTCTACAGAGGAGAACCGGAAGAACCCGAGGTACAGCGGGTAGCTCCGGACGAAGGAGAGCAAGCTCAGCCGGAAGAAAAGGGTGTCTCCGTCAAACCCGAAGAGAAGGTTCCTGGTGAAGAGAAACCCGGTGAGTCCCCGTCGGTCGAGATAAGTGTCGATACCCGTTCAGAAGAGGAGAAACCGCCGAAAGAGGAGACCGAGCCGCTCATCGAAAAGCGGATGCGTAAATCGGCGGTCTATTTTGTAGAAGTGTCCGAGGAGGGAAAGATTTCTCTCAAACAGATAATCCGCCCGGTCTATTACGAAGATTCCCCGCTTACCGAAACGCTGCAGGTTCTCCTGCAGGGATTAACCACTGAAGAACTCAATCAGGGACTGATAAGCCTGATACCCAAGGAAACACAGTTGAAACGGGTGTGGATCCGTGACGGCATAGCCTTTCTCGATTTTACCGAAGCTCTGCGGTTCAACCAGTTCGGTTCGGAAGGGTTGAAGGCTGAACTCCAGCAGATTGTATTCACCGCCACCGAATTCCAGACAGTCAGGGCAGTGCAGATATTGATCAACGGTGAACAGACCGACTATCTATCCACCGAGGGGATCTATGTCGGCGAACCTCTTACCCGGGATGATGTGCTCTAAACCCGGGGATTTCCCATTTTTTCCATTGCTTCACGAATCATCGCATCCCGCAGCACACCGGTGACCGCCCCGGCTGTTTCGAGCCCTCCTGCTCCTTTGGACAAATAGAAGAGGAACTCCCTGTTCCCCTTCCTGCCGGTGATCGGAGCAGGCAAAATGCCGTCGATCTGTATCATTTCCTCGCGCAGCCCATCGTAGACCTGTCGCAGGACCTTTTCCAGGATAGAATCGGAACGAATTACCCCGGCGAATTCCTGCTCCTTTTCCAGCTCCGGGTCCAGTTCGAACTGGGGTTTGACCAGTACTATCATCCATCGTTCAAGAGTAATCTCCAAGATATGTGCGGCAGCTTTGCGAATCGTGCGGAATGAGAGATCCGCCACAGCAGCGTGAGGCGCCGGATCAAACGCAGCGACGGACATGATGTTGGTCCGTTCGTGTACGTGAACCCGGGGATCATTGCGGAGTCGATAATCCAGCTGATTGTAGCCGACATCAACGGAATGAACGACAGCGGCTCCGTGCTGCAGAAGACAGTCCGTGAAACCTCCGGTCGATGCCCCTGCGTCTATGAAAACCTTATCCCGCAGAGGGGGATGCCACTCCCGCAGAGCAGATTCCAGTTTGGTTCCGCCGCGGGAGACATACCTCTTCTGCATGAATTCGACTCGTGATTGAGACATGACCCTCCGTTTCGGATCCCTGACACATTCATTCCCTACGTACACCTCACCGCACATAATGCGGGCATAGTGTTCTTTGGGAGGAATGCCCGGGTATTTTTCCTTTAAAAACTCGATCAGTGAGACTGTCTTCATCTAGTTTATCTAGACGATCGAATAGTGACGGATACGTTCAATGGACAGTGCATGCCCGCTCTCCACATCTATTTCGATCTTAACCCCTTCGATGACCGCGGTGTTGTCGGAGACTTCCATCTTGAGAGGCATCTGGCTGAGTGAACGTTGTACCGATATCTCCTTGGAACTGCCGATGACGCTGTCGCAGGGACCGGTCATACCGATATCCGAGATATACGCCGTTCCTTTGGGCATTATCTTCTCATCCGCCGTTTGAACATGTGTATGGGTCCCGATAAGAGCGCTGACCTGCCCGTCCAGGTAGAAAGCTAATGCTTCCTTCTCTTCCGGGCTCTCCGCATGGAAATCGACGATAACTACCCGGGTTTTTTCCTGCAGTTTCCGTATGATCTCCCGTCCCGTCTTGAAGGGACAGTCGATAGGGCGCATATGTTCACGGCCCTGAAGATTGATGATCCCCACGGTGTGGTTTTTCACGCTTATAGTCGTATACCCTTTGCCGGGAGCCCCCGAGGGGTAGTTCGCCGGCCGCATGATAGGCTGATCAGAGGAGAGCATGGGTTCGATCTCTTTGCGATGCCAGATGTGGTTCCCTGAAGTAATTGCATCGACACCTATGGAAAAGAGCTGTTCCGCCTGGGACGTGTAGATACCCAGACCGTCAGCTGCGTTTTCCCCGTTTACTACAACGAAATCGGCCTTGTGGCTTTGCCTGAGAGATGACAGCCCGGCAAACAGGGCCCTGATTCCCGGAGATCCGTAGATGTCTCCAAGAATCAGGGCAGTAAGTCTATCTGGCATATTCAATTACTCGTGTTTCGCGTATAATCGTAACTTTTATTCTACCGGGATAGCGCAGTTCGGATTCGATCTTCCGGGCTATAGATTTTGCCAGTTCCTTCGCCTGCTGATCATTGACGGAGTCGTTGTTCACCATGATCCTCAGCTCGCGTCCAGCCTGAATAGCGAAGGCCTTGTCAACTCCGTCGAAACTCTCGGAAATCTGTTCAAGATTCTCAAGCCGTTTGATGTAGTTGTTGATCGTCTCGCGTCGCGCCCCGGGCCTGGAAGCGGAAATTGCATCGGCTATCTGTACGATCACCGATTCAACGCAGGAAGGCTCTATATCATTATGATGCGAAATAATGGAATTAATGACCCGCGCATCCTCTCCCATCTGTTTGGCAAGCTCAGCCCCTATCTCGGCATGATTACCGTCACCTTCGGTTTCGATCCCTTTTCCGATATCGTGGAGCAAGCCGCCCCGTTTGGAAATCTCTCGGTCTGCACCGATCTCGGCAGCCAGCATTCCTGACAGAATCGCCACTTCCTTTGAATGTGAGAGCACATTCTGCCCGTAGCTGGTACGATAGTGCAATCTTCCGAGCGCCCGAATACCATCCTGACTAAGGTTATGAATGCCAAGATCAAACGAGACCTTTTCACCTTCTTCGTAGATGATCTGGTTAATCTCTTTTCCGACCTTCTGTACAACCTCTTCTATACGGGCCGGATGTATCCGTCCGTCCTGAATCAGCCGTTCAAGAGATACACGGGCGATCTCTTTCCGCACCGGATCAAAACACGATAATACAACCGCTTCCGGCGTATCATCGATGATTATATCAACGCCCGTTAACGTCTCAAGTGTTCTGATATTACGTCCTTCCCGTCCAATAATGCGACCTTTCATCTCATCATTGGGCAGACTGACGGAACTGATGGAAACGTCCCCGCTCACCTCAGTTGCCAGCCTTTGAATCGACGTAATTATGATATCCCTGGCTTTCTTCTCTCCAGCCGCCTGAGCTTCCTGCTCGATTTTGTTGATCATCACCTGAGCATCCCGCTGCGCTTCCTGCTGCATCGAATCGATGATCAGCTGTTTAGCCTCTTCGGTACTCAATCCTGCGATCTTTTCGAGCTCCTGCTTCCAGTGCTCTTCCTGCTGTGATAAAAAAGCCTCTTTCTCTTTAAGCTTCCCCTCTCGGTCTAACAGGGACTTTTTCTGGTTGTCCAGCTCTCCCTGTTTATTTTCTAGGTTATCCTCTTTTTGTAACAACCTCCGTTCAAAACGCTGCAGTTCGTTTCTTCTTTCACGAAATTCACGCTCCTGCTGGTTTCTCTCCTGCAGCAGCTGATCTTTTGTTTCGATCAGAAGTTCCCGTTTCTTCGCTTCGGCTTCTTTAACCGCCTCCTGCTTTACACGTTCTGCTTTCTGTTCTGATGAAGAAAGCTGAAATCTGGCATAGAGCCATCTTATTGTCCATCCTAGAATCAAACCAAAGAGAGGAAGAGTAATACACAGTATAAGTGACATTGTCTTCCCCCATCTTCAGATTAAAGTACATAATATAGTTTGAAAATGGCTATGTCAAGCTTTACATCATACAGATAATAATTAGTGTCTCCGATCATGCGGATATATTGAAGCAAACTCCCTGCCGCTCCCCTATTTACAGGTAAACCCATCCCGGAAAAAAGGAGTTTGCCTATGAACTCTCCCCCTTTTTGTCCCAATAGCGAGTGTCCATTGCACCACAGCCCCCCGCCTCGCAGCGATTGGTACGTCCGCGACGGCCACTACCGCTGCGCTGCCCACGGCTTGGTCCAGCGGTTCCGCTGTAAACACTGTGGCTGCCGCTTTTCCTCCCAGACGTTCAGTATCGACTACGCCGTCAAACGGAGCCTG